>Ga0070732_10001357_pt1 | contig 13420 bp, 15 predicted proteins | sample Coa_R1_5_FD_66449 | JGI IMG/M metagenome (GOLD analysis project Ga0070732, IMG submission 66449) | Surface soil microbial communities from Centralia Pennsylvania, which are recovering from an underground coalmine fire - Coalmine... | ecosystem: Environmental > Terrestrial > Soil > Unclassified ...
TCTGTGGTGAGCCTTGCCGTTTCCCGCCGAAATCGGTCCACAAACCCACATTACCCAGAAAAGTTGCGCTCGGTGCAATCCCCGTAAGCTCATAAGATCACTGGCCATTCGCATACTCCCGCGCAGGCATCACTGCCCCGCCAGCCAGCATCCGATTCTGTATGCAGTCGATGGCTCGTCACTTCGTCGACGGAGGTGATTATGATGCGCGACAGAATTTGGCGTGGGTTAAGAGTTGCTTTGCTGGCCGCTACCGTCTCTCTGTTGTTCGGAAGTGTGGCCTGGGGTCAGTCCTGGGGAAGTGACGGCGACGATCGCTACGATCGCCGGGACGACGCCAGCGATCAAGGCTACCGGAACGGCTATCGTGACGGCATTCGCGTCGGTCAGTCCGACGTCGAACGTGGCCGCCGCTTCAAATTCAGGAACGACGACTGGGAAGACTCTCGCGGCTACCAGCACTGGATGGGCGACAAGGGCCGTTACAAACACGAGTACCGCGAAGGCTACGAGCGTGGATATCGCCAGGGATACAGTTCCTACGGCTATCGCCGCGACCGCGATCGCGACGACTGGAGATAGTGTCGAGCGTCAGGTTCCAGGGTGCCCCACCCTCCTTTCGCGTTCTTCGCGAAAGAGGGTGGGGATTTTGATTTTCCCGCCTCTTAATGCGACCCAACGCACGCCCTGACGTGAGATCAATCACAAGCTCGTTCCTCACGTCGGCATAGCATAAAAGGTTCCCGTTTCTTAGCACGAGGGGAAACCGCCATGCCCGTCAAAACCATCATCGAACCCTTCCGTATCAAGAGCGTTGAACCGATCCGCTGGACCACCCGCCAGGAGCGCGAGCGGTTGCTCGAAGCCGCGCACTATAACCTATTCCTTCTCCCGGCGGACGAGGTCCTGATCGACCTGCTCACCGATTCCGGCACCGGAGCCATGTCCACCCACCAGTGGGCCGCCATCATGGAAGGCGACGAAAGCTACGCCGGCAGCCGCAGCTTCGACCATTTCAAGAGTTGCGTCCAGGAAATCTTCGGCTACCGCCACGTCATCCCCACGCATCAAGGACGCGCTGCCGAGCGTATCCTGTTCGGCGTCGCCTGCAAGAAGGGCGACGTGGTCCCCAACAACACGCACTTCGACACCACCCGCGCCAACGTCGAATTCGTTGGCGCCGACGCGGTCGATCTGGTGATCGAAGAAGGCAAGCACCCCGCCTCGACGCATCCCTTCAAGGGCAACATGGACGTCACCGCCCTCGAAGCTTTGATTTCCCGCGTAGGCCGCGAGCACATCCCTCTCGTCATGCTCACTGTCACCAACAACTCCGGCGGAGGCCAGCCCGTCTCCATGGAAAACATCCGCCAGGTGAGCGCCGTCTGCAGGCGCCACAACCTCCCGCTCTATTTCGACGCCTGCCGCTTCGCTGAGAATTCCTGGTTCATCAAGCTGCGTGAGAAAGGATACGGATCCAAAACGCCAAAAGAGATCGCGCAGGAAATGTTTCGCTACGGCGATGGATGCACCATGTCGGCCAAGAAAGATGGCATGGCCAACATCGGCGGCTTCCTCTGCACTAACAACGACGTGTTGGCCCAGCAGGAAAAAGATCTCCTGATCCTCACTGAGGGCTACCCCACATACGGCGGTCTCGCCGGACGCGATCTCGAAGCCATCGCCGTCGGCGTCCAGGAAGCGTTAGAAGAAGACTACCTGCGCTACCGCATCGCCTCGACCGCCTATCTTGGCAATCACATCGCGAGCCAAGGCGTCCCTATAGTCCTGCCTCCCGGCGGCCATGCGATCTATCTCGATGCCCGTGCATTCCTCCCGCACATTCCGCCTGATCAATTCCCGGGAGTCGCTCTAGCCGTCGAACTTTATCTGGAAGGCGGAATTCGGAGTGTAGAAATCGGAACTCTGATGTTCGCGGGCGCGGCAAAAATGGACCTGGTCCGCCTCGCGATTCCCCGCCGCGTCTACACCCAAAGCCACATCGACTATGTGGTCGAAATCATTCTGGAAGTGTGGCGCCACCGGGACCGAATCTCTGGCATGCGCCTGGCGTACGAAGCCCCTTTCCTGAGACACTTCACGGCGCACCTTGAACCGCTAAAGGTCGAAGCAGCCGCAGAGTAGCGCAACTGTCCCGGGGTCCAAGGGGACACATTACCCGCTCCTCGATCATATCGAGAAAGTGCCTCGGTGCGGCTGCTATGATGCTCTTCATGAAAGATGCATCTCCACTGCTCCAACCGGCCACACCGCGCATGCCCAAAGGACTCCGGCTGACTGCGACGCTAGCCCTTGCGGTCGTGGCGTTCTCTTTGGCCCGCGCTCAAAAGGCGCCCACGTCGAGCACGCAGCAACGCTTTGCCCTCGCCGTGAATAAGACCCTCGAACAAGGGCACGACGCTTTCCTGCCACCTCATATTTCCCACCTGCTCGGGATTTCTCCCGATGAGCAGAAGGTTCCCGTGAAGCAATTCGCCGAGATGGGCCAGACTGTCAGAGGGTTTGAAGTCTCCGCAGAAAAGCACGACGATATTGTGATCTTCGTCGAGAACCCGTCTCAGGGCGAGAGTACTTTTTATCTAATTTCTGCCAGGGGCAGCGCACGCAAAGTCGTGTCCATCAAGGCTGGAATAGGCTACGATCGGGTCCCGACCGCGGCCGATCGCAAGGATCTGGTAAGGGAAAAGCAGTACTGGATTGATCGCCTTGTTCCTGTTGCCCCGTTGCAAGATGGCAAGCACTAAGACACCCCGCGCGCCTGACGATTCTCAGAGAGGATTGATCCCAGTACCCCGAGTCGTTCGCCACCGATAGAAGAAGGGAATCCCCAGCAAAATCACCGCCAGCCCCAGCGTCGATCGCACCGGCCGCACCATCCACAGGTTCACCGTCAAAGCGATCGCGACCAACACAAAAATCAGCGGCGTCAATGGATAGCCCCACGCCCGGTAAGGACGCGCGAGATTCGGTTCAACTCGGCGCAGTCGTAGCAACGCTACACCGGTCAATGCAAAGAATATCCAGACCGCAAACACGAACAACGAGTAGAGCTCTTCAAATGTTCCCGTCAGCGCAAGCACTGTTGCAACCGCTCCCAGAAAAAGCAGTGCCCCGCTGGGCGTGCGGAACGAAGGATGCACTCTTTCCGCAAACTGAAAGAAGACTCCGTCCCGGGCCATCGCATATGGAATGCGCGCCCCCGTCAGCACCACCACGTGCAACGCGCCAAATGCCGAGACAGCCATCGCCAGAGTGAGCCATGCCGCACCGCGGCCGCCCGCAAACCCCTGCACCACATCGGACGCGACGTGCTGTGATCGAGCCACTTCCACAAACGGCAGCACGTGAAAGTATGCAACATTCACCGCGAGATAAAGTCCGCCCACGATCAACAGGCCCAACAGGATGGCGCGTGGAATGTTTTTCTCAGGACGCCTGATCTCTTCCCCGAGATCTCCGAGATCGTTGAATCCGTTGAACGCCCACATCGCGGGAACCAGAGCTGTCAGCAGGGCGCGGATCACTCCCCAGCCGATGGGCGTCCCGTGCGGCACTGCCGCGACACCAGCTTGATGGCCGAGCAACAGACCACCGAACGCAATCACCACAATCGTTCCGATTTTCAAAGAAGTCAGCAACACCTGGATCGCCCCGCTCATCTTCACGCTGAAATAGTTGATCCCCGTCACCATCACGACCACAAACGCCGCTAGCGGCTGCGCAGTTGTAAACGTGAATTGCTCGTGCCAAATCCGGCCCGTAAAAAGTGGCGTGTCTACTGCGGGGAAAAAGAATCCCATGAAGCGGATGAAGCCTGCTCCGAGCCCCGCCATGGCAACGGGCCGGTCCAGAAACGAACTCATCCACCCGAACAAAAATCCCCAGAGAGGTCCCAGCCCACGGCCCAGGTAGACGTAAGGCCCGCCCGCCTTCGGAAACGCTGCCCCCAACTCGGCATAACAGAATGCCCCCAGCAGAACGACTAAGCCGCCGAGAATCCACGCCACCAGCACCAGTCCGCTGGATCCCACCGCGCGAGCCATGTCGCTCGACACCAGAAATACTCCCGTACCGATGGTGTCGCCGATAACAATCGCGATCGCAGCCCATAGTCCAAGGCCTCGGACCAAATGCGAATGAGCCGATTCAGATTTTTCCACTTGTAGAGGGGGATCCGTGGCCATTGAGGATTCAGAGAGCCTACTATCGGCGTCCAACTTGGTCAACGACTGTCATCCTGAGCGAAGCCGCTTTTCAGGCGGAGCGAGGGACCCTACGTGCAGCCGACCCTATCCCAGATCGATCACCCACTCGTGCCCGACGCGGGTCGTTCCGTTTCACACTTCCCGCGGTATCATCAATCCGACATGGTAAGCACCAAGTTCCTGTTGCAGGAGTTCCCCTGGCACGAACGGTATCGTGTCTCCGATCCCGAACGCGTGCTCACGCCGGCGCTCGCGCTGTATCCCGACGTGATCGCCTCCAACATTCGTTGCACCCTCGACTTGCTCGGCGGACGTGCAGACCGCTGGCGCGCGCATATCAAGACTGCCAAGCTGAATTACACGCTGCGCATGCTCATCGATCGAGGCGTGTGCCACTTCAAATGCGCTACCAGCCTTGAGCTTCTGCAAGCCTGCCAGTCGGGAGCGACCGACGTGCTCGTCGCTTTTCCCTTGATGGGCGCGAACGCGCATCGCGTGCGTGAGATCAAGAATCAGCACCCAGGAGTGCGGATTTCGGTTCTGGCTGAGAATGAAGCGCAAGTGCATCAATGGCGTGGCGCCGATGTCGGCATCTTCCTCGACATGAATCCTGGGATGAACCGCACGGGCATCGAGCAGAATTCCGGACAGTATGTCGTTGACCTAGCACAGACAGTTAGCCAGTCAGGACTCGAATTTCGCGGGCTTCATTATTACGACGGCCAGTTCGGCGCCGTGGCCGAGCCAGAACGAACGAAAGCCACGCATGCTGGATACGATCAGCTATTGTGTCTTGTCCACGATCTCGAGAGTGCGGGTGTGCACGTGCCTGAGGTCGTAACCGCGGGGACGCCTACTATGCCGTGCTCGATCGCGTATCCCGGATTCGAAAATGCAAGTTTCCAGCACCGAGTCTCGCCGGGCACGGTTGTTTATCACGACGCGACGAGTCTAACCCAGTTCCCAACAGAGTACGGTTACGCGCCCGCCGCTCTCGTCATGGCGCGTGTGATCAGCCATCCGCAACGGAACATCGTCACCTGCGACGCGGGACACAAAGCAGTCTCGGCCGATGCCGGCGTTCCCACGTGCGTTGTAGTCGGCCATCCGGAACTTACTCCGCTATCGCCCAGCGAGGAGCATCTGCCCCACGCGGTGGCGGAAGGCGCGACCTCGCCGCGAGTCGGGGACATCCTCTACCTGATCCCCCGGCATGTCTGTCCCACGGTAAACAATTTCGATGCGGCGCTGATCTTGCGCAACGGCCAGGTCGAGTCCGTCGAAGGAGTCTCCGCTCGCGGACACGAAGGACCGCTGCTGGACCAAACTGTTGTCAGCACAGCAGCCTTCGAATCGATTGCTGGAAGAATAGAAAAATAGTTCGACCCTTGAGCGGCCCATGCCCCTCGCGCCGCCAGTGCTATTTGCGCCGGTTAGCTTTCTTCTTCGACTTGCGCGCGGCCCGCTCCGTCTTTTCCGCTTCCAGATAAGCGATGCAGTCGATCTCGATCAGCATCCCCGGGGTATGTCCCAGATCGCTCCCCACTGTAGTGCGTACCGGATAAGGCCTCGTGAAGCGCTTCGCATACACGGCGTTGTAGCGCGCAAACAGGCTCGTATCGCTGAGGTGAACGTTCACCTTCACGACTTCATTGAGCGTAGCTCCGTCGGCCGCGAGGATCGCTGCGATATTGTCGATGGTCCGCTCCGTCTGCTGCTCAATGTCGCTCCCGACGAGTTCTCCGGATGCCGGATCGATCGGTCCTGTCCCAGTCACAAAGATGAAGTCTCCAGCCCGCCATCCCTGCGAATAAGCGCCCAGCGGCGCCGGTGCCTGCTTGGTCTGAATCAGATGCTTGCTCATAGCATTTGTGGCGAGTTGCAAACGCTCGCTGGCTAAGCATCCTAGCACGCAGAACACCCAGGGTGCCCCTCACGATTAATTCTTGCCAGAACTTATTTCTTCTCAGTAGTCAGAACTATCTTCGCGTCCAACCCTCGTGCGACGTCGATCACGTTCGCAACGTACTGGAAACTGGTCGCGTCGTCTCCACCGACATGGACCACCCAATCTCGACGCGGCCCAAGTCCCTGCTTGAGGGTTTTCTCCAAATCCTCCCACGCAACCTCTTTCGAGTTCACGAACAACTTAGGAATCTGATATGGCCCAGCCTCTTTCACCCTCACGATCAGCGGTTCAGTCCAGGCATCGCTCTTCGCCGGCGCCTGCCCGGATTTGAGCACCTGAACCCAAAAGCCCATGGGAATGTACTCGAACCCTGCAGTCAGCAGCATCATGAGAAGAGCGAGCAGCGCGAACACCATCCCGCCGAACAACCCGAAGGCTGGCAGCCCCGAAATCGGACGCCGCAGCGGCAATCGCCGCGCCCATTGAAAATCCTGGCCGACCACCGTCGAATCCGTAACTGCTGCAATCTTCTCTCTAGAACCAGCGGCGCGAACTGCCGGGAGAAACACCAGTAGAGCCGATCCGATAAAGGCGCTGATCTCCGCAATCACTTTCACCAGAAATACGCCAACGTCGTAGTCCTCGGTATCAGCCGAGACAGAGAGCCGCGGATGCCCTTTGTCCAAACAACTGAAGTCAGACAAGACTTCGACGTCAAGCTCATACTCGCCCGGAACGGCATAAAACGTCGCGAGGTGGGAGGCTTCCCTGACCCGCATGTCGATCACTTCGCCCTGCTGATAGAGGACCGGCCGCGTCAGCAACCGCGAGTACCGATCCGCGCAGGCCCGGCCCGTACTCCACCATGCGCCCGGATCCACGGTCACCCAGTGGCTTGTCTTCAGGTTGAGACGAAACGGTCCAGTCCGAATGTGCCCAGCCACGAGCGAAACCGGCATGTCCACCGGGCGCACGATCCTCGTGTCCATCCAACATTGAACTGCAATGAAGGTAGTAAGCCCCGCGATGAATAGGATCAGCCCAAGCCCGGTTACCTCCACGACACCCAACGCCCCATAACCCTATTTAGACACCACCGGGTTGTGTGTTTCGACGTGCCGGAAGTCACCTCTGCTCGAAGCGGTGAAACTCAGCAGGGCACTCCCGCGCGCGTCTAAGAGCAAGAGGACGTGGACTTTTGCATCAGAAAGTGGGTTCCGCCACGGCCCCAAACTGACGTGAGCGAAATCACATCAGGCGTTTGACCGCGGGAGGTACAATTTTCGGTTCGTTGGACTATTGCTGTTGATTATCTCTGTACTCATCACTGGAGGAACAATCTCATGAGACTTACAAAATTCATTGTTCTGCTTGTTATCTGCACGCTGGCGATCTCGATCGCGGTCCCGGCCTTCGCCACTGACGGTGCCGCCACCTACAAGGCGAAGTGCGCCGCCTGCCATGGCCCCGAGGGTCAGGGCAAGGTCGGTCCTGCCGTGAAGGGCGCCACCTTAACTGCCGACCAGATCACTGATCTGCTGGCCAAGGGCAACGACGCCAAGAAGGCCCCGCACAAGAAAGCCATCCCCGGGGTCTCGGCCGAGGACGCCAAGGCCGTGGCTGATTATGTAAAGACCCTAAAGTAGAAGTAAGAATCTGGGAAGATAGCTTAGACTGGCACGGGCGAAAGCACTGCGCTTCGCCCGTTCTGCTTAAACCGCTTTGTTTCTATAACATAGGACGAATGGAAGTTAGTCAGGCCTGGCGTCGTTCGATGATCAAAGGCTTGCCCGACACGACCGATCCCGTACAGGCATTCGCGATGCGGAGCGAGTGTTCCTGGATGGCAAGCTGCAGTTGAATCAGGGTAGCGCTCCATTGGGGGTCCCGTTCATACAGCGCCCGGGCGCAGAGTCCACGGATTCGGTCTTCGAGTCGGCGGGCTGGCATTGCGTAGGAATCCTGGCTGGCAAGATGCGTGCAGCCCCTAGGATGCAACGAACCTGCCTGAGTGTTGGATACCCTACTAACCCTAAGGTTCTACCCCAGTCCAACCATGCAAGCCCCGCTCAAACCAGTTCATCCCTATACCGTTCGATCGGTACACAAAAAAAGGCTCTTGGAGCGCGGTCGCGAGTAGTGTGCGGGTGGGTGTCTAGAGTCCTTGCAGTCCTCACCGAATGTCGTGCTATAATCCGGCGCCGTTACAGCAAAAGTTTTTGTTGTCATTTAATTCTCTCGTGCCCGCAGCCAGGGCGTATCCGCACCCGGCCGCCACTGAATGAGGAGGAGCAATGACGTTTTACGACCCCACGCTCTATGGACGTGACGAAGAAGAAGAATTTGGCGATAGCGGCGCGTATAGCGAGTCGCTAGAAGAAGATTTCGAGGAAGAAGAGGAGGAGGAAGAAGAGCCCGGAATGCCGGCAGCCGAGTCAATCGAGTCTGAGCCCGAGCCGGCCCCCGCGCCTCCTGCTCCTAAGCCGGCACCGCCCTCTGGCGGTGGAGGCGGAGCCAAGAAAGCGCCTGCGAAAAAGAAGAAGGCCGCCAAGAAGAAACCCGCGCCCAAGAAAAAGCCAGCCAAGAAAAAAGCGGCGAAAAAGGCTCCCAAGAAGAAAGCCCAGAAGGCCGCGAAAAAGCCAGCCAAGAAGAAAGGCAAGAAGCGGCGTTAAGAGCTACCCTGGCCGCGAGCGCCTCCCGCTCGCGACAAATTGAAACCGCGCCCGCAAGGACGCGGTTTTGTGTTTCCGCGGCCGAACCACGAATCGCAACCGAGGACGGACATGCGAACAGATATCCGCAGCCAGGTTCAGTTGGCGATGCCGGGAAATTGCGGAGCCGGCGCAGGATTGACCAGCGATGCGATGCAAGCCGACGATGCCTGGCACTTGACGTTAACGCGCACCACAAGAATTGCCGCGCCGTCCGGCGGAAGCTCTAACGGATAATGGGCCGTCATCATTCGCTCGGACAACTTTTCGAGATCGTCGCTCCCGCTCAGATATTCCGTCGACTCTACCTCAGGTTTGAATACGACAGCAAATTCCGCCGAACCGGAGAGCTTGGTTTCGTTGCTCAGCTTCACCTCACGAGTCTGACGAAGTTGCTCCGCCGGGGTCTTGGTCCATTCTCCGTTAGACATTCGCCGGATTTCGGTTAAGCCCGGTTCCACGATAACAGCGTGATCTTGGCCGAAGGCTATGCCATGAACCCGGGCGAATTGGTCGTTTCTCCCACTCGTCTTTCGGTTACGCCCGGATACCTGGAGACGATGGGGATTTCGTTGTTGCACGGACGCTTCTTTCACGACGGTGATAATGGCAATGCTCGACTTCATTGCGCTCGGTTGTTCAGAACGAGATCTATGGGGTCGCTCCCCTCGAGCCGTCGGTTTTGGTCTGGTCGCAATCTTGTTTGCGGTGGTTGCGCTCGCGGCATGCATCGTGCCCGCACGACGTGCAATGCAAGTGGGTCCGGCAATCGTACTGAACGAGCAGTAGCAGTAGCAGTGAAGAAAAATTGCGCGATCAGATCCAGAAGTCGCGCTCGGCTGTTGGCACGCTGCCTTGCCCGGCGCCTGCGGCGCGGCCCAGGCTGGGCTCCACGCGATTTCGGCCGGCCGCTTTGGCGCGGTAGAGTGCGGCATCGGCGCCGCCCAGAGCTTTTTCGAGATCGACGGAGGATTCTCCCGTGGCGACTCCCAGGCTCAGCGTGACCTGGACGGGTGCGCCTCCCGCCATGATGCTGCAACTGGCGACGTGTGTGCGGACGCGCTCAGCCAGTTCCCAGGTTTCTCCCAGTCCGCAGCCGGGAGCGATGATCAGGAATTCCTCTCCGCCGTAGCGGCCGACGGAGTCATACGGCCGGACCATCGCGGCAACGCCACTGGCGATGATGCGCAGGACGGCGTCGCCGGCCGCGTGTCCGCGGCTGTCATTCACCTTCTTGAAGTGGTCGACATCGACCATGATTACGCCGACAGGCTGATGATCGCGCTCGGAGCGAAGCAGTTCGCGCTCCAGAATCTCCAGGATCGCCTTGTGATTCCACAAGCTGGTCAGGCTGTCACGCGAGGCCTCGCGGCGCAGCGCCTCTTTCGCGCGCATCATACGGCTCTGCGTCACCAGCATCCGCGCGCTCGAAGTGACGAACGACAGCAGTACCACCGAAGCCGCCAGCATCAGGCGCTGTTGCGCGATGCGCAGGGACATGATCAGCACCAGCACAGGGTAGAGCAGGTACGAGACCTCGGCGTAAATCCGCTTTTCACGGTGGGGCGGTTCCAGCGGAATCACTGGAGCTTCAGCCTGCTTCCACGCGGTCGCGATGACCATCGGGACCACCAGCAGAATGCTCCAAAGCAAATCGAACCACTGCCCGGTCTTCAGGGTCTCGCCGGGGCCGTAGTAGTAGAGGGCATCGACGCATCCCGAGAGCGAGAGAAATAGTCCCATCGATCCGAAGAGCACGCGGACATCGCGCGAGTGGGCGAAGATCGCTCGCAAGACGAACGCCAGCGCGACCAGCGCATACCCTCCGAAATACGGCGCCCACACCTCATGCGACAGTACGGTGTCGGACTTGGGCAGGTAAAAGAAATACACGTAGGCGGCGACGCAGATCAGCATCGCCTGCACGAAATCGAGTACAAGGATCGCATCGATGCGCCCGGTTTCGTGCCCGGGATCGAGGAACAACGCCATCGCCAGAGGAGCAAACCAGAAGCAGAACAAAAGATTGGCGACCCAGGTGACGACCGGAGTGCGCGCAAGATCGTTGTAGACGCCAAGCCCTTGCGCGATCGCCCAAAGTCCGTAGGCCGCGACACCCAGCCGCCAAAAGGCCCGCGCCATGCCCTCGGAGCGATCTGCGGCCAGCAGCATCGAGCCGATCACCAACACGCCAAGCACCAGCTGAATCAGGTCAGAGAGAAAAGGCCCCGGACTATTGGCGCCGAGTGAGACGCACACCGCCACGTGGGCCAGCCACAAAAGGACCGCGACCGCCACGATGATGCGTGAACGAGACAGGTTCATCTTCGTAACCAAAATTTGTACTGAAGGCCGACCGGAGGGGAATCCCGGAAAATTATCGAAGCTCTGTTACCTACGAAATTGCACGCCGTTAGACGCTGAAGACCTATCAGTATGAGACCGCGCGTCCTCTAATGCATGTGCCCATGGTACTCGACCGAATGGTTACCGCAAGGCCGAAATTAGCCCCAATTCTGGAGCAACTTGCTGAGGATTTCCACAGCATCGCCCAGTTGGGAAAGCTCGTCGGGAGTGAGTCGCTCAAGCTGCGCCGCGAGGTAGACGATGCGCATCTCACGTCCTTTCTGCAGCAAGCGCGTGCCTTTCGGCGTGGCCACGATGCGCAGGCGACGCGCGTCTTCGGGATCTGCGGTAATCTCGACCAGGCGGCTGCGCGCCAGGCCGGAGACGATGCGGCTCATGGTCGGCGGCTTGACCTGCTCGGCGGCAGCAAGTTCCTTCAGCGTCTTGGGCCCGCCGAAGACCAGCACTGATAATGCGGACAGACGTGCGGGTCCCTCGCCCGTGGCGATGTCCTGCTTGCGGACCCGGCGCAGCAGATGAATGGCGGACGAGTGCAGACGATCGGCGACCGTGAGAACGGCATTGTTCATGGATGATTGTTGATCGCTGATCGGAGAGGGCCGCGGCATGGAGTCTACTTTCTTATAGTGCCTTTCTCTGCGACCTCCGCCGCTTTTCTCAGCGATCTCGGCGGTTAAAGTCCTTTCTACCCTCTCAGATCAAATTTTCCAACCAAAGTACTTGACATTCATTTGTGAATATAGTTAGCTATGCTAACTAATTTAACCGACGAGGTCAAGACCATGAGTGAAGGGCCAGGAATCACGAGGTTGGGGCAGATCCAGATCAGGACGTATGATGTGGAGCGCGCCGCGGAGTTCTATGAGAAGGTGCTGGGATTGAAGCTGCTGTTCAAAGCGCCGCCGGGACTGGCGTTCTTCGATTGTGGCGGAGTGCGATTGATGCTGGACCGTCCGGAGAAGCCGGAATTCGATCACGCCAGTTCGATCCTGTACTTCGCGGTGCCCGACATCAAAGCCGCACACGCTGGGATGAAAGCGAAGAACGTGCGCTTCGAAGACGAGCCGCATATGATCGCACGCATGGCGGATCACGATCTGTGGATGACGTTCTTCCGCGACACGGAAGACAATCTGCTGGCGCTGATGAGCGAAGTGAAACACTAGTCTTGGAAATTTTCCATAGCATTGTCATCCTGGGGACCGCGTTTTGTGCGGGCTGAAGGATCTGCTGTCTGCCGCCAGCATTGGCGCCGTCAGCGAGTGCACCGATCCTTCGCCGCCAAACCCGCGGTTCAGGATGACAATCCTGGGATGACCGAGAGTGGCGCATAATGATCGCCAGAGGTGGGCGCCATGATGCAAGCCACGTCCCCGGAGTCGTCCGGGTTTGGACGACCTTGGTTCGCACTAACAGTCGCCTTCGCGCTGCATGTCCTCGACGAAGCCACGTCGGGATTCCTCGATATTTACAACCCAACGGTGACCGCCATGCGGGCACGCCTTGGATGGTTCCCTATGCCGACGTTCGGCTTTCGCGAATGGCTGGTCGCACTGATCGCCGGTGTGGCGCTTTGTTTTGCGCTGACTCCCCTCGCCGCGCGCAATGCGCGATGGCTGCGTCCTCTGGCATGGTTCTACGCGTTGGTCATGTTCTTCAACGGAGTCGGGCACACCGCGGTGACGATCCTGGGGCACACGGTCGCGAGCGTGCCGGTCGCGCGACCGGCGCCAGGATTTTATTCCTCGCCATTGCTTTTCATCGGATCGGTGTGGCTGATGATGCGATTGTGGAAGACGGCTCACAGATCCCCATCTCTAATGCGTCTGTCTTCCTGAACGCCGCTTTGTTGGTGCGAAGGGCCTGTGCAGTTCTTTTCGACAGCATCGGCACTGCGGGAGTTGCATAGGTCAACGCGAAGGAGCTGTTACGAATCTCCGAACAGTGAGACGCCCCTAGAGGTTCGCCGTGGGAGGTCCGTGGTCTGCCGCTCTGCTATCATCGCTACGAGAGTCATCCAACCGTCGTCATGAATCGCGCAATCATTCGTAAGCTGCAGGACTTCGACGAAGACGACGAGATCCCCGTCATTTCCGGAAGAGGAGAAGGAATCATGGAAGAAGCACCCGCCACGGGTTCGGGCGCTGCCCGCCGCAACGAAGACATCGCACTCGATCTGATGAAGTTTGTCGCCATGACCACCGGCT
>Ga0070732_10001358_pt1 | contig 13419 bp, 13 predicted proteins | sample Coa_R1_5_FD_66449 | JGI IMG/M metagenome (GOLD analysis project Ga0070732, IMG submission 66449) | Surface soil microbial communities from Centralia Pennsylvania, which are recovering from an underground coalmine fire - Coalmine... | ecosystem: Environmental > Terrestrial > Soil > Unclassified ...
ATGTCTCACTTCCAAGGCTCTCTGGGAAGCCGTGTGCGGGAAATCCGCACGCACGGTTTGAACGGGGGCCTTATTCCCACTCGCGCTCGTGGCGCGGGCCCAGATAAGGTCTACCAATGAAGCGAAGATCCCTGCTGTCAGCCCTGGTTGTGCTTCTGGCGATGGTTGCGCCCGGTGTGCACGTCGTCACGCCGCAGGCCAGAGCCAGCGATCCGATCGTTTACACGATTCGATTCCCCGATCCGGCGAGCAAGACGTTTACCGTCGAGGCCGTAGTGCCGACTGACAAGCGCGACGTCGTCGATCTGATGATGCCGGTATGGTCGCCGGGATTCTACGGATTGCAGAACTACGCGGATCGCGTCACCGCGTTTGCGGCGGCTGACGCCAGCGGCGCGGCGCTCAGCGTCACGCGGCCGCAGCCGAACCGCTGGGAAGTCACCACGGGTAGACGCCCGTCGTTCACGGCTACGTACACGGTCTCCGCGCCTCGCGGCAGTAACCTCTCGAACGGCGTGACCGAGACGTCGGCGGTCCTCATTGGACCTGCCACGTACGTCACGCTCGTCGAGCCCGGCCATCGACCCGCCGAGGTGCGTCTCGAGCTGCCAGCTGGCTGGGCGGGCTCGATGACGTCGCTCGATGCGGCGAGCGACGGCCAGCCCAATCACTACGTCTCGCCCGACTACGACGTGCTGGCCGACTCGCCGATTCTCGCCGGCGTGGATCTGTCCACGACCGAGTTCACGGTCGGCGGCGTCCGGCACTACTGGGTCTGGCTCGGTCACGCCGACTGGCCCGGCGAGAAGGTCGCGGCGGAGTTGACCCCGCTCATCGAGGAGCACATCCGCTTCTGGGGCTCGCTGCCATACACGAAATACGCCTTTCTCGACATCATCACGGGCGGGGGCGGCGGCTCCGGCGTCGAGCACCTGAACTCCGTGGCGATCACCGGTGGAGGCAAAGAGCCGGTTGATCAGACGGCGCGTTTCCGAAACGCGGCCTTCATCAGCCACGAGTACTTCCACGCGATGAACGTCAAACGCCTCCGGCCCGTCGAGCTGGGCCCGTTCGACTACGAGCACGCGCCAACCACAACAGGACTGTGGGTCGCCGAGGGGCTGACTTCGTACTTCGGCGACCTGCTGTCGGCGCGCGCGGGCCTCGGGTCGGCGGAGGACTACCTCAATCTCGAGTCGCGCCACATCACGGACCTGCAGACTCGTCAGCCGGGCCGCCTCGTGCAGACGCTCGAACAGGCCTCCGTCCAGATGTTCGAACGGATCCCGGCGGACCAGAAGGTCGACTACTACATCAAAGGCCCCGTCGTCGGGCTCGTCATGGACGCCCACATTCGCCACCTGACGAACGGCCGCAAGAGCATGGACGACGTGATGCGACTGGAGTACCAGCGTTGGTCAGGCGCGCACGGCTACACGGCCGACCAGTTCGCCCAGACGATGGCGGACGCCGCCGGCATCGACACGAAGGGTCTTCTGCACCGGCTCGTCGCGACGACCGAGGAAGTGGACTACTCCGAGATGCTCGACTGGTTCGGCCTCCGCTTCATGACGGGTGATCCCGCGAAAGCATGGACGCTCGAGATCCGGCCCGATCAGACTCCTGCCGAGCAACAGCACCTCGCGGTGTTCCTGGCGCACTCGAACGCACAGGCTGCCGCCGACGCGGTCCCCACGCCGGTCGGACCACCCGCTGGCACGGGACCAAGTCGGGTGCGCTAGCCAGCCTTCACGCCTTCACACTCGCCCTACTTCTCGACGATCATCGCCTTCATCGGGCCCAGCACGCCGAGGAGCTGGTCCTGCTCGGTCTTGCCGACCTTGAACTTGTTGAGCGTCTTCACGAGGTCCTCGACGAGCGCGTTGAAGTCCGCTGTCGTAATGCCCATGCCCTGGTGCGCGGTCTTCATGTCCTTGCCCGTGTACTTGCACGGGCCGCCGGCCGCCTCGCAGATCTGATCGACTAGGTTGCCCTTGAACTTGGCCAACCGAGCCGCATCCGCCGCCGTAGCCGCGAAGAAGGCGTTGATCCGCTTGTCGCCTGCGCAGTTGCCCACGAAGTCATCGACCACCGCGACGATGGCCGTCTTGCCCCCGAGTCGGTCGTACAGCGACTTCTGCATGCCCATGCCGGCGCTTTGCGCCAGAAGGCCGGCGCCGCTCGCCGTGACGGCCGCCCCTATCACCAACGCTTTCAACAGGCTTCGCATGTGTGACTCCTCCTCAGTTCGTTCATGTGGGGCTGAGGACCCCACTGACTACTGAGCTACGGCCGGCCGGCCGGGGCGGATGTAGCGCCGAGTTGCTCCCTCGACCGTCTCCGAGGGGGCGATAGAATAACGGCGTGGACTTCAGGCTGAACAAGGGCACGGCGCGTCTGACGACGTTTTCCGCGGATCGAGTCGAGAATCGCGCCCTTCTGTACTGGCGGGGCCGTCCGGCGGAAGAACGTGTCGCCGCCGTCGAGTTCCTTCGGAGGCAGTACATTGGACCTGGCGCCCGACTTCAACGAGTTCTTCGAGTTACTGCTCGCCCGGCGCGTTGAGTTCGTGGTCGTGGGTGCGTATGCGCTGGCGTTTCACGGCGCGCCGCGGTTCACGGGTGATCTCGACATTCTCGTGCGGCCCACAGAACCAAACGGATTGCGACTTCTGGACGCCATCGCGGCCTTTGGATTTCCGACCACGCCTGTGACGCCGGCCGACCTGGCCGCCGGCGGCAAGCTCGTTGAGATGGGCGTCCCCCCGGTCCAGATCCATGTCATGAGTCAGATCGATGGCGTGACGTGGGATGAGGTGTGGCAGACTCACGAGCGCGGCGTGCTCGGCGTCCATGAGGTGCCATTCATCGGGCGCGAGGCGTTTCTCCGGAACAAGCGAGCCGCCGGCAGGCCCAAAGACCTGGCGGACGTCGACGCTCTGCGCGAGCCTGGGGCGTAGGCTGGCTCGGCTCAGGTCAGCGGGCCGTGACGACCACCCGCCCGGTCATGCCAGTGCCGGACTTCGTTCCATGGTTGCCGCAGTAGTAGTCGTAGATTCCAGGCGTGTCGAAGCGCTTCTGATAAGTCCCCCCGGCGATGAGCGTGTCGGACTTGAGGGACCCGTCGGCTGATTCGACCGTGTGCCGGCCGCCCACGTCGTTCCAGGTGACGGTCGTACCCACGCGCACCGTCAACTCCTTGGGTTCGAACGTAAAGTTCTGCACGGTCACGGTCGCAACCGCCGCCGCGCCGGGCGAGCCCGGGCCGGCAGCTGCCGAGCCCTCGCCCCGGTACCACACGAAATAGGTGCCGGCGCCGAAGGCCAGGACGACCCACCACAGCACGAGCGTGGTTCGCATCCATCGCCGGTAATTCGTGAACCGAAGACGGACAGGGACGACCGGAGTGCCAGTGGCGACGAGAACGACGTAGAGGCCCAGCAGCTCAGCGAGGGTGCCAAGCGCCGCGTGAAGGGTGGGCAGGGCGTAGTACAGGTCACTCCCGGTCTTCTGCAGGTTGGGCGAGACCTGGCTGTGGAACGACGGCGCCATGACCAGCGAGATCATGACGAGGTTCAGCAGCATTACCGTGGCTTGGCAGCGGCCGTGGGCGCGGAACCGTCGACGTCGCGCCAGCCGCGCGCCCGCGAGCAGGGCCACGCCCATGGCGATCTGGACGAGCAGGTTCAGGTCGGCGGTGAACGTCGCGCCGGTGTGCAGGAACCCCAACGAAGGACTTACGGCCGCCGCGGCCGATCGGATTGGGCGGGTTACGTTGACACGGAGACCTGGGTTTCTTGATTGAGAAGACCATCGAATTCGCCGTGCGTCGATCCTCGCATTTGCCGGAGACACCATGCCGCGACGATCCACATGATCGCGAGGGTGTGCCACGCGACGAGGGACGCATTCACCGAAAACGGATGCGTCGCCCCTGCCGTTGCGGTGGGCACGATTCCGGTTGTGTTGTTCACCGCCGCGTGCATCAGCATCGTCACCAGAAGGCTGCCCGCGGTGCGCCAGTACAGCCAGGCCATGGCGACCGAGATCGCCATGGTCCCAAGCAGATACATCGGAAAAGATTGACCGGTCTTGTCGACACCGGCAATGAAGAAGAAGGGCAGATGCCACAACGCCCAGATGGCGCCCAGACCGAGGCTGGCCCACCTGAGTCCGAATCGGGACGCAAGGCGCGGCGGCGCGTAGCCACGCCAGCCCAGTTCTTCGCCGGATTGCACCGGCGTCGAGAATGGAATCGCGAGCATCAACACGTACCACGGCTCGTGACCGAACGCCGGCCATCCGCCCACGATGAGGCGATACAGGAAAGCGGCCGCGAGTTTGACGCCGATCATGTAGCCGAGCGCGAACAGGTACCAGCGCGTCCCTGAAGGCGCCTGAACCATCCGACGCACGAGCGCGAAGGTGCCGCCCCGTCCGGCAGCGCGCGCGGTAAAGGCCAGCGCGACGAGCGCGGGTGCGAATACGCCGACCAGATAGATCGCTCCCGCGACTCCGGCGGCCGGTGACGTTCCCGCAGGCGCAACTGCGGCAGATCCGAAGAAGCAGGTCCTAGTTACAACTCTCTGAGCGCGACCGAGATCGGCAGCCGTGCGGCCCGGATCGCCGGGAAGAACCCGCCGACGAGCCCCATGACCAGCGCGTACACGAGTCCCTGAATCAGGAGAGACGGCGTGACGGCGAAGGCGAACGCCACCTGGCTGAACGTCTGGAAGTTCATCGTCGCCGTCTCGTAGCCGTTGAAAGCGAGATAGGCGAGAAGCCCGCCGGAGATGCCGCCAATCGCTGCGAGGGAAAGCGACTCACCGAGCACCGAGAGGACGACCGACCACGCGTTGAAGCCGAGCGCGCGGAGCGTCGCGATTTCTCGCGTCCGCGTCGCCACCGCCGTGTACATCGTCAGGATCGCGCCGAATACGGCCGCGACGCCCATGAGGACGGCGATGATATAGCCGACGCCGTTGATGAGGCCCGTCATGACCGTGGTCTGGTCGGCGTAGTAGTCGCTCTCGAGCCGGGTCGTGACGTTCAACTGGGGGTTCGTCGACAGCCAGTCCTTGAACGGCTGGAACGCCGCAGGCGAATCGAGCTTGGCCAGGACCGATTGGTACGAGTTGCCGCGCCGGTACGCGCCCTGGAGCGTCCTTGCATCGCACCAGATCTCGCTCTCGGCGACCGACCCCTTCGACTCGAAGACCCCCACGATCTTGAGCGACAACTGCTTCGAGACGTACTCCGCGCCGAGATCGATGCCCGAGAACTGGCGCACGGCAGCCCGGCCGACCACCGCCTCATTCGTGCCGAACTGGATCGCGCGGCCCTGGACGACGTGCAGGTCCGGCCGAAGGTCGAACGACACGGGCTCGATGCCGCGAATCGGGACGTTGGCCGGCGTGCCCGTGGACCGCTTGTTGAGGTCGATGACGACGTACATCTCGGACGCCGCCATGAGCTTGCCGCCGTCGCGGGCGATGCCCGGCGCCTGCTTGATGATGTCGGTCTCCGGACCCGTGAGACCGCTCGTCATCTCGGATTCGGATCCGTTCCGCATCACGATGGCCTGACCGGGCGATCCCGCGCCGACGAGAGCGGCGCGGAAACCGACGCCAATCGACAGGACCGACACGAAGACCACTACGACGCCGGCAATGCCGACGATGGCCACAATCGACGGTCCCAACCGCTGCGGAATCGTCCGCACGCCGAGCCCCGTGACGATCAGAGTCTGACGGATCCAACGAAACACGCGGTCTCCTCGTCGATCAATTGCGTCGCAGGGCGTCGGTGATCTTGAGCCGCATGGCCGAGACAGCCGGAAGAATGCCCGACGCCAGGCCCAGGAGGAGCGCGAGTCCCAGGCCGGTGAAAAGCGAACTCGTCTTGAAGATGAACACCGGCAGCATGGCCATGTTCAAACTGCCGTGGCCGACGAAGAAGAACATGACGAGGAGCGTCGCCCAGCCGCCGACGACCGCGATGAGCACCGACTCGCTCATCACGAGGGCGAGCACGACCGAATCGGAAAAGCCCAGCGTCTTCAGGACACCGATCTCGCTCGTCCGCTCACGGACCGACTGCGCCATCGTGTTCGCGACAATCAGCAGGATCATGAAGAACACGACCGAGAGGATCATCGTCAGCATCATGCCGATGTTGCCGGTCTGCTTCGCGAAGTCGGCGAGGACCGCCTTTTCGGGAGCCGTCTTGGTCTCCGCCTGCGAGTTCGCGAAGTGGTCGTCGAGCGCCGCCGCGACGGAGGCCCCCTGCGCCGGATCCGACACCCTGATGACGTACCAGCTCACGTTGCCCTTGCCCGCCCGGCGGTTCTCGTCGAAGTAGTCGTACCGGAAGAGGAACTGCGTCTTGTCGACGTTGCTCGCGCCGTCGTAGATGCCGTCAAGATTGAAGTACCAGGTGATGCCGTCCTTCGCCATCCAGATGTCGCCCTTGAGCGGTATCCGGTCGCCGATCTTCCAGCCGTACTTCGTCGCCGTGTCGCGGCCGACGATGGCGCCCTGACGGTCGGCGAGCGCCGCCTTCAACTGATCGGGCGGCACCTTGAACTCGGGATAGAGCTTCAGGTACTCGTCGAGATCCGTCGCGAACGTCGCGAACTGACTCGGCTTGTCCTGGTAGCTGCCCCCGAACCACGTGCAGTCGGTCGCCGCTGCGACGCCCGGCGTCCGAAGGATGTCCTGGAGGTAGGAGACCGGCACGAACTGGATGATGCTGACCTTGTCGTACAGCCAGAGTCGATCGGCGCCCGCGAACTCGACGCCGGCCGTGAACGCCCCGCTCACGATCGTGAGAAAGCTGAACAACATGAAGCTGGCGACGACGCAGCCGAACGTGAACGCCGTGCGCACCTTGCGGCGCATCAGGCTTCGCCAGACGAGATAGAAGTACTTCATGGCACGCCCCCGATGAGCGTCCCCTTGTCGAGGTGCAGCGTGTACGGCGCCCGCTCGGCCGCCCGCGGATCGTGCGTGACCATGACGATGGTCTTGTTGTGCTCACGGTTCAGGGTCTGCAGCAGATCCAGGATCTCGTCGCCGGCCTTGCGGTCGAGGTCGCCCGTCGGCTCGTCGCAGAGGAGCAGCGTCGGGTCGGTGACGATCGCGCGGGCGATGCCGACCCGCTGTTCCTGTCCGCCCGAGAGCTGGCGCGGGTAGTGGCGTGCCCGGTCGCTCAGTCCGACGACGCGAAGGGCCAGGTCGACGCGCTTCCGCCGTTCGGCGCCGCCGAGCGACGTCAGGAGCAGCGGCAGCTCGACGTTCCGCTCGGCCGTGAGGACCGGCAGCAGGTTGTACAACTGGAACACGAAGCCGACGTTCCGCGCGCGCCAGCGCGACAGCCGGGTGCCGCGCATTTCGCTGATCGTTTCGCCCCCGACGTCGATCGTGCCCTCGGACGGCGTGTCGAGCCCGCCCATCAAATTGAGCAGCGTCGTCTTGCCGGACCCCGAGGGCCCCATCAGAGCGAGGAAGCAGCCCTGCGGAATGACCAGGTTGACGCCCTGCAGGACATCGATCCGCTCGCTGCCGCGCGTGAAGTACTTGTGGACGTCGGTGATCGTCACTAGGTCGGACATGAAACCTCTGAGGCCTCCGCTACTCGACCCTCGATCGTCAAGGGAACCGTCAACGCACGACGATGGTCGAGCCGTCGTGCAGCGTCGCGGGCGGAGAGATGACCACCTGATCGCCCGGTGCGAGACCCGCGACCACTTCGACGCGGTCGCCGTCCGCGCCGCCGACCCGGACCGCCCGCCGCTCCACGACATTGCGCTTCACGAGGAACACAAACGTCGTGTTGCCCTCGGTCTTGAGTGCCGCTTTCGGCACGAGCGTCGTGGCCTGGGCGGGGGGCCGGTCGGTGGCCGGCCCGGCCGCCCGATCGTCCAATGTTGACGCGTCCGGTGGCTTGAGGAAGGTCACCTTCACGCCCATGTCGGGGAGGATCCTCGGGTCGAGCGTCTTGAACGCGATCCGCACTTCGACGGTGGCCTTTTGCCGATCCGCCGTCGGGACGATCGTGATGACGCGCGCGGGAATCTGCCAGTCGGGGTACGCGTCGAGCACCGCCGAGACGTCTTGGCCGGGCATGACGCGGTTGAGATAGCTCTCGTTCACGTCGACATCGATCTCGAGCGACGCCATGTCGACGATCGTGCAGATGCCCGTCCGCGTGAAGCCGCCGCCGGCCGACACCGGCGAGACCATCTCGCCTGGCTGCGCGTCCTTGGTCACCGCGATCCCGCTGAACGGTGCGCGGATGACGGTGTTGTCGAGCTCGGTGCGAGCGACGCTCACTTGCTGCTGGGCCACCTTGACCTGTTCGTCGAGCAAGCTGATGCGCGCCTCGGTCGTGTCCACGTCGAGCTTGGCCTGCTCCAAATCGGTCTGGGTTCCCGCGCCGCTCGCCAGCAGCTTCGTCGCCCGATCGAGATTGATCCTCGCCTGCTGCTCGTGGATCTGGTTCTCGGTCACCGCGTGCTGCGCCGCGACGACCTGCGCCTCCGCGAGCCCCAGCTGCGCCCGCGTCGAGGAGTCGTCCAGACGCGCGAGGACCTGGCCTTCAGTGACGGCCATGCCTTCTTCGACGTTCACCTGGACGACCTTGCCCGTGATCTTGGACGACACCGTGGCCTCCCGGCGCGCCGTCACGTAGCCGGAGGCGTTCAGCACGGACGCCTGAGCCCCCGCCGCTCGCTGGGTCACCGCGGCCACCTGCACCTCGATGGGCCGGTCGTGCCTGACCCACCAGGCCGCAGCGGCGCCGACCCCCCCGAGGAGGATGACGAGAAGGACCCAAAGGACCCAGCGTCTCGACGACCGGGGTTCCGGCGTCCGCTCGATGCGCAGGCCGGCGAGCTCGGTGGAGAGGTCGGACATAAGAAAAAGGCCTGAAGGCTGGGAGGCGTGAAGGCTCGAAGGCCCGCAACGCTCGAAACGCCTTCAGAGTGTCCTTGACAGCATACTTCGACGGGAACCCGGCGCCGCGCCACCCAATCGGCCAGCCTCCCAGCCTTCCAGGCCGTTCTATCTTCCCGGCACTCCCATCCACGCCCGCGTCAGGTAGTCGCTCATCCCGATCCCGAACAGAATCAGGATCCAGACGAATCCGGAGATGGCCACGAGCTTGGTAAGCGGCGTGTTGTGCCGTAACCCCATGAAGATGAGCACGACCATCGACGCCTTCGTGATCGCGATGCCGAGCGCGACCGCCGTGTTCATCACGCCGAAGTCCTTCGAGGCCACGAAGACCGTGAGGAGCGTGAAGGCGACCAGCCCGGCCCAGACGGCGACATAGGTGCCGATCGACGCGATGTGATGATGACTCGTTGAGGACATGTCTCAGGCGCCTGTGTAGTGGAACCCCACGAGATAAAGCAGGGGGAAAAGGAAGATCCAGACGATGTCGACGAAGTGCCAGTACAAGCCCGAGATCTCGAGCTGGTTGTAGTAGTCGGGCGTGAACCGGCCCCGGAACGCCAGGACGAGCATCACGAGCATGATGCCAATCCCGATGACCATGTGCAGCGCGTGAACTCCCGTGAGGCAGAAGTAGAGCGAGAAGTAGATCTGCGAGCCGAGCGGGAGGTCCGTGCGGAAGGTCGGCCCCGGTACGAGGTGGTGCTCGAACTTGGCGGCGTACTCGAAGTACTTGATGACGAGGAACGTCGTCCCGAAGAGGATCGTGAACACCAGGTTCACGATCTGCCCGATCCGCGATCCGACCTGGGCCGACCGCACCGCCAGCACCATCGTCAAGCTGCTGCAGATGAGGACGAGCGTGTTCGCCGCGCCGAGGTAGACGTTCAGCTCGTGGCTGCTCTCGACCCAGGCCTGCGGATAGGCGTTGCGATACACGATGTAGGCCATGAACATGCCGCCGAAGAACATGACCTCGGTGACAAGGAACACCCACATCCCGAGCACGGACGCCTCGTACTGCTGCGCCATGCTGTAGAAATGGTGCTGCTGGCGCGGGTGGTGTGCGTGCGCGGCCTCGCCCGGCGCTCCGTGCGCCATCCCCGCCCGCCCCGTCGTCGGGTGCTCAGCCAACGTGCACCTCCCGCCCGCTCGGGTTGTAGTCGTAGGCCGGCTCGGTCACGATCGGATCCACGTCGAAGTTGAAGGTCGGCGGCGGCGAGCTCGTTTGCCACTCGAGGCCCTTGGCGCCCCAGGGGTTCGCCGGCGCCACCTCGCCCCGGAAGAGCGAGTACACGAGGTAACTGAAGGTCAGGAGGTAACCGATCCCCAGGATCGACGCGCCGGCTGAGGACAGGACGTTCCAGACCTGCAGTTCCTCCGGGTACGAGTAGTACCGGCGCGGCATGCCGAGATAGCCGAGGATGAACTGCGGGCCGAACGTGAGGTTGAAGCCGACGAAGATGAGCACGGCGGACGTCTTCGCCATGGCCTCGTTGAACATCCGGCCCGTCATCTTCGGCCACCAGAAGTGCAGGCCGCCGAGAAACGCCATGACCGCCCCTCCGACCATGATGAAGTGGAAGTGCGCGACGACGAAGTACGTGTCGTGCAGGTGGATGTCGAGGCCCATCGTCGCCAGGAAAAGCCCCGTGAGGCCGCCAATGAGGAAGAGGCCCATGAAGCCCAGCGTGAAGTACGTCGGCGACTCCCACGAGATCGATCCCTTGTAGAAGGTGGCCGCCCAGTTGAACGTCTTCACGGCCGAGGGCACCGCGACCAGCATCGTGATGATCGAGAACACCATGCCGGCATAGATCGACTGGCTGCTCACGAAGAGGTGATGGCCCCACACGAGGAAGCCGAGCACGGCGATCGCGATGCTCGATCCGGCGACGAAACCGTAGCCGAAGACCTGTTTGCGCGCCATCGCGGCCACGAGCTCGCTGATGACGCCCATGCCCGGCAGGATCATGATGTAGACCGCCGGATGCGAATAGAACCAGAAGAGGTGCTGGAAGAGTACCGGATCGCCGCCGAGCTTCGGATCGAAGATGCCGAGGCCGAGCGATCGTTCCGCGGCCACGAGGCAGAGCGTGATCGCGACGACTGGCGTGCCAAGAATCATCACGATGCTGGTGGCGTACATCGACCACACGAAGAGCGGCAGCCGGAACCACGTCATGCCCGGCGCGCGCATCCGGTGCACCATGACGATGAAGTTGAAGCCGGTGAGGATCGACGAGAACCCCGCCACGAAGACGCCCATGATCGCCAGCGTGACGTGCGTGTTCGAGCCGATCGAGCTGTACGGCGTGTAGAACGTCCAGCCCGTATCGACGCCGCCCATCGCGAGCACCGCAATCACGATGATGCCGCCGATGATGTAGAGGTACCAGCTGATCAGGTTGATCCGCGGAAACGCGAGGTCCTTCGCGCCGATCATGATCGGCATCAGGAAATTGCCGAGGGTGGCCGGGATCGACGGCACCAGGAAGAAGAACACCATGATGATGCCGTGCATGGAGAAGAGCTTGTTGTACGTGTCGGCCGTCCACACGTCGCCCTTGGGCGTCAGGAGTTCGACCCGGATCCCCGCGGCGAAGATGCCGCCCAGCGCGAAGAAGATCGTGATCGAGACGAGGTACAGGATCGCGATGCGCTTGTGGTCCTTCGTGAGCAGCCACGAGGCGATGCCATGCGGCTCATCGAGGTAGCTGTGGCGTGCGACCGCTTCGGTACTCATGATTCGCTCATTTCAATGACTTGATGTACGCCACGAGCTGCAGCACCTGCTCCTCGGTCATCAGGCCCTGGAACGTGGGCATGATCGGCTGGTACCCCTGGACGACTTTCGCCTGCGAGTTCAGGATCGATTCCCGCAGGTAGTTGTCGTCCGCGACGACCCGCCGGCCGTCGGAGAGGCCAATCGTCTGGCCCGCGATCCCGACGAGCGACGGCCCGCGACCCGTGCGGTCCGGCTTGTGGCAGGTGCTGCATTGGAATTGCGTGAAGAGGGCATCGCCGAGCTCCACCGGCGTGCTGGTGGATCGGCCGGCGTCCACCCAGGCCGCGTAGTCCTGCGGCGCCATCACGTAGACCATGCCGACCATTGCCGAGTGGCGCGTGCCGCAGTACTGATCGCAGTAGATGCGGAAGGCGCCCGTCTCCGTCGCCCGGAACCACAGCGTCGTGAGCTTGCCCGGCACCGCGTCCATCCGGACGCGAAACGCGGGAATCGCGAAGTCGTGGATGACGTCCTCCGAGCCGATCGTCACGCGCACGTCCTGGCCAAGGGGCACGTGCAGCTCGTTGATTTCGCGCACGCCCTCCGCGTGCTGCACTTTCCACATCCACTGCTTGCCGACGACCGTGATCTCCATCGCGTCTTTCGGCGGCCGCGAGAGCCGGAAGAACAGCGAGGCGCCCCACCCGAACATGATCATCGACAGGATGAAGGGGATGATCGTCCACGTCAGCTCGAGCACGAGTGACCCATGGATATCCGCGCCCACGTCGTCGGGGTGCCGGCGACGGTACTTGAGCGTGAAGTACCCCATCATCACGACGACGATCACCGTGAAGAAGGCGGACACCGCCACGAGAAACGCGTAGAGCAGGTCCATCTCGGTCGAGACCGAGGACGCGCCGGGCGGAAACAGAGAAAGGCTGCTCGACATCTAGTGGGTACCTGCCGCCGTGTGGGCCACCGCGTGGGCCTGCCGCCGCTGCCGCCGCACCGCCAACCCGATCGACACGCCAAGGCCCGCGAGCGTGATCAACCCGCCGAGGCGCACGAGGCTCATGATCGCCAGACTGTACCGGCCGGTCGACGGGTCGTAGTGATAGCAGTAGAGCAGCGTCCGATCGGCCACGCTGCCGATGCGGTTGTCGCTCGCGTCGACGAGGGCCAGCCGCATGTCGGTCGCGCCGTAGTCGATCCCGAACAGGTACCGCGACACGCGTCCCGCCGGCGTGAGGACCGTGATGACCGCCGGGTGGGCGAATTGCGCGATCGCCGCGTCGTACCGGTAGTGGAAGCCCACGGCGTCGGCCAGCCGTGCAATCGAGGCCTGGCGCCCGGTCAGGAAATGAAGACCTCCGTCGGTACCGGGCTTCCGGTACTGCGTCACGAAGCGAACCTTCGCGTCGGCGGCCTGGGCCGGCGTCTCCCCGGGATTGATGCTGACGACGAGCACGTCGAAGTCGGTGCCGGCCTTGGGCTTGATGATGGCCAGGGTGCCGGCAAGCGCGTTCTGCACGAGCGAGCACAGCATCGGGCAGTCGAAGTAGACGAGCGCCAGCACGACCGGCCGCTGGCCGATGTACTGCCCGATCGTCACGTCGCGGCCTTGCTCGTCGACGAACGTCGCGTCGAGCGGGACCTGGCCGTTGAGCTTCGTCTGGTCCACCCCCACGCCCGTGAGACCGGCGACTTGCACGCCCGCCGGGGTGCCGGGCTGGTC
>Ga0070732_10001360_pt1 | contig 13391 bp, 9 predicted proteins | sample Coa_R1_5_FD_66449 | JGI IMG/M metagenome (GOLD analysis project Ga0070732, IMG submission 66449) | Surface soil microbial communities from Centralia Pennsylvania, which are recovering from an underground coalmine fire - Coalmine... | ecosystem: Environmental > Terrestrial > Soil > Unclassified ...
GGCGCATACAGCTCGGCGATCGTGTGCAGTTAACTCACAACGAGATGCACGCTGTTTCCGCCTTGGTTTCCGACCCGGCGTCACCCGGAGTCATCTAGCACGACGTTCCGTGTATTCGCGCCAAAGACGCTCTGGCGAGCTGCCTGTTGCATTGCTAACTCGGCTGGATTCATGCTCGTCCAGCGACGGCAGTGGCGGCTCGGAGTGCTGAGACTGCGAGATCTGAATTCATAGAATTAGGCGTCACGAGGTCGATCGACAAAGGGGGGCATCCATGAAAAGGCGTGAGTTCGTCGGGTCTGGTCTGGCACTTGCCGCGACTTGGCCGATGCGTGGTTTTACGTCCTTACTCAAGGGCGTCGGCGAGATACCGGCCAAGACTCTTACAGGTGCGGAACTCACGTTGCCTGGTTCGGCGATTGAAGCTCTCGCTGCCGGCCTGCGCGGGGAGGTGCTGCTGGCGGTCAGCCCGGACTACGATCGGACGCGACGCCTCTGGAATGCTGCGTTCGACAAGAAGCCGGCAATTATTGCGCGCTGCACGGGCGCCTCCGACGTCCAGCAGGCCGTGAATTTTGCCCGCGAGCACCAGTTGTTAACCGCCGTGCGCGCGGGCGGTCACAGCTATTCAGGCAAATCGAGCTGCGATGGTGGGCTGATGATCGACTTGCAGCCGATGCAAGGCGTGCGGGTCGATCCGGAAAGCAAGCGCGCTTATCTAGAGTCGGGTTCACTCCTGGGTCAACTCGATCATGAATGCGCCGCTTTCAGGCTGGCGACCACCGCAGGCACTGTGTCGCACACCGGTGCCGCGGGACTGACCTTGGGGGGTGGCCTCGGCCGGCTCGGTCGGCGCTTTGGCCTTGCGTGCGATAACGCCGTCTCCTTCGATATTGTGACCGCCGACGGAAGGTTCCTCAGGGCAAACGACAAGGAGAACGCCGACCTCTATTGGGGCCTACGTGGTGGCGGCGGCAATTTCGGTGTCGTGACCTCGATCGAATACCGGCTGCATGACATGGATCCGGTAATTCTGGGCGGTAACGTTGCCTGGCCTCTGGCACAGGCCTCCGATGTGCTGCGCTTCTACCGTGACATCGCCGTTGATGCGCCCGCGGTCGTCAACCTGGACCCGGTCCTCTACTCGGGGCCGGATGGTGCGGTGATTGAAATCGAGGCGTGTTGGTCCGGAGATCGCAGCCAGGGTGAAGCGTGGCTCAAAAAGCTGCGTGCTTTCGGAAAGCCGCTACGCGATAACATCGCGCCAATGCCTTACGTGGTCTTGCAGTCCAGCGCCGATGAGCTTCTCGCGCCCGGCAGATACTACTATCTGAAGAGCGGCATGTTGACACAGCTCAAGGATGACGGCATCGATCTGATCATCGATTCATTCAAGCGCATGCCGAACTGGTACTTGGTGTTCTTCGATCACTGCGGCGGAGCCTACCGGCACGCGGCGCCCGCGGCGACGGCGTTCCCCAATCGCGAGATGCTGTTCACGATTGGCGCACACAGTATCTGGCCGAGCAGGGACGGGATCGAGGAGAACACTGCCAAGATGCGCGCGAACTGGAAGGAGCTGGCGCCGCTGACCAAGGGCTTTTATACGAACTACATGGACCCAGACGTCACGATGGCAGGCTATCGCGAGAACTACGGCGCCAATTTCGAGCGGCTTGTTGCCCTCAAGGCCAAGTTCGATCCGAATAATCTGTTTCGCCTGAACGCAAACGTACCTCCTAAGATCGGGTGATGAGGCGCAGGGTCGGCTCGGGGTGGTTCGATTGCGGCCCTGGCCACTATTTGTATCAGCCACCTATATTTAATTGCGCCCGCTTCTAGGCAGGCGATTGGTTTCTGGTTCGAGCTTGTCTGCCGTCTCATTATGAGTTTGCCGCGTCCCGGGGCACCGCCCGCCAAGGTGCCCTGGCCCGTTCATCAGCGGCCACACAGCGAATGCTGGGCGACACAGAGATTTGCTCTTCGAACTCACCGCCATGGGCCTCGAGTTCAGGGAACGGCTCCCACCTTTGACTCCGCCGACAAATAACGCTCGAGCTTGTCCAGCGCGCCCGACCAGCCCCATTTGTGGCTGTCACGGGACTTCTCGGTCTGCAGCTGTTGGTGGGTGAAAGTGAGCTCGGTCCCACCATCGATCGGCCGCAAATCGATGGCGACGCGAGATATCTGGTCACGCTCGTCAGGTTCACCTCCGACCGTCCATTGCCAGGTCATGACCAGGCGCTTGGAATCCACGACCTCGAGGTACTCGCCCCGAGCCTCATGCTCGATTCCGTCCAGATTGCGAAACCGCACCCGGAAGCTGCCGCCGACACGTGCGTCGACGTCGGAAATCAAAACGGGGCCGTCATCGGGGCCCCACCAGTGAGCAACGCCCTCAGAGGTGCTCAGAGCTGCGAATACGATCGCTGGTCGTGCGCCGATTCGGCGCACTAGCGTAAGGCTGGTCATCGGCCCTTCTTACGTGCTTTGGCCTCTTCAATTTCAGCATACGCGGCAAGACGATCGAGGCGACCGGCCCAGAAGCGCTCGTAGCGGCGCAGCCAGTCCAGTGGGCGTCTCATAGGGTCAGGCCGCAGCCGCACCGTGACGGTGCGTCCCTCTTTCCAGCGCGTGATAAGACCTGCGTCCTCAAGAACGTCCAGATGCTTCATTACCCCCGGCAAGGATATCGCGAAAGGCTTCGCTAGTGCGGTGACGGACACGCCGTCTTCGCGTTCGAGCCGATCGAGTATTGCCCGGCGCGTCTGATCGACCAAAGCCGCAAAGGTGCGATTGAGGTGCGCATCATTAAACTTCACCATGGAGCTAAGAGTGTGGTGCGCGATAGCCCGGAAGTCAACCTAAGGAACCGGGCTGCCATCGCCAATTGCCCGGGGATCTCGCGGCAGCTGACTGAACCTTGACCTTCTTTTGATAGTGCACCAAAGAGTGAAGTATAGTGCCGCTGGGTTTGCGGCTTCTGACGGCCGGCGCGGCTTTCTCGCAATTGAGGAATCGGCAAAAATGATGAATCACAAAGAGGTTACCGGTGGTTTCGCTTCAATTGTTCTTGCAGCCTTGACCTGGAGCGATCCGGCCCATTCGCAAGCCGTCGAGACTCCCTATCCCGAGATGGCCCCGATTGAGCAGTACCGCTTCGCAAGGCGCGAGGACGAGATCGCACTGGCACGCACTGCCGCGCCGCCTTCAATTTCCGCGGACGCCGATGTGCTGGTACTCGGTAGCCATGGCTATGAGACTGCCGCGAAGGGCACGAACGGCTTCGTCTGCTTCATCGAACGCTCCTGGGCGGCCGACTTCGCTGATCCCGAGTTCTGGAATCCCAAGCTGCGTGCCCCAAACTGCTTCAACCCCGCAGCGGCGCGGACCCAGCTGCCGCGGTACCTCAAGCGCACGGAGTGGGTCTTAGCGGGTGCCACGAAGGAGCAGATAATCGAACGAACCAAGGCTGCAGTCGCCAGCCACAGTTTCAAGCCCCTAGAAGCAGGTGCTTTTTCCTTCATGTTGTCGAAGCACGGCTACGTCAGCGACGTCGTTGCAGGTCCGTGGCTTCCGCACGTCATGTTCTTCATCCCCCACGGCCAGGCCGACAACTGGGGCGCGAACAAGCAAGGTTCACCGATCCTCGGCCAAGAGGGCAGCGCTCTGGAAACTACAGTCCTGTTCGTTCCGGTACGCAACTGGTCCGACGGCTCACCTGCTCCATCCTCCCCCAAGAAACACGTTCACACATGACGCAAAGCGCTCCCAGATAGCGGCAGGATCGCGACCGCAGTCATTGTTCCACTGATACTCGACTGCCTTGGCGAGTGTCCAGGTCGGCTGCGTATGCCGCTCCTGCGCACGGGTGGTCGAGGACCGCCGCTTGTGGCGGACCGGCGGGTACCTCGGGTGCCGTCCGAAATGGCAGGAAGACAACTACCACGAAGCCTTGTCCGTGTTGTCGTGCGCCGACGGACATATGTGCGTCATCGCCGTACAGCGCGGCCAACCGCTCGGCCGAATTCTTTAGTCCCACGCCATAAGGTTGCGCGCTTTGGCCTCCGAGTCCCGGACCATCGTCCTCGACCGTTATCACGAGCACCTCGTCGCACCGGCGTATGGATACGGACAGTGCCCCGCCTTGCGCGCGCGCCAGAACTCCATGGCGAACAGCGTTTTCCACCAATGGTTGAAGGATGAGCGTCGGAACAAGTGCGTCGTGCGTTTCAGGGTCGGCATCCACGGTCGCTCGCAAGGAGTTTCCAAACCGCACGCGTTGGATGTGCAAATATTGCTCTACGAATACGAGCTCTTCGCGAACGGGGATTTCCGGTGAGTCGAGCTTTAGCAGGGTCAAACGCAGGAAGTCACTCAGCGTATCGACTGTGTCAGCGGCCCTCGTACGCTCGCCTTCCCGAATCAGCGTCGCGATGCCGTTCAGGGCATTGAATAGGAAATGCGGGTTCAATTGCGATTGCAGCGCGCGCAGCCGAGCGCTGTCGGCAAGTTTCAGCGCGTGGACAGAGCGCGCACGTTCGGCCTCGAGGTCCAGCATGGCCTTGATGCCGAAGTACAGTGAGGACCACGTCGACAGCAGACTGGTGAAGTAAATCCAGTAGGGGATTGGAGGCCACCACCGCGGATGCGTCGCGACCTCATGAGCTTCACGCGCAAACATCGCCCCGAGGCCCAGCACGTGCACCGGGCCCGTAAGACTTGCCCGCAGCAGCGTCAGAAACGCTACATACCAGATGGGAGCGGCCAGGACGCTCAACGTCGCCGCGAGCATGATCAGTGACAAGTGCGACCAGCCGGCCGCGCAGCCGAGCAGAAAGACCCTGCGAAAGCCCAGGGTGAGCGTCAGTCCGCACCCCACCCAAAGCAGCTGCTCCACTGCCGAGGGAAATGGCCCGACATCCGCGGCATTGAGCGCCCAAACGAAAGTGCCAAAGGCACCCCAGCCCCCGAGTTGTAGCCCCCAGAAGAGCGTCGCTTTAGAAAGTGTCCGGCCCGAGGCCAGACTGATGCGGTTATCGATATTTATGTGGGTCCAGTCGGCGCGATGGCGGCACGTGTGCGCGATGTCCAGGGGAGTTTAGCGCACGATTCCGAACCTCACGCATTTCGTCTGAGTGCTCGTCCGCTTCGTCGCACTTTAGGTCCGCTTCACCGCCCAAATTGCCCAATCCATGACGCTTGGGCTGGAACCTATCGTGGAAATGCGCGTCTGTGCGCACCCAGGCCCGCAAGGGGATACGCGCCCGGTGATGCGAATCACTTAGCGTTCAAAAAGCGAACCTTGACGCCGGCAATCATTCCGTGAATAGTTTACCGCGTGGTGAACTGTATCAGGAACCCCTGCCGATGATGCCACAGACCCCGCAGCCATCCGAGGTTCTGGCGGAGCCCGGAGCCCGGAGCCCGGAGCACGACAGACGACTATTGAAGGGCCAGCGGTGATGCCAGACGTAAAGCGCGTGAACGCGTTAGGCTCGGTCTAATGCCTAACGCTAGTTCCGCCATCCCGTTCCCGCTCGATCGCGGCTGGACACTATGACGGTCCCTGGCGCCTCAGTCGGGCCAGACGCAAGAATGCGTGCAATTATTGTCGATGACGAGGAACTCGCGCGGCGCGGCCTTCGCGCTTTGCTGAAGCGGGCTGGGGATGTCGAAATCGTATCGGAATGCGGTAACTGCGAGGAAGCCATAAGGGCGATCAGTGCGGCTGAGCCGGAAATCGTGTACCTGGACATCCAGATGCAGGGGAAGACAGGATTCGATGTGATTGCGGCGCTTCCCAAAGACAAATGTCCGCATGTTGTTTTCGTCACGGCGTTTGACCGCTTCGCGGTGCGGGCGTTCGAGCTGCACGCGCTTGACTATCTGCTGAAACCCGTCAATGAAGCACGCTTCAACGCCTCGCTGGCGCGCGCCCGCGCCGCCGTTGCGGGTGCGCGTGACGGGTCCATGATGCGACGCTTCTGGCAAATCGCGGCGGAGTTACGCGCGTCTCCGCGTCAGGACTCGTCGTCGTCGATGACTGATCGAATTCCATTAAAGACACGCGGTCGAGTCATGATTGTAAATGTTGCCGAGATCGACTGGGTTGAAGCCGATGGTGATTACGTGTCTGTGCATGTCGGAACCAACAGCTGGCTGCTGCGCGAGACTATCGCAGCTGCGGAAGCGCGCCTCGCGCTTTCGGGTTTCGTGCGCATACATCGCTCTACGTTGGTCAACATCAATCACGTGCGGGAGCTGCTGCCGTTGACGAAGGGCGAATTTACGGTCGTGCTGCTCGATGGCACGGAGCTAAAACTGAGTCGCAACTACCGGTTTGCCCTGGAGCGCTTAGTGGGGAAAACCCTTTGAGACTCTAGCGAAAGCACAGCTGCACGGTTCGCGTGCACACCACACCCAAGCGCGCTCTGCCGCGCAAGTGCGGCAGGCGCCGACGCACTTTATCTCCGCGTTTCTCGACGGCCTTTATGGCCGCGCACCTCGTTCAAGCCCGTTCAGCAGCGCTTACGAGACCCTGTAGTCCCAGGCGTCTTTGCTCCGAGGCGGGACCGTGCGCACGATGTGGGGCGTTAGGCGTGCGCTGAGTTGTAGCGGTCAATGGATCGGTTCGTCCTGAGCTCGCTTGCGCACAACGACGGCGCGCGGACGCCGGCGCGTCTTCAATAGTCCGTAGCCCGCAGCCGGTGGTGTGTGGGCTGCGCTTGCTCACGTCGCAGATTTGTTGCCGTAGCGCGACGCGCGAACTGCAAACGCAGTCACCGTTCTTCATCGGCACTCAAGAAATATGCGCGCCGAAGTTGGCGAGCGCAAATGCGCACGGCCCGTTCGTCGCGGGAAAGTACCTCTTCGTCCAAAGGCAAACCCGCTGCGCCGCAAAGCTGAGCGAGCGTTGCACGGCCTCTCCTAGACTCGCCGCAGAAGCATTGGTGTTTGAAGTTGGCGCGATCTGCCGAGTTGGTTGTGCAGATCCGATACCACACTTCTAGGTAGGGGAGAAAACATGAGAGCGACTATCGGGCCGAGACAGGTGAACCGAAAGTGCCCGCTTACGAGGGGTGTCGAGCTTTTCGTAGCAGCCTTTGTCAGCGCATGGACGCTGACCGCGACGGCGCAGACGGCGCCGGCAACAGACGCGACGGCGGCACCTGTCGTTGAAGAGGTCGTCGTTACCGGCTCGCGCATCGCGGCCCCGAACGAGGTCAGCACCAGCCCCATTCAGGTGGTGACTTCGCAGGAGATCCAGCGCACCGGCCTGACCGACGTCAGCGACATCCTCTACCAGCTGCCACAATTGCAGAACAACGCCGTGGGCCAGGACTTCAGCAACCGCACGAGCGGACTGACAACACCGGGTGGCGTCACGACCGCGGACCTGCGAGGCCTGGGGCCCAACCGCACGCTGGTCCTGATCGATGGTAAGCGGCTCGGCCAGGGTACTCCCCAGACGACGATCGCATCGCCCGCACCCGACCTTGATCAGATTCCCCTTGCCCTGGTCGACCATGTGGAGGTCCTGACCGGCGGTGCTTCGTCGGTATACGGCTCGGATGCGATCGCCGGGGTCGTGAACTTCATCATGAAGAAGAACTTTCAGGGATTGCAGATCACCGGCCAGTTGGGCGAGGACGAGCACAATCAGCACAGCAGCTACGTGAACCCGCTGCTGACGCAATTTGGTATCACGCCGCTGACAGGCCACATCGAGGACGGCCGCAGCAAGAACTTCAGCGCCCTTTTCGGCACTAACTTTGCCGAGGGCAAGGGCAACATCACGGCCTTCCTGAGTTATCTACACATGGACCCGGTGCCGAGCGCAGATCGGGATTTCGCCCAATGCCAGCTGGTCGAGACAAACGATGCGGCAGGCAACGTTAATGGGAGTGCCTGTTCCGGCTCGAGCAACTCCAACCGCTTTACCCCGCATACCGGGCCTTTTGCGACTAAGGAGTTCGGCGTGCTGGGCAATAGTTTTGTGCCCTGGAGCCCGACGGACGGGACTACTCCGCCACCGCTTTTCAACAGTCAGCCGTTCATCTACATGCAGCGCGAAGATGACCGGTATCAGGCCGGGTTCCTGGCGCACATTGACCTGCAGGACTACGTCAGGCCGTACTTCGAATTCAACTTCATGAACGACAAGACGCACACGGCAGTCGCGCCGGCTGCAGCTTTCACGACGGGAAATCCGAACACGGGCGGCCCCTACTTCATCAATTGCGGCAATCCGTTCCTGAGCGTACAGCAGCAGGGCATCCTCGGCTGCAGTGCGGCGCAGATCAGTGCGCCGAACCAAGCCGATCCGGCTAATCAGGTGGCAGTCACGATGGGGCGGCGCAACGTTGAGGGCGGTGCCCGTACGTCCGACTATGAGAATACGAACTATCGGGCAGCGGTCGGCGTGAAGGGCGACTTCCTCACTGCCTGGAGCTACGACGCTTATGCGCAGTACTACTATGTGAACTACTTGACCTCGAACAATAAGTATCTCAGCTACCTGAACATCGACAACGCTCTGCTCGTCACGGGCACGCGGGCCAACGCATCGTGTCTGGTGGGCAAGCCCTGTGTCCCGTGGAACATCTTTCAGGATGGCGGCGTCACCCAGGATGCGCTGAACTACCTGTACCTGCTCGGGACGGCGACCGGCAATAACAGCTTGCGGACCCTGCACGCCGACATCACGGGCGAGCTCGGTAAATACGGCATCGCGCTGCCAACGGCGCACGAGGGCATCGGCGTTAACTTCGGCTTCGAGCACCGTAATGAAGCCGTGTTTTTTCAACCCGACGCTGCCGAGAACAGCGGCCAACTATCCGGACAGGGCGGCACGGTAGAACCCCTCGACAACAGCGTGGGGGTAAATGAGGGATTCATCGAGATTCGCGCGCCCCTGGTGCAGGATCATCCCTTCGCCAAGGATCTCATTCTCGGGGCTGGCTTCCGCCACTCGGACTACTCGGTGACCGGCCCTGTCAACACCTACAAAGTCGACCTGCAGTTCGCACCGATCCAGGACGTTCGCTTCCGCGGCTCCTACCAGCGGGCGATTCGCGCTCCGAGCGTCAGCGAGCTGTTCGACAGAATGAACATTGGCCTGATTGGATTCGGCAACGACCCCTGCGCTGCGCCCGCGACGGCCAGCTTGGCCAATTGTCTCAACACCCTCAAGGCCATCAACCCGACGCCGGCGCAAATCGCCGCCTTCACAGCGGCTTATGGCAACGGCACCACGACTAACATCATTCCCCAGGCCATCTCCGGACAACTCGCCCAGGTGCAGGGCGGTAGTACGCAGCTGAAGCCGGAGACAGCGAAGTCGTGGACGTTCGGCGTACTGTTGGCACCGCGCTCCATACCGAGTCTCACCACAAGTATCGACTTCTGGCAGATCAAAGTAGACGGTGAGGTGGGCGTATATCCGGCAAACGTTCTGGTTAATAACTGTCTCCAGACCGGTAACCCGGTGTACTGCTCGCAGGTGGTCCGGACTACCACCGACTTCTCGCTGCAGGGGGCCACGCTTGCGACCGGCGGGTACATTCTTCAGACCAACGTGAACCTCGCGAGCGCCTTGGTCAGCGGCATCGATGTGCAGACGAACTACAGGCTCGATCTGACGCCGGCTTGGGGCTCGCTGCTGTGGTCACTCAACGGGTCTTACATTCTTCACAACAGCACGACACCGCTGCCCGGAGGTGGCTCTTACGATTGCGCTGGTCTGTACGGATCGACGTGCCAGACCTTCACCCCACGGTGGCGGCATAATCTGCGCACCACGTGGGTCAGTCCCTGGGACGTGGACGCGTCGCTCAATTGGCGCTTTATCGGCAAGGTGGGCAACGACAATAACGATCCCAACCCGCTGCTGCACTATGTCGTAGAGGGCGCCTTTGACTTTCAGTCAGCGCAAGCTCCCAATATCAGCTACATCGACCTACAGCTCGCCTGGCACACGCCGTTGAAGGGGCTTGATATACGTGCGGGTGTCGACAATCTGTTCGACAGGGACCCCCCGATCCTGGTCCTGCCCGCGTACTACGGTGCGGGCTATGCGAACACGGCTCCCGCGTACGACACGCTCGGCCGGCAGCTGTACGTGTCGTTCACGGCCACGTTCTGAGAAACCGGATGGCGGCTGGCGCTGCGGGCGGCTTGACGAGATGGCACGTCTGGCAGGGCTGGTGCAGTTGGAATCCATGGGAGTTGGGGTGCGCGCGGTGCCGGCCGCGCGACGCATGCCGACACCTTGCTGAACTGAAATGCGATACGGGACGTCGCCGTACATGTGCCCGCTCGATGAGCGCGAGTTCCGAGCTCTCCTGGGTACGGTCGAAGACGATTTCGGAGCCGTCGGGCGAGATGTCGAAGTCGCGGATGACAAACGCTGCTGGCAGCTCGGCAAGCGGGCGCTCGGCACCGGTCTGCAGGTCGATGATCCAGAAATCCCTGTGGTTGAAGTCTCCGCGCAGAACGACCAGAGATTGGCCATCCGGCGAGAACGCCACCCGCCGTGCACCGCGCGTCAGGATCAGGGTGGGCAGGGCATAGGGTCTGCCGTCCCGGCCGGCGCCCCGCAGCGGAAAGGTCGTACCGATGTCGGCGCCCGTCGGAATGAAGAGCGTGCACGTGCGAATCTCGCGGCGGATCCTCTGATCCCAAGCGTCGCCGCCGCGCAGTTCGCTCTGATCGAGCCAAACCTCGATTCCCGCGGCGCGAAGGGCGTCGCAAATCCTTTGGGCTGCCTCGGCATCCTGCGATGCGTAGCTTAAGAACACGCGTGCGCCGCGTCTGTCACGCCGAGAGCCACCCCTGAGCTTCGTGCGCTGAGGCGTCCAGTCGCCCCGCAGCTGCGACACGACGCTACCCTGCGCTGCGTTCGCGTTGTCATGACCGGTCTCGGTTGCTGCGAAAAAGTTGATGTGGAGGTGCGCGAATCCGGCGGCGCTCTTTGTGTCGTACTGAAAAGCTCAGATTCGCGGCAAGCCGAGCTCGTTGAACAAATCCGCAGCGTTCTTGAGCGCTACACCTTCAAAGTTGAAATCGAGACCGCCTTACCAGCACCTACCGGGACGGGTCCTCGCTGAGTCGGAACGCTCCCTCAACCGCCGACGCGAGCTCTCAAGTCGCTCAATTCGGCACGCAGGGCCTGAATCTCCTGCTCAAGTCGCGTCAGGCGTTGCTCTGTGGACCGGGCCAAGGACATCTCTGGGACGGCCATTCCGCTGGGGGTGGCGGATTGCGCGTGGACGGGATTCGTATCCGTGTGCTCGGCGATCGCGCCCCCGAACAGGTGCGCATAGCGCGACTCGCGCCGCCCGGGCTCGCGCGCAAGGCGCGTGACGTACGGACCGCCCTCGCGCTTCGACAGTCGCTCGAGGATTGCTTCCACCTCCGACACATCCGTGAACGAAGCCATCCTGCTCGCCCGGCTGCGCAGTTCGCCCGGCGTTTGGGGGCCGCGCAGCAGCAATTCGCACACGATTGCCAGCTCCTGCGGGTCGAACTTGAGCGTGCCGAATTCCGTATTGCAAAAGCAGTGCCGATACTTCGTAACGCGGCTGCCGAATCCCGATCTATCGAGTAGCAGATGCTTCCGAGTCAGCTCATCGACGGTTCGCTGCACGGTCAACTCATCGAGACCCATGGGCGGCTCGCGATTACTCTTCTGGTTGCAGGCGTTGACCAGAGCATTGAGTGAGAGTGGGTACTGATCGGGGGTCGTGATTTGCTTCTCGATCAGGCAGCCGATGATGCGGGCTTCCACAGCATTGAGTTCGATTTTCATGGCTAGATCATAGTCCGCGCCAAGTTGCGCTGTACCGCCGAGTGTCGTGGGGACTCTGCGCCGCCGTCTTCGCTAACAGGAGGTTGTGGTGATCGCTACGGCATTGGCTGTGGGGCTGCCCTACGTCGGCCCAGGTTCATGTCAGGCGGCGGCAGCTGCCCGCAGAGCGGCAATCAATCCACGGAATCGGTTCGCGGTTGCCAGCGCAAGCTGTTTGCGCCAGGTCACTGGCAGGCTAAACCGTATGCGCCTCGCGACACTCGTAACGAGTGTGGTGTCGCCGGATCTCCACAGTTGATCTCCTGTCGCGACTGACGTTTACTAAGCTCATGTTGTCGGCTGAGTTGTCTCTCCTCGACGACAATTGCTGATCCACGATGCGGTGTGCGGTAAAGGCCGTAACCAGCATCGCTGATCAGTCGGTTAAGCAAAGGCAAACTCGTCGTAAGGCGAGGACGCAAAGCTTCCGGTCCACGGGGTTGCTGACCCGGGTGGATAGCGGGGTTGCCGGAGCGTTCACGACGTTTCGTCAAGTCGCGTATCCCCCAGGAACATTTCAGCTCCCTTGCTGCGGCGCCGTTTGGCGGCCCGTGTAGTTGATCTCTGTTGCAGAAGGGGGAGTCAATGTTCAGTGGAGTAGCATTCGCGCGCTCGCCGTCCGTTGCAGCGCGGGCTTTCATCGTGCTGTTGCTCGTTTCCGGTCTCTGGCCGCCACTAGCGGCTGCCTCCGGGATCACAATCTCGGGCACGCCTCCGGCGAGCGTCGCCGTCGGTCAGCAGTATATGTTTCAACCGAGCGTGTCTTACACGCGCCGCACACCGACTTTCTCGATTGCGAATAAGCCAAGCTGGGCGACGTTCTCATCGAGCACCGGCCAACTCTCCGGCGTGCCTGCGCAAGCCGGCACATATTCGAACATCCTGATCCGGGTGAGGACTAACTACGCCCGCGCTGTGTTACCAGCGTTCGCGATTACCGTCACCGGTCCGCAAGCGCCGGTCGGTGGCGGCGGCAGCAGCGGCAGTGGAACAACTGCTCTCTCGGCTGCGAGCTATTCGCTGCAGCAGAACGCGGGCGCAGTGCGGGTGACGGTGACGCGCACGGGCGGCTCGAGTGGTGCGGCAATCGTAAATTACGGCACCGCGGACGGATCTGCCGTTGCGGGCCGTGACTACACCGCCGCAAGCGGTGCGCTCAGCTGGGCCAGCGGGGACGCGACCTCCAAGACATTCTCGGTAGCGGTAAGCAACGCGACGCCCTACACGGGCACCAAGACTTTCAGCGTCGCGCTTTCGGGTGCGACCGGCAGCGCTCTGGGGACGCCCTCGAGCTCAACGGTTACCGTCGTGGGCGACGCGACCGCGCCTCCTCCCACCACCGGCGGTCCGTGCGCCAAGAGCTCGAGCTCCTGGACCACCACCGGGGCGTTCGATTCCAAGGCCTACGGCAACTACTTCGTCAACAACAACAACTGGGGCGGCACGCCAGGGCAGCAGTTCTGGTCGAACGACGAGAACTGCTGGGGCGTCACGACCACCGCGACCCAGGATAACAGCAGCATCGGCAGCTACCCGAGCG
>Ga0070732_10001361_pt1 | contig 13386 bp, 10 predicted proteins | sample Coa_R1_5_FD_66449 | JGI IMG/M metagenome (GOLD analysis project Ga0070732, IMG submission 66449) | Surface soil microbial communities from Centralia Pennsylvania, which are recovering from an underground coalmine fire - Coalmine... | ecosystem: Environmental > Terrestrial > Soil > Unclassified ...
GCACTCGATGGCTTCAGCGAGCGCGCTCAGCGGATCGCCATGCTTGCGCTCTACGCGCTCGGACGCCAGCACGAGGCGCTCGCAACCTACCGCGCCTTCCGGAACCGACTCGACCAGGAGCTCGGGCTCGAGCCGACCGCAGACACGAAGAGCCTCGAGGCGGCGATTCTCCGCCAGGAGGACGTCCAGACGCTCCTACCCCGGCCGATCCGCCATACGCAGGCCGTCGCCGGCTCGGCCTCGCTTCGTCTGCTCGGCCGCGAGAGCGAGCTGGACACGCTCGGGCGCGCCGTCCGCCGGGCACTCGACGGCTCGTTCGCCCTCCTCCTGATCGAGGGTGAGGCCGGGGTCGGAAAGACCCGGCTTCTGGACGAGCTCGCAACGAGCCTGGTCGGTACGCGAATCGGTCGAGCCGCCTGCTCGCAACTGGAGCAGCATCTTCCCTACGTTCCGCTCGCTGCGGCGCTCCGTGATGCGCTCGACGACAGCCAATTCGATCTGCATCGGCTCGAAGCACTCGGCCAGATCCTGCCTGAGCTCACTCTCGGCCGTCAGAACCGCTATGCCGAGCTCGAAGCGCTCGAGGCGGTCGTCGCGTTGATCGAGGATCACGGTCCGCTGGTGCTCTTCATCGACGATCTGCAGTGGGCCGAACCGGCGACCCTTGGCGCGCTTCACTACCTCCGGCATCGCTGTGCCGGACGGGCTGCGTTCGTCGGGACGGTTCGCGCCGGCGCGACGTCCGCCGGTCACCCGCTTCGCAGCCTGCAGCCAGACCTGGTCGTCACGCTCGAACCGCTGACGGCGAGCGACCTGGCCCCGCTCGGGGTACCCAACCTTCATGCCGCGACGGGTGGCAATCCCCGCTTCGTGACCGAAGCGGTCGCAAACGGGAGGGGACCCGAACTCTCTGCCACGCTGTCGGACGCTCTCCTCGACCAGTGCCGCGCGGAAGGAGCGGAGGCGTACCGCATTCTCCTTGCCGCGTCAGCCCTCGATCAGCCGTTCGAGCCGGAGGTCCTCGCGGCTCTCATCCCTGCCAAAGCAGCCGATCTGCTGGAGGAGCTCGAGAGACTCTGCGAACGCCGCATCCTCCGGGTCGACGGCTTCCGCTTCCGCTTCCGCTACGACCTCGTCCGCCAGGTACTGGCTGCCAACCTGTCACCGGCTCGGCGTCGCCTCCTTCAAACACGCGTGAGATCTGCCGAGAGAGGCGTGCTCCTCCCGTTGGTGCGGACCTCACGATCGATGGGCGGCTAGTGGACAGCGCTGCCGATCAGATGTCGTTCCAGCAGCTCTTCGAGCGGTCGCCCGAGCCCGCTTACGTGATCGACCCGCACGGCGACCGGATCCTCGCCGCAAACCGAGCGGGTTGCTCGCTTCTCGGCTACGCACACGACGAGCTGCTCGCCACGCCCGTTTCGCAGATCCACCCGGCCGACCTTCCGCAGCTGCGCGACTTTCTCGAGCGGGTCATGCACGAGGGTAGAGCATCGACGATCACGCTCACCTGTCGGACCAAGCTCGGCACGTACCTGCCGACCGAGATCTCCCTCCACGCGTTCGAGAGCGACGGTCACCTTCGCATTCTCGGACTCGTGCAGGACCGAAGCGACCACCGTCAACGCGACCCGGAACCCTGAGTCGCTCAGGCAGCACTCAGTTCGCGCTGAGGGCCGGAACCTAGCCTCGTCCTCTCGTTATTCGAACGCAAGGAAAGAGAGGATCGATGAACGCACTGTCATGGCGCCGGGCGTTTGCGGCGCTGACGCTCGCACTCGCCGCGGTCGCGGCGGTGATGGTCAGCCAGGCCTTCGGGGGCGTCAAGGACGCACCCGGCGCCGCCAAGGGACTCGGGCAGCTGACCGGCCTGCTCCCGCGTGACCATCTCACCGTTGAAAGCGCGATCCAGGTCGACCTGAGCAAGGAGACTGTGCGGTTGCCGCTGTACAAGGGCATCGCGTACAAGGGCACGCCGCAGCAGGAGACCGTCTGGTACGTGCTCTTCGACGCGTCCGACGCGGGCCTCGCACACGACCTGGGAGTCAACTACGCGCCCAAGCTCGCGAACATCGCCATCGGCGACCCGGAGGCGGTGCAGACCGTGACGCTGGAGTCGCCGACTCCCGACCAGAACAAGTTTGGTCAGGCCGTCGTCGACTTCCAGGGCGCGCCCGACTTCAGCCCCACCCGGATCGCCGACCCCGGACCGAACGGCTTCCCGCTGGCGAAGTTCCAGCCCGGCGCCGTCGCCGGCCCCGGCTACAGCCCCTTCATCCGCATCGCCGGGTCGGACGTCATATACAACGCTCCGATCGTCGCGACCGGCGATGGGCCCTTCGACGTCGTCCACCATACGAACACGGGCGACCGCGTGCTCGGCATCCACATCGCCGGACCGCAGCCGCAGGGCCAGTACGAGGACAACTGGGTCGACATGCTCTTCGTCAAGGGCTTCGACGCGGGCCAGCCGATCCTCTACATCTCGACCGACGCCGGCCAGCCGCTGACCTCGGTGCTCGAGCGCTCCACCTACGTGCCCGCGCTCGACAAGGCGGCGTACAACGGCGGCGACGACTTCCTCGGTTCCGCCCGCGAGCGCCTGTTCGGGTTCGTCAACGGCCAGACCGGCCCGGACAACCCGAATGCCCAGGGGTTCGTCAACCTGATCAAGGACGGCCACGGCTCCGAGGACGCAAGCGCAGGGAACACCGCGCTGATCGACGGGCTCCGAAACGGCGGCGACCTGCTCAACGTCTTCGGCGATTTCCCAACGCTGAGCGACCCGCGCCATGCCGACGCCTACAGCCCGCTCTGGGACGCACAGCTCGGCCTCTGGACGGACAAGGCGGTCAAGGAAGGCCTGAACACGCGGCAGATCGACGAGGTACAGGTCTTCAACCTCGCCGCCAGCAGGCCCGACCTGATCACCGGCATCAACCCGGCGACCGGGCAGCCTGCACCCTACGGCGCGACCGGCGTCGACATCAACTGCGCGGTGCTCGGCTTCACCGACAAGGCACCGACGGCAAACCTTGCCAACCCGTTGCCGAACTCGCAGTTCCCGCCCCGCTAGGCACACGTACACGAGACTGGTGGGCCGCCGGGAGCGGCCCACCGTCTCATCCGTTTCCTTCAACGACGACAGGAGGAGCAATGGTCACGGTCGGTCTTTGCGTGCGTCTCATCGCCGCCCCCAGCAAGGAGAGCGAGGTCGAGGCGTTCCTCGAGGGTGCGCTACCGTTCGTGGAGGCCGAGCCTGACACGACTGCCTGGTTCGCCGCGCGAGTCGACGTCTCCACCTTCCTGATCTTCGACGTCTTTCCGACCGAGTCGGGCAGGGAACGGCATCTCGCAGGTCCTGTCGCGGAAGCGCTCGCGGCGCGGGCCGCGGACTTGTTCAGCCAACCACCGGCAATCGAGCGGGTCGAGATCGTGGCCTCGAAGCTTCCAGCGTCGTGAGCGCCGAGTCGGAAGAACGTCGCGAAAGAAGAACGGCGTCAAGGAGCGAATCCGGCTACTTCTCGGCCTTCGAGAACTTCGCCCTGGAGCGGTCGTCGAGCGGGGTCCTGACTGTCCGGTTCCACACGAACGGTGGGCCTGCCACCTTCACCGGGACGACGCATCACGACTTCCCCAGGCTGATCGAGGCGATCGCCTACGACCGAGACAACACGGTCCTCGTGCTGACCGGAACGGGCGACCGCTTCATGACGGAGATCGACGGTGAGAGCCTCGGCGACCTCACCAAGCCGATGATCGCGGACGTCGCCTATGTCGAGGGGCGTCGCGGCATCCAGTACCTCGTCGATCTCGAGATTCCGATCGTTGCTGCGGTGAACGGCCCGGTTTCCGTCCACAGCGAATACGTCCTCCTCGCGGACGTGGTGGTAGCGAGCGACACGACCGTCTTCTCCGACCTTCCGCATCTCGCGTTCGGGATCGCGCCCGGCGACGGCCTGTTCGTCGTCTGGGAGGAGGTCCTGGGGCTGAACCGCGCGCGCCACCTGGAGATCACGCAGGGATCGTTCACCGCCCAACAGGCGCTCGAGTGGGGCGCGATCGCCGAGGTCGTCCCGCTCGCCGAGGTGCTCCCACGTGCGCAGGCGATCGCCGAAGCCATGACGCAGCGACCGCAACTCACGAACCGCTACATGACCGTGATCTTCCGCCAGCGGATCAGCCGCCGACTCGCCGAGGGCATGGCGCTTGGTATGGCGCTCGAAAGCCTTACCGCCGCCAACCTCGCCAACGCCCAGTCGCCCAACGCAGCATAGGCGGGCCGCTACGGTTGCCCGTCGTATTCGGACGCGAACAGGTAGCTCACCGCAAGGCTCCGATACGGTCGCCACCGATCCGAAACCTGAGCCACTTCGTCTTCGGTCGGAAGGTGGTCGAAGCCGTACGCACGCTGCATCGCGCGCCGGAGCGCAAGGTCGCCCGAGAGGAAGACGTCGGGCCGGTCGAGCGCGACGAGGAGGAACCCGCGCGCGGTCCACAGCCCGATCCCAGACACCTCGGTCAGGGCGGCCTCGACCTCCTCGTCCGTCATGCCGGACAAGGCCTCGTCGCTCAGGCGCCCGTCGACGAACCTCTCCGCGAGTGCGCGCAACGTCGCGCCCTTGCGAGCCGAGAAACCGCTGTCGCGCAACACCTGGGGATCGGCCGCGAGCAGCTCGGCCGGCGACGGGAGATGACCTCCGAATCGCTCCTGGAGATGCGAGATGATCGCGCGGGTCGAGCTGACCGACAGTTGCTGGCCGGCGACCTGGAAGATGAGCGTCCCGAAGGCGCCGAGCGGAGGGAGCTCGTCCAGCCAGGCGCGTGGCCGGAAGTCCGGCCGGGCGTCGATCAGCCGCGCCAGGACCGGATCGGCGTTCCGGAGAAACTCGCGCGCAGCGGGGTCTGCGGCGGCCGCGGACGTCATTCCGTGGGCAACCTCTCCGTGATCATGATCTCGATTACATCACCCACGGCAGGGTGAAGGCGCCGAGCCGGCTGCCGACGCGCTGATCCAGTGTCATTGTCATGCCGGGGCATCGTGGCGGCGGCAGCCCGGCCCTCGCATCCGGGAAACCCGTGGTTCGTGATCCCGGTGGCATGCTCTCGGGATGGTCGCGAGGGCACAAGCGGTGCAACTGCTCGGGCGGCAGCGTGAGTGCGCCGTGCTCGACCGCATGCTGGAGTCGGCGCGCGAGGGGCAGGGCGGCGTGCTGGCGGTGTACGGCGAGCCTGGTGTCGGCAAGACGGCACTCCTCGAGTATGCGGTCGGGACAGCACCGGACTTCCGCGTCGCCCGCTCGGTCGGAGTGGAGGGGGAGATGGAGCTCGCATTCGCAGCGCTTCAGCAGTTGTGCTCGCCCAGCCTCGACCTCGTAGACCGCCTGCCCGCTCCCCAGCGCGACTCGCTGGAGGTCGCGCTTGGGCTGAGCGCAGGGAGCGCGCCGAATCCGTTCCTGGTAGGGCTCGCCGTTCTCAACCTCGTGTCGGAGGCGGCCGAGGAGCAGCCGCTCCTCTGCATCGTCGACGACGCGCAGTGGCTCGACCGTGCGTCCGCCCGCGTGCTCGCGTTCGTCGCGCACCGCCTGCTCGCCGAGAGGATCGCGATGGTCTTTGCCGCGCGCGACCCCATCGATGCGCTTCAGAGCTTCGCAGAGCTTCGTGTCGAGCCACTCGGCCGCCGCAACGCGCGCGCACTGCTCGATTCCGTCCTGCCGGCGCGGCTCGACGAGCAGGTGTTGGAGCGGATCGTCGTCGAGACGCGCGGCAATCCGCTCGCGCTCCTCGAGCTGCCTCGAGGCCTCACACCGGCGCAGCTCGCCGGTGGGTTCGGCTTGCCGGAGGCGCTGCCCCTGTCGGCCGGGATCGAGCAGAGCTTCGCGCGGCGGCTGGCAGCGCTCCCGCGCGACGCTCAGCGGTTCTTGCTCCTTGCCGCCTCCGATCCGGTCGGCGATCCGGCACTCATGTGGCGGGCAGCCGAGCTGCTCGGCATCCCTGAGTCGGCCGCGGACACCGTCGAAGCGGAGGGCCTTCTGGTCGTGGCGCCGCGGGTTGTGTTCCGGCACCCCCTCGTTCGCTCGGCCGTTTACCGCGCGGCCGCTCCGAGCGAGCGGCGCGAAGCTCACGCTGCATTGGCGGAGGCGACGGAGCCGGAACTCGACCCCGACCGACGCGCATGGCACAAGGCGCAGGCGGCCTCCATCCCAGACGAGGACGTCGCAGCCGAGCTCGAGCGCTGCGCAGCGCGCGCGCAGGCGCGAGGCGGGTCGGCTGCGGTCGCTGCGTTCCTCGAGCGCGCGGCGGCGCTTTCACCCGAGTCCATGCGCCGTGCGCAACGCCTCGTGGCGGCCGCGGCCGCGAAACGGGAGGCCGGCGGTCTCGAGGCTGCGCTCGAGCTGCTCGACGGTGTCGAGCCTGCCGCGCTCGACGAGCTCGGACGCGTTCGAGCCGACCTGCTGCGGGCTCAGATCGCGGCCGAGCAGTGGCGCGCCGGCGACGCCGGGCGCCTGTTCATGACCGCTGCGCGCCGACTGGAGTCACTCGATCCCGACCTCGCCCGCGAGACGTACCTCGAAGCGCTCTCCGGCGCGATGGCCAACGACATCGACGTCGACGGCGGCGCATCTGCTGCCGCTGCCGCCGTCCGCGCTGCGCCGGCCGGATCGGTGCCGCCGCGCATGGTCGACCTGTTGCTCGACGCGTTTGCAATTCGCCTGACCGACGGGTACGCGGCCGCAGCGCCGATGCTTGCCAGTGCACTCGAGCATCTGCTCGCGCTGGATCTCTCCAATGAGGACGGCCGGCGGTGGCTGTCGCTTTCCGGCGCCCGGAACGGGCACATCGTCGCGCTCGAGCTGTGGGACGACGAGGCGTTGAATCTCCTCGAAGCCCGTCAGCTTCAGGTTGCGCGCGACACAGGCGCATACGGGCAGCTGCACTTCGCGCTTGGCTTCGTCGCGAGGAATCGCATGCTGGCCGGCGACCTGACTGCTGCAGCGAACCTGATCGACGAAGCACGTCTGATCGCCGAGGCGACCGGCAACACGCCGCTCGTGAACGGTCCGATGGTCCTTGCGGCCTGGCGCGGCGACGAAGCCCAGGCGTCTGACTTGATCGAAGCGACCTCCGATGAGTCGACCCGGCGAGGATGGACGTCGAACAACTACGCGCGATCCGTTCTCTTCAACGGGCTCGGCCGGCACGACGCAGCCTCCGACGCAGCCTGGGAGGCGATGCAGCCCGATCCGATCGGATACGGGACGTGGCTGCTGCCCGAGCTGGCGGAAGCGGCGGCGAGGACCGGTGACCGCCCTCGGCTCGAGTTCGCCCTCGAGTGGATCTCGGAACGGGCAGGAGTCGTTCAGTCCGCGTGGGTGAAGGGAGTCGAAGCGCGCGTTCGCGCGCTCGGAAGCCAAGGCGAGGTCGCAGACAGGCTGTACCGCGAGTCGATCGAGCGCCTTTCGCGAAGTCGCGCGCGGATCGAGCTGGCGCGTTCCCAGCTGCTCTACGGAGAGTGGCTCCGCCGTGAGCGTCGCCGCGTCGACGCCAGAGAGCATCTGCGCGCGGCGCTCGACTCGTTCGCGGGCATGGGTGCCGAGGCGTTCGCGCAGCGCGCCGAACGCGAGCTGTCGGCCACGGGCGAGCGTGCTCGCAAGCGCACCGTCGACACGCTCGGCGATCTCACGCCGCAGGAGGCGCAGATCTCACGCCTCGTCGCGGAGGGGCACTCGAACCGAGAGATCGCCGCGCAACTGTTCATCAGCCCGAGCACGGTCGAGTACCACCTCCGCAAGGTGTTCCGCAAGCTGGGCGTGAGGTCTCGCACGCAGCTTGCACACCGTCTGTCGTAGCTAGATCTCCGTCAGTTCGGTGCGCCTGCGTACCCGCTGCTCACGCCATCCGATCAACTCGTACGCGTGCAGCGCGACCCACAGGGCCGCGACGAGCGCGAGCGCGGCAAGGGCCGGCACGTGGGTCGCGACAGCGGTGAGGAGCGCGAATCCGACGGCGGCAGTCGGGCGCCCACGTCCGATCGTGCGGGTGGCCCGCCAGCGAAGCGCGACAAACCCGAACGAGTAGAGCGCCGGACCGAGGCACAGTGCGAGCGCCGGAATCAGCGCGAGGTGCGCGTTGATCTGTTCGAGGGCTGTTCGAACGCCGAACGCGAAGAGGATGATCCCGACCACCATCGGCAGATGCGCGTAGGTGTACGCGTCGCGGGCGAATGCGATCTGGTCGGTTCCGCGGCGCTTCGCAAGCAAGTCCCGCACGCCGCCCGACGCGTAGTCGAAGTAGCCGAGCCAGAAGGACGCAGCCGCGACGAAGCCGAGAACGACCCCGACGATCACCCGCGCATCGAGCGGGGTGCTGCGCGCGCCGAAGCCGATGGATCCGAGCGACTCGCCAATGGCGATGATGATGATCAAGCCGTAGCGCTCGGCGAAGTGCGCCGGGTAGATACGCCAGCCGCGCAGGCCGGCAAGGTTCGGCCCGACGACGAAGCCGATGGCGAGGGCGAGGGCCCAGATCGCAGGCCGCCATCCTGCCGGCAGGAATGCGGCCGCGACGATGAGCGCGGCCCCGGAGAGGACGGGCCAGGAGATCCGGAGCACGGCTGCGAGCAGATCCGGGGCGCCCTTGCCGACGAGCGCGTACAGCCCGACGAAGGTGGCGAGAACCGCGAAGAACGCGACGGCGAAGACGAATCGATGCCCACCGAATGCCTCAGGTACGGCGAGGGCGGCGACGAACAGTGCTCCGGTGGCGAACAGCATCAGGGCCAGGACGGCGTCGGCCTCGACGTTGGCCGTGTTCGTCAGCCAGGCATAGCTCGCCCATGCCCACCACAGCACGCAGATCAGGAGCAGTCCTCGCGCCAACCCACCCCAGGTGGGCTGCTCGAGCCACAGCGTCGTCACCTGCGTGAACGCGAACACGAACACAAGGTCGAAGAAGAGCTCGAATGTCGAGACCCGATGCTCGCTCTCGACGAGGAGGTTGCTCACGGGCCGAGGCTAACCGAGAGGGCGTCTCCCGTCGTCGTTACTCGGCTGCGGCGCGGTAGTCGGTCGCGCGGAAGCAACCATGGACGTGGTCGTTGACGACGCCGACGTTCTGCATGAACGCGTACACGCTCGTCGGCCCGACGAACCGGTAGCCCTGGGACTTCAACTGCTTGGCGAACGCTTCCGCCTGAGGTGTCGAGGCCGGGAGCTCGGCGACTGACCTGGGCGCCCGCTTGCGGCTGATGGCGTAGGACTTCGCGAGCGCCACGAGGCTCGGCGACGCGGACTTCATCGCGCGCGCGTTGTCGATAGTCGCCTGGATCTTGCCGCGATTGCGAATGATCGAGGCATCCTGGACGAGCCGGTCGACGTCCCGTGCGCTCATCGCGGCAACCTTGGCGACGTCGAAGTGGCGGAATGCCTTCCGGAACGCGTCTCGCTTTCCGAACACGATCGCCCAGCTCAGCCCGACCTGGAACACGCCGAGGGTGAGCGCCTCGAACATGGCGGATTCGTCGTACGTTCGGGTGCCCCAGACCTCATCGTGGTACCGGCCGAGAGCAGAATCGCCGGCGCCCGCCCAGACGCAGCGCGGCCTTCCGTCGTGCCCGATGATCACGTCGCTGCTCATCTGGCCGTTTCGAGGCTGTCACGACGCCGCGGCCCGCGCCATCGCACGATCACGCGATCTCATAATCGCGTGCAACTCGCGCCAGCTCCAAACGCGAGGTGATGCCGAGCTTCAAGAACACGTGCCGGAGATGACTGTTGACCGTGTGCGGCGAGACGAACAGACGTTCGGCCACCTCTCGATTCGTCAGCCCCTCGGCGACGAGGCGCGCGACCGTGAGCTCCGACGTGGTCAGCGCCGCCCAACCGTTCGCCTCGGGCTCGGCGGCGACGAGGCGCCGCCGGACGCCCAGCGTGCGGAGGCGGCTGCGGACACGGCGGGCGTCCCAGGTCGCGCCGAGCTCCGTGTACAGGGCGAGGGTACGACCGAGAGCATCGACGGCGGCTTCGCGGTCGGTCGGGATCAGTGCGACGCCCAGGTCTTCGAGTGCGGCCGCCAGCTCGAGCCGTCGCGGCGTGCGCTCGAAGACAGCGACAGCCTCGCGGAGATCCGCCTGGCTCCGCTCGAGAAGACCGCGAACGTGCGCTGCGGTTGCCGTAATCGATCCGACGCCGGAGTTCAGCTCAGCTCGACGCCGGCTGTTGACGAGCGCATCCTGCGCGAGCTTGTCGTCGTGTGTCAGGAGCCCGATGCGCGCGAGGACCACCTCGTCGGCGATGTCGAACGGGAAGCGCGGCAGGATCGCTCGGCCGTCGGGTTCGGCGGAAGCGCGGAGCCGGCCTCGTGCCGCTTCGGCGTCGCCTTCGGCCATCGCAAAGAGCGCGAGCAGCCAGCCTGCATGACGCCGCACCGCGGGTGTGCCGCGCTCGAGCATGACCTGAGCGATGTCGGAGAGGCGACGAGCCTGGCGGGTGTCGCCGGTATGGATCGCCAGTCGGCCGAGCGCGACGATGCCGGCCGCGTCGAGCACTCCGGCCGCGTGTGTCCCGTCCTCGAGTGCGAAACGTCCTTCGAGGACTGCAAGCGCCTCGGACAGCCGACCGTTCCGGAGCAGGATGCGGCCGTGCCAGGTCTCGAACATCTGGTAGGCCCATCCCTGCCGGTCGCGCCGGGCGGCGGCGAGACCGTCGGCCGCGATCGCGAATGCCTCCTCATATCGGTCGGCGACGCTCAGCAGCTCGCCGTGCCACATGTGCGCGAGGCGGAGGCGCTGGTCGTCGCCGGCGAAGATCCCATCGCGGTACGCCGACGTGATCAGCTCGAGCGACAGATCGAAATGGTCGTCGGAGTACTCGAGCGCGCTCTCGGCGACCCGGAGCGTGAACGACGCTCGGGCGTCCTCGACGGATCCGAGCGCCGCGCGCGCGTCCTCGAGCACCGCGCGCCCCTCGTGGATGCGACCCGCGGTGACGAGATTGTGGAAGAGGCACGCGAGGTGGCGTGCGCGCAGCGTCTCCGGAAGGTCGGGCAGATTCAGCGCGAGGCGTCCGGCCCCGATTCGGATCTCGGGCGAGATCGCGAACATGCCGGCAATGCTGAGGCGGACTTCTGCCTCCTGGACGGCCGGCAGAGTCTCACGGAGTGCGCGGTCGGCGAATGCGATCGCCTCGTCGCTGTTGCCCGCGATGTGTAGCGCAATCGCGGTCGTGCCGACGATCTCTCCGCGCTGTGGATGGTGGACCGGGGCGATCTCCAACGCGCGGCGGCCGAACTGTGCGGCGGTGTTCGGGTCGGTCGTGACGAGGGCCTTTGCGGCGCGGAGGAGGGTGGTGATTGCGACCTCGTCGCCGGGCTCGGCGCTCGCCGCGAGTTGCACTGCGACTTCGACCGGGAGGGCGCCGGCTTCGAGCAGGACCCCGGCAGCCTGGCGGTCGAGCGCTCGGCGGGCGGTCACCGGCACGCTGGCACGGACCGCCTCGCGTGTGATGTCGTGCCAGAAGGCCAGCTTCTCGTCGCGCTCGACGAGCAGATTCGCTTCGAGGAGCGCTCCCACGGGTGCAAGGAGGTCCGAGGCCGGCCGTCCGAGCGTGCGCGCGAGCTCGTCGAAGGTGAACGTCCGACCGAGCGAAGCCGCGACGGTCACGGCGTCGCTCGCCTCGTCGGAGAGCCGGCCGAGCCGCTCCCGCATCTTCACGTGCACACGCCGGGGCACGTCGCCGTCGATCAGCTCCGCGCGGTCGTCGACGACGCGTATCCGGTCCTCTTCCTGAAGTCCGAGAAGCGTCTCGACGACGAGGAATGGGCTGCCGTCGGCCGCGGCCAACTGCTCGAGAATCGATTCGTCGGGTCGCGCGGATAGCACGTCCCCCGCGACTCGGGCGACCGCAGCGTCATCGAGTGGGCCGAGAACGATCGTGGGCGCCCCTTCCCGCTTCAACTCTTCGAGCGCAGAGACGAGCGGGGTTGCTTCGCGGGGCGGACGAAGAGCGATGACCCAAGCGATCGGGAGTCCCACGAGGCGCATCGGCAGCGTGCGAATCGCGGCAGCCGTTCCGCCGTCCGCCCAGTGGGCGTCGTCGACGGCGATCAGGAGCGACGACTCGAGGGCCGCACGCTCGAGCAGCGCTTGGAGGTCTCGTAGCAACCAGAACCGTTGCTCGGGCTGCACGCGGAGCGTGGTGAGATCGCGTGGGTCGAGCAGCGGCTCGGCTCCGTCGAACAGCGCCGCCAGGAGTGTCGCGAGCTCGACCACCGTCTCGCTCGAATCGGCTGTGCTCATTCCGACTCTGATGCCGAGGCTGTGAGCGACCGCCGCGACCTCGGCGAGCAGGCGGGTCTTGCCCATGCCTGCGGCGCCCTCGACGATGACCACGGCCTCGGCGCCGTCGGAGAGGCGTTCGAGCTCATCTCGAATGAGCGCGAGTTCCTCGTCGCGCCCGTGGAACTCCCGCGCGGGGCTCGTCGACATCCGCTCCTCGCGGCGAGCATATCCAAGAGGCCCCAACACCCTTTCGAATCGCAGAATCGTGCGATGCGCATCGGGTCCGCGCCCGGCGACACTCCCTCTTCCGCAACTCGACAAAGGGGAGTGGCGACACATGAACGGCCGGCCGAACATCGTTCTCGTCCACGGCGCGTGGGCCGACGGGTCCTGCTGGAGCGGCGTCATCGAACGCCTCCAGGCAGAGGGCTTCCAGGTGCGGGCGCCGCAGTTCCCGCTGAGCTCACTCGCAGACGACGTCGCGCGGTTGCGCCAGGTGCTCGACTTCCAGGACGGCCCGACGATCGTCGTCGGGCACTCCTACGGTGGCCAGATCATGACCGCGCTCGGCTCGGAGGCCCCAAACACCATAGGTCTCGTCTACATCGCCGCCTTCGCCCTCGACGAGGGTGAGTCGCTCGGGGCGCTTCTTTCGCAGGGACCCGTCACGCCCGCACTCGCGCATCTGTTCACCGACTCGCGCGGCTTCGGCTGGCTCTCCGAGGACGACTTCGTGAACCATTTCGCCGGAGACGTCGAGCCGAAACGCGCCCGGGTTCTCTACGCCGTCCAGCAACCCCTTGCATCCTCCGCGTTCACGGACGTCATGGGGGTCCCGGCGTGGAAGTCGCTGCCCTCGTGGTATCTGGTCGCGCAAAACGACGAAGCGCTCCCGCCCGACGCCGAGCGGCAGTTCGCGGTGCGGATGGGGGCAACCACCGTCGAGATCCCGTCGAGCCACGTGGCGATGGTCTCTCACCCGGCAGACGTGGCGGAGCTCGTCGAGAAGGCAGCAGAAACGGTTGGTGCGGTCGCTCGATGACATATGCCGGGCTTGCCTCGCAGAGCGTTGCTGCGGAGAACGGGATCGAGTACGCGTACCGCGACCT
>Ga0070732_10001362_pt1 | contig 13382 bp, 11 predicted proteins | sample Coa_R1_5_FD_66449 | JGI IMG/M metagenome (GOLD analysis project Ga0070732, IMG submission 66449) | Surface soil microbial communities from Centralia Pennsylvania, which are recovering from an underground coalmine fire - Coalmine... | ecosystem: Environmental > Terrestrial > Soil > Unclassified ...
CTGACTCCGGTTGATATCGAATCGGAAATGAAGAAGTCGTATCTCGATTACGCCATGAGCGTAATCATCGGCCGCGCGCTGCCCGACGTGCGCGACGGCCTCAAGCCCGTTCATCGCCGCATTCTCTACGGCATGTACGAACTCGGTCTCACTTCCGCCAAGCCGTATCGCAAGTGCGCGAAAATTGTCGGCGAAGTCCTCGGCAAATTCCATCCGCACGGTGACGCGCCCGTGTATGACGCGCTCGTCCGCCTCGCGCAGGAATTCAACATGCGCTATCCGCTTGTAGACGGGCAGGGTAACTTCGGCTCGATCGACGGCGATCCGCCCGCCGCCATGCGGTACACCGAAGCGCGCCTTTCGAAAATCGCCGAGGAAATGCTCGCGGACATTGAAAAAGAAACAGTCAATTTCGTTCCGAATTTTGACGAGAGCACCGGCGAGCCTACCGTTCTGCCCACCAGAATTCCCTGCCTGCTCGTCAACGGCTCCACGGGCATCGCCGTCGGCATGGCCACCAATATCCCGCCGCACAATTTGAAGGAGATTATCGAAGCCACCGTCACGTTGATTGAAGATCCGGAAACGAACCTGAAGAAAATTATGAAACTCGTACCCGGTCCCGATTTTCCCACGGGCGGCTACATCTACGGACGCGATGGAATCGAGCAGGCCTACAAAACGGGCCGGGGCACATTCCAAGTGCGCGCGAAAGCCGCCATCGAGCAGGCTGGTAAAGAACGCGAGAACATCGTCATCACCGAGCTGCCCTATCAAGTCAACAAATCGCGCCTCATCGCGCATATCGCCGATTTGGTGCAGAACAAGAAAATTCAGGGCATCAGCGACATTCGCGACGAAAGCGATCGCGATGGCATGCGCATCGTCATCGAAGTGAAGCGCGACGAAGAGCCGCAGCTCATTCTGAATCACCTGTTCAAGCAAACGCAGATGCAGGAATCGTTCGGCATGATTTTGCTCGCGATTGTCGCGGGCCAGCCGCGCGAACTTGGCCTGATCGAGTTGATCAAGTTGTTCATCGAGCACCGCGTCGAAGTGGTGCGCCGCCGCACGCAGTACGATTTGCGCAAGGCCGAAGAGCGCGAACATATTTTGGTCGGTTTCAAAATTGCCCTCGACCATCTCGACGAGATCATCAAGCTCATCCGCCGCAGCAAGTCGCCGAAGGAAGCCAAAGAAGCGTTGATGGCCATGGACGTTCGCGGCGCGCACCAGCCGTACGAAGACACGCGCCGCAGCGCGGCCGCCGGCTTCACCGACCGCCAGGCTCAGGCAATTTTGGATTTGCAACTCCACCGCCTGACGCAGATGGAGCGAGAGAAAATCCTCACGGAGTTGAAGGAAATTCAGGCACGCATCGCTGAGTTGACGGAAATTCTCGCGAGCGACAAGAAATTGCGCGCCGTGATCGTCGCGGAGCTGAAGGAGATCCTGAAAGACTATGGCGACGACCGCCGCACGCAAATCGTAGACCGCGTCGATGAGATCAAGCTCGAAGACTTGATCAAAGACGAGGAAATGGCCATCACCGTCAGCCATGCGGGCTACGTGAAGCGCACGCCGGTTGACGTATATCGCCACCAATCGCGTGGCGGCAAGGGCCGCATCGGCGCGAAGACGCGCGAAGAGGATTTCGTCGAGCATTTGTTCGTCGCCTCGACGCACACTTATATTTTGCTTTTCACCTCGAAGGGGCGGATTTACTGGCTGAAAGTTTACGAAATTCCCGAAGCCGCGGCGGCTACGCGCGGCAAGGCCATCAATAATCTCGTCCATTTTCAGGAAGGCGAAAAATTAACTGCCGTTGTCGCTTCGCGGAATTTAGAAGAAGAAGGCCGCTACGTTTTCCTCGCCACCAAACAAGGCACCGTGAAAAAAACCGGCCTCGCGGAATTTTCCAATCCGCGCCCCAGCGGCATCATTGCCATCAATTTGGAGCCCAACGACGAGCTGATTGGCGCAAAGCTCACCGACGGCAAACAGATGATTTTCCTCGCCAGCCACGAAGGGCAGGCGATTCTGTTCCGCGAAACTGAAGTCCGCGCCATGGGACGGCAGGCCGGCGGCGTCAACGGAATGGACCTGGGCAAGGGCGACTACGTGGTTTCGATGGACGCGGCCCAGCCCGATTTCGAAATCATCAAGAAGGAATTCAAGAAGGAGACACAAAATCTCGACGAACTCGAAAGCGATCAGATTCGCGAATCGCTCACTTCGTTGATGCTCACAATTGCCGAAAAAGGTTATGGCAAGCGCACACCGCTCGCCGAATATCGCGTCACGTCGCGCGGCGGCAAAGGAGTCATCAATTTGAAGACCACGGAACGCAACGGTTCCGTCGTGGCGGCGTTGCAAGTGAAAGAAGACTCCGACGTAATGATCATCACCGGCCAGGGAAAAGTGATCCGTGTCCACTCCGCGGAAATTCGCGAAGCGGGCCGGTCAACACAGGGCGTCCGGTTGCTGCGCCTTGACGAAGGCGACCGCATCGCCGCCGCCGCCTCCATCCTCGAAGAGGAAGCCGCCGTCGCGCCCCCAGGCGAAAGTTCGTAGCAAACGACGGAACGAATCGTGACGACCGGTTACTCCGTTGGCGGGGCGAGGTAATAGCCGGGGCGGGTGCGGATTTTCAGATTTGGCTGCGTGACGCGTACTTCGATGTTGTGATAGCCATAACGTTCGTTGCCGGGCGGATTATAGGCGATCAAATATTCGCCGTGAAGATCGTTGCCAATTGCGTTCATCGCTTTTTCGATGGAGCGGTCTTTAAATGTCCCCATGTGCAGGCCGCCCGTCCCCTGGCTCACCAGCACCAGAGAATTTTTGCCAACGGCGTTTGCGCCGTGTTGCACAAGCCAGATAATCAACGGCAACAGAGCGGCCCCGTTCCCGCCCATTTGTTCATTCACCACCGAAGGCGTTTGCGCGGTGCCCGGCGGAGGCGGCTCCGGATACGTGCCGGGCGGGCTTACTTGGATCGGCTTTTCAGGCTCGGGTTTTTTGCGAAACTCCGCAGCTGTGGTGCTCAACCCGATCGTGTAAATGGAAATATTTGCAAGCTGCGCGCGGCGCAGAACGAGGCCGAGTTTCGTTTCGCTTCCGCTGTCATTTTTTTCGCCCATCACCACGATAATGCGGCGCCGCTCCGGGGGCTCCTTCTCCAGCAGATCTTCGGCGCGGTCCATCGCGTCAAAGAGCCGCGCGCCGTCAAGCCCCGCTTTAATGTGGCGAATTGCATTCAGCACGCGATCGGAGTCGGTGGTCATCGGGCGCAGCAAGTCCACTTCGTTGTTGTAACCGATCACCGCGGCTTCGCCGGTGCCCGCCATCACCATCTGCGTGAAAATAATTCCCGCCTTGCCAATTTCCGGTAGCAGCGGCTCGACGCGCGGGCTGGTCTCCAGAACAAGAACGATGGAGAGCGGGTCACCGCCCTGATCGAAGTGAGTGATCTGCTCCGGGATTCCATCGTCGAAAATCTGGAAATCCTTTTGCGTAAGGTTCAGCACGGGATGGCCGGCGCTGTTAGAGACGGCAACTGGAAGGGTCACAAGAGTAACGCGGACGCGAAACGGCTTCTGACTCTGCGTCGCCGCAGCTTTCGCTTGCGGGTGCACTCCAGGTTTCACCTGAATCGGGCCGGCTGGTTGTCCTTGGCCGAACGCGGGCAACGCAATCAACGCGGCCATCGAAACAATCGCGAGAAAACCGGGTTGGGCGCGGCGTTTCATACTCCTACCTTATCTGATTCCGACGCGCAGGTCGACGTTGCATACTTCGGAAACGCATCGGGTTCGCGCTAGTTATCGAGGCGGGCGCGCTGCTCGCGAGAAACTTGGCAAGAACTTATATGCATTCAATTGGAACAGAACTAAAATGCTGCTTCGCACTCTTGCGCGAGGAGACTGGATGACTCTCAAAAAACACAAACCATCGCCGAAGCTGATGTACCAGGACCCGGCGTTCATGGAAAGCCCATCGGCGCGGCCGATGCGAATGATGGCGGAATATTTCGATCCGCTGACACGGCTGCGGCGGGAACACATCGGCGACACGATTGTGATGTTCGGCTCCGCGCGAATTCTGCCGCACGATCGCGCCGTGGCGAAGTTGAAACGCCTGCAAAGCAACAAGCTCAGGAAAAACGACCCCATGCATCGGGCGGAGGTTCGCGCGGCGAAAGCGAATCTGGAGATGTCGCGCTACTACGAAGAGGCGCGCGAGCTGGCGCGCAGAATCACGGCGTGGTCACTGACGCTGGGCGAACATCCGCGGCGATTTGTTATCTGTTCGGGCGGCGGGCCGGGAATCATGGAAGCGGCAAACCGCGGCGCATCGGAAGCGGGAGGTTCCTCCATAGGCCTGAGCATACAATTACCGCACGAGCAGGAATCGAATCGCTACATCACCCCGGAGCTGAACCTCTTTTTTCATTATTTTTTCATGCGCAAATTGTGGTTCGCGCAACTCGCCAAGGCGTTGATCGCTTTTCCGGGCGGGTTTGGGACCATGGATGAGTTGTGGGAAATGCTGACGCTGTTGCAGACGCGCAAACTGCCCGAGCACCATCTGATCCTGATTTACGGACGCAAATATTGGGACAAGGTGCTGGACTGGCGAGCCATGGTGCGCGCAGGGACGATCAGCGAGCGCGAGTTCAGTATGCTGCAATTCGCGGACACAGTCGACGAAGCGTTTGTGAGGATACGCACGGGACTCGAAAAGTACCATCTGGTGCTCGATAGCGATTGGGAAGGTGTTTGAGAAAGAAATGGGCGGACGCGGCTAAATCTGGAGGAGGAATATCGGGCCGCGTCCGCCCTTGCCGCGAGAATTAATTCTTGGAAACCAGCAATTCCGTCGAGAAGAATGCTTCGAACCGCCGCTTCTCGTCTTGATCGTGCAACATCACCACGGGCACGATGTGCAGCGAACGCTTGCACCCGCGGCAGACGGACATTTCGCCCTGAAGATCCTGCACAAAGCCGTCGGTAAAATGATATTCGGCGTGCGAGCGGCGAGCCGGCTTGCTGCCGACGGTTCCGCAATGGGGGCAGACGAATTCCAGTCGGTCGTCCTGCGGATCGCGATCGAGCGCGGCACGCCCCGTGCGACGAACTCCCACAGTGTCTAAACTTAGTTTGCTCATGATGGCAACCTCCTGTGACCCTATTACGACTACCCTCGCACGATTGGATGCGAGTCCGGGACACAATGATGCCGCGCCCGTCGAGTTCAGGATAAAGCTATATTTTTCTTATCTTTAGGACAAGTAAGAGTAATCCCGGTCCTAATCAGCAGAATTCCTGGAACTTCGCTTGTTTGGCGGTGTCCATAATTGCAGAGGCCGCGCGAGGTCGCAAATAGTACTTTTGGGGCCACTGCGAAACAGACGCGCCGCCAACCTTAAGCAAAAAGTCACTCTTGGTGGCCAAGGTGGGAGAGGTGTGTCCATGGAGGAGGAAAAAATCCTGAACAACTGTCTGATGGACAGTGACGCAGAAGCAAAAATTCACATCTCGCACCGGGGGCAGCGAGCGGCGGTTATCGCTTTGGCTGTCGAGGGGGCGCTCGTGGTGGGTTTGGCGCTGTGGCCCATGGTGACGACGGGAAGCGCGCCGGCTGAAATCGTAATGCTCCCGCGAATTCCCTATCACAGCAGCAATGCGCCGAAACGGGAGACTACACAACAGGACACGCGATCGGCGCGACCGCAGCGAATCAGCGCAATCCTTTTGCAGCCTCAGCGAATTCCACCGCGCATCGACACATCGAGTTCAAGGACGACGGTAGAGATCGCACCGCCCGTCTTACAGGAATCAGGGCCGGCTCCTGGCAGCAACCAGCCAGGAATTCCGTTCGGAACGGGAAATGATAACTCGATGATTCCGCCGCCGCGACCGCCCAGTTCGCGAATTATCCACCAAAGCGAGGGAGTTCAATCGGGATTGCTCGTTTATCGAGTGGTCCCGCGCTATCCGCAGATCGCGGTCAGTGCGAGGATTTCCGGAACAGTAGAGTTGCGCGCGATCATCGGGCCTGATGGGCGCGTGCGTTCAGTCGAAGTATTAAGTGGGAGTGTTTTGCTCGCGCCCGCGGCAGTGGCAGCCGTACGAGAGTGGCGTTACCGGCCCACGCTGCTGAATGGCGAGGCGGTGGGAGTTGAGACGCACGTGACCGTGCACTTTGTGCTTGGGCAATAAAAATGCGCCACGAAAAAAGAAGGGCCGGCGCGCGGCCCGGCCCTTTCTTGATAAAGATGTGCTGTCTAGAAGTGAAGAACGATCCCGGCGGACAGCCGAAAATCATTCTGCCGAGTGTTGCCGAAATGGGTGTTCAAGTAATCGATCTGGATAAGCCGCAATCCGAGTAGCGGGACCGGGTGAATATCAATTCCTCCGCCGACAGCCGATGCGAAAGAAGTGGAGCTGGTTCCCGAGCTGCTTACACGCGCGGCGCCGAACAAAGCATGAACGAATGGGGATACCGGAGTGGGCAAGCTCACTTGTGGCCCAAAGAGAAATGTGTTCAGGCTCGACTTCACGCCGGAAGACGAATTGTATGTGCCGCCGAAATCGGCCGTGAGGCCGACGACCTTGAACACTTTTTCCGTGAGTGATGCGTCCCAGCCATTGGAATTCGCGGCTCCTGGATTGAGGCGCACGAAGGAATAACCTCCGTAGATTTCGGTGCTCTGCGCGTGCGCAGCGAGCGGGACGGCAAGCGAAACAGTTACGAGTGCAAGAAGCGTGGCTAGTTTTCGCATCGTGGTCTCCTCCGATTTGAACTTAGGCAGGGCGAGCGGATCTTCCACCGCCTTCCGCCACCCGTCCCATTAAAGTGAAGCATTTCGGATTGCGTGGATGCGCCGGAGCGCTCCCCAAGACTGGTTGCGTATTAGGATAGACGGTCAGGCGGACGGGTTGTCGGACGATAGACCGGAAGTGCTCAATGCATAAAGGGGTCACGACTCATTTGTATTAAGTCTATTACAATGAGCGTTTTATAGGTACCTGACGATGGAAGCTATCCCTCGCAGCGGATTTACGCTCCTTTTACAAAACGGCAGTACACGAGCATTTACATCGAACCGGTTGCCGCGTGGGCCGTCAGGGGTCTAACATAGGTCCTGACGCACAGGCAAGAGTCCCCCCTAACGGTGCGCACGCGAAGTAAGAAAGGCCGCCCATGGCCGGCAAAAAGAAACCGCTCATCATTGCAGCAATCGTTGTGGTGGTAATTCTGCTGGCTCTGATTATCACGCCGTTTTTTATTGATGCGGATCGCTTCCGCCCGGATATCGAGTCGGCGTTGAGCGACAAGCTCGGAAGAAAAGTGCAGATCGGGCATTTGAGCGTGTCGCTGTTCTCCGGGAGTCTGCAGGCGGACCAGATTTCGATTGCGGACGATACGGCGTACAACAGCGGCGCATTTCTCACGGCCAAGTCGCTGGCGGTGGGCATTGACGTGATGCCGCTGATATTTTCGCGCGATCTCCGCGTGCATGCGCTCGAATTCAAGGAACCGCGGATCCAGCTCCTGCGCACCGCGGCGGGAGCGTGGAATTTCTCGACGCTCGGAGGAACCACGGTCGCGAAGCAAACTCCCGCAAACGATCCGCCGGCCAGTGCGACAAGCAGCGGGTTAAACAGTTTCACGGTTGATAAACTGAAAATTTCGGATGGCACGATCGCGTTCGGCCGCGCGGGCCAGCCAACGCGCCTTGCGTATCAGGACGTGAATATCTCGGCAAATAATATTTCTCAGACGGCCGCGTTTCCTTTCACCTTCGACGCAAAAACGCCGGGCGGCGGAAAATTGGACTTGGCGGGGAATGTGGGACCAATTGGCAGCGGCGACGCAGAAAAAATGCCGTTCGATGGCCAATTAAAGGTGAACGGCGTGCCTTCACAGGACGTGGAAAATCTGCTCGCGGTGCTGGGTTACGCGTTGCCGCAAGGGTCCTCTCTCAAGGGTGGGACGATTAAGGCGGATCTTGCGCTGCACGGGCCGCTGGACCGCATGGTTACGCAAGGGCCAGTCGAGCTTAACAACGTAACGCTCGCGGGGTTCAGTCTTGCTTCAAAACTTGCCGGGGCCCTTGGTCAAACGGGCTCCGCGACGGGCAACGACACGTTAATCAAACTGGCGAGTTCGAATTTGCGATACGCAGCCGACGGCGTGCGCGCGGACAGCGTGAATATCGTGATTCCGATGATTGGTGGCGTCACTGGCGCGGGAACCGTGAGTCCGAACAACGACTTGAAATTCCGGTTGCTTGCCAAACTCGACGGGTCGAGCCCGCTGGCGCAGTTGACGAAGTTGCCATTCTTCAGCCAGGGCGGAGGCTTGCCGTTCCGGATCGAAGGAACGGCGTCAAGTCCTCGTGTGATACCCGACATTCCGGGCTTTAACGGGCTCAAGGGTCTGACGAAAACGCCGCTGAATCAACTGAAAGTGCCCGATCAGAGCCAGCTCGGCGGAATTGTTGGCGGGCTGCTGAAGAAGAAAAAAAAGCCGTAACACCCGAATTCGTACCACACGCATTCTTGTTCATTTTGTGTCGGGCGTCGTCAGCTTGATCGTCGCCGATTGCAATCTGCCTAGGTAAAGACTTGTGCGTACCTCGATGCGCAGCCACGAAACGTAATGTATGTTTTCTCCTTTCTCGGTTTGGGATCCAAGCCCTGGCATGTCGATTGACCCAATAAACTCCATCGTCTGACCGGCACCAATAATTGGGGGTTGAGAAAAACTATGTCGATATTCCGTTGATTCGATTTCCGACCAATACGCCTCATCTTCTTCGCTTTCTGGTTCCACAAGAAAGACCGAAATGCTCCATTCGAATATCCTGACGGGGCTGTTTGGCGACAAAGCGAGAGTACAGTTAAGAACATCTCCCGGTTGTGGCGCTTCAGGCCAAATTTTTACTGTGGCGCCCGCGAGCGTTGAAAGCGCCCAACTGGAGCGCTTCCGAGTGTTCCAGATGATCCAAACACCGAACACGACCATCACGATGCCTGCAGCCAAACCGCCGTATATCGGGGGAGGGGTTGTCAGAGCGACCGTCGAAATCAAACCGCCAGAGACGACAAACGAAATCCCGAGTACATATGGCCATCTGCCAGCGATGATTCTCCAATGAATATTTTCAGTCACGTCAAACTCTTTTCAGACACCCATCTACTTTTTGCGGGCGGATTCGAGCATGTCCCAGGCGGCTTCGGGGAAATCGACGAAGTCGTTGAACTCGCCTGCGCCACGCAGCCAAAGGCCTCCATCGATCACCACACATTCCCCGTTAATATATTCCGACATATCGCTGAGCAAAAAAGCGGCGAGATTGGCGAGCTCTTCGTGCCGGCCGAAGCGCTTCATGGGATGATTCTGCCGCGCGCGTTCCTCGAGTTCCTTCGCGGGCATCAGACGCGACCACGCGCCTTCGGTGGGAAATGGGCCGGGTGCGATTGCGTTCATGCGAATGCGGTAGCGCGCCCATTCGACGGCAAGCGAGCGCGTCATTGCGAGGACTCCGGCCTTGGCGCACGCGGAGGGAACAACGAAGCCAGAGCCGGAATTTGCCGCAGCGTAGGTGGTGACGATGTTGAGGATGTTCCCGGGCTGCTTCGCGGCGATCCATTTCCGCGCGAGCGCGAGCGTGCAGTGAAACGTACCTTGCAGCACGATGCCCACGACGGAGTTGAAAGCGTTCGGTGAAAGTCTCTCCGTGCGCGCGATGAAATTGCCGGCGGCGTTGTTGATGAGTGTATCGACGCGCTGAAATTCCTTTTCTGCGGCGGCGACGGCGCGCTCGACGGCATCGAAGTCGCGCACATCGCAAGAAGCATATCCCGCGCGAGCTTTTTTCGCGCGGATTTCCTCGCAAGTTTTCGCAAGGGGCTCTTCGCGGCGGCCGATTAGAAATAAATTTGCGCCCAATCCGGCGAAACACAGCGCCATTGAGCGGCCAAGCCCCGTACCCCCGCCCGTGATCAAAATTGTTCTGCCTTTAAGCAAATCGGATTGAAACATCGCAAGCAACTCCTGCAGACTTAAGAATCCCGACGCCCGCTTTCTGACTTGGCATGTATAGCCTCCGCAGAGATGTTAGCTTCGCTGAATGATGAAGGAGGAGCTTACCTTTTTCGGCGCGCTTAAAGGGCAAAAGTTTTCGTCACGGATGGGGTCGGCGGAAATAAATGTGAGCGCTTCTGCGTTTCGCGCGCTGGAAATGTTCCGAGTCGTCGAGATCAAGCGCATTACGACGGAGAGTTGATCGAGGCCACGAAAACAGCTAACGCTCGCCGGCCGATTCTCCTCTGCGACCAGTTTCATGCACCTGCTCGCCCAGTTTCGCGGTCAGCTTCGGAGAAAAGGTCTTAGAACTTCACAAGTATGGCCAGGTTCAGTCGGTTCTCGGTTTTGCGCAAGTCTGGTGACCACAGCCCTAATGTCCCGCAACTCCCGGCCACTGCGGCCGATCCATTGGAGCAAACGAATGAGGCCGGGTTTCCGTTGTTGCCGCCCGGCGGCGTAACGCCGCCCGGACCAGCAAAGTAGGGCACGTTCGCTCCTCGGTGATCAAATTCCCACCGGAACGTGATGTATTGCTTCGGCATGTAGTCGAATGTCGCGGAGGCATCCCAGGCCTTGAAGGGGTCTCCAGGATTGCCGGTGAAGTAGGGCGATCCGGTTACCGCTGTCGCGCCATTAATCGGCGGCAAGAGAACAAGGTAACGTCCGGGATTGTTAATCTGCCCGCCGCCCACGGTAAATCCGTATTTGTCTTTGTCGAACCAAAAGCGGTTGTAGATCATGTAACCCAAGAAACTCTGCTTCGGCCCGCCCTTCCCGCCGTGACAAGTTACTCCACCGCCATACTCGCATCCTGCGTCGCCCGTAAGCGAAAATGCGGCTTTATCCAGGATTTTCTCCGGTCGATCGTAATACTTCACTTCGACGCTGTCGTCGGTGTGGAGGCGTGAGCGTCCCGGAACACCGAGCGTGTCGGTGCCCATGCCGTAATTGTTGAAGACGAACGAGAGCCATCCGGTGGGGCGATATGCGATTTGGCCGCCGAGGCCGGGGAATTTGTTGAATCGGCCATACGACTGCCAACCGTTGATGAACCAAGGCTCGATTTTCAACTTGTCAGTCGGAAAGACTTGAACGCGAAGTCCATTGAAGAACCATGGCGTATTGGAAGAAACATACGACGGCTGATAGGCCCAGTTGTCATAGTTGTAGTAACTGAAGAGCCCGATGTAAGACATGAAGATGCCCGCATCCAGGTTGATTCCGTGCATTACGTCAAAGTGATAGCCGCCGTACGCTTCGGAGAGATAACGATAGGCGTTGGAAAGATCCCACTGGCCGCGCGCGGGGCTGGCATCGTTCCGCGGAGTCATGGTCGAATACATCCCGAATTGCGTCATCAGCCTGCCGCGGACATTGTTGTAATGGAAATCACCGCCAATGCCCAGTTGCTGGATTTGAATTTCCTGCGTCCGGCCGCTTTCGGATGAACCGACCAGCGTGTCGTCCTTCGGATGGTTGAAATCGTAAATGTAGGAAACGTCGGCGCGAAACTCGGGAGTGAACAGTTTGGTATCGAGCGGCGTGTCATTCTCGCGCGAGTTTCCGTTCAGCCACGTAAAATCAGCGAATGCAAACGGCTCCGACGCAGGTTTTTTTTCAGCGTTGGCAACTGCAAACGCTGACGCCTGCGTCGCAGACGATCCCTCTTTCTCATCAGTGGGCGTCCCGGGTGCAATCGTCGCCGCTGCGGACGTATCGCTAGCCAATACGCCTCCCGCATTCCCCTCCGCCGCGCCTGCACCAACCGCATGGGTTGCCGGCAAGGTACTCGCGTTTACTGCTGTCGCTTCGCGGACTTTCGACTGTCGTTCTTCTGCATCACTCTTTTTCAGTTCTGCTTCCAACACATCGATGCGTTTTTTCATCGCATCCAGTTCCTGGAGAATGGCCGTTCGTCGGTCCGATGCGCTGGATACCGACCCTGCGGAAGCAATCGAACTGACACTTTGCGCAGGACATCGCGCGCACCACAGGGTTGCCAGCCCCACACAGAGCGTGATCCGTGCCGCGTGAACGACTCGAGATTTGAACATGACGAACCTTCCTTTGCGCATGTGATACAGCGCGATTGGTATTGGAGTGTGCCGAGCTCGCGAGTTACTTTTCCCGCGCCCAGCTTGGACGCCGGCGCGCAGAAACAAGAAGCCAAGTAAACACACGGTCGTCGATTCAAAGCGTGGTGGCATCGCGCAGAAAGTCTACTAACTCGCGCGAGATAGAACAACGATGGCGAGTATGAGGACGGCGACTCCGCCGTACATGATTTGCAGCGGGCGCTTGCCGGCGCCTTTCCATTCTCCCGTGAAAACGCCCCAAATGCTGGCGACGATGACGATAAGAGACATGAAAATGGGCCACGCGACAACCGTTCCCAGTGGTCTGACCGCGATTCCGTACATCAGCGTGCTGCCGAACCAGAATATGCCCATGACTCCGGCGAAGATGAAGTAACTGCCGGTGGCAGGCTTGGCAAAGCGATTCGCGGTGTGATTCTTGCCGATCAGATACAGACAGTAAATCAGATTAGGGATCCCGCCGGCCATCATCAAGGGCAGCCAAATGGCGTTCGGTGACCAGGTGATACTCGCGCCGAGATGTTCAGCGGCCACACCAATTGGCGTTCCCAGCCACAAGCCAATTCCGACAAGCGCGGAACCGACGCCGCTGATGGTGCAGTAAAGCAATCCGCGCGTCACGGAAGCCTTGTTGGGATCTAGCGCGCGTCCGAGAGTGGCTTCGCGTCCGCGACCCGCGATTGCACATATCCCGACACCAATGATGACGAGCGCGACGCCCGCGAGAACGAAAATCTCATGCCTGGTTTCCGGTTGCGATTGGAAGAGCGGTACCAGAGCGCCAACGGCGGCCGAAATGCCGAGAATCACGGAGAAGGCCAGCGCAATGCCGATAGAATCGACGGCGAGGCCAAAGAAAACCTGTGAGATTCCCCATCCGGCTCCGCACGCGGCCACCGTGATGATGATTGCGGGAGCGACGCTGGAATAAACGCTGCGCAAATCCGGCACAGTGGCAAGCGTCATTACGGGCGGGAAGATCACCAATGCCCAGATTGTCCAGATGAGCCACGTATTTTCCCAGGCCCACGCGCGCGTGTACTTCATCGGAAGCGTGAAGCTGCCGTTCATGACTCCAGCGACGACCAACAGGATGATTGCGGCCATGGCGTTATTCATAAGGATTCTTCTTTCCGGCGAAAAATGAGACGCGCTTGGAAAACCCTAGCGCAGCCCGCCCGCGAC
>Ga0070732_10001363_pt1 | contig 13379 bp, 11 predicted proteins | sample Coa_R1_5_FD_66449 | JGI IMG/M metagenome (GOLD analysis project Ga0070732, IMG submission 66449) | Surface soil microbial communities from Centralia Pennsylvania, which are recovering from an underground coalmine fire - Coalmine... | ecosystem: Environmental > Terrestrial > Soil > Unclassified ...
GTGGACAGGTATCTTTGGCCTTCTAAAAAACAAGAGTACAGTTGTTGCGTAGGTCCGCCGGTGCTATATGTATAAGCGTCGTGGCCTGTAAAAAGTTCATGATCGTTCTACATCTAACGCAGACATCTGCCAGCTAAGAGCTGTGCGTTGAGCTGTATTTGCAGCACTGCGACTCTTGGCTGGAATACGGCATGTGGACCCTGAGTTACTGTTGGAGTTGTGACTTAGGAGGGCGTTAGCCCGCTCTCTGATCGCATACTGTGTGAGGGTTTGCTTCCCTGTCTTTCCGGTGCACCGAGCAGCGGCTCTATCAGCGTAAAACAGATTCGTATCTCTGCAGGTGAGGATCCAATTACGTTTTTTAAGCAGCAGATTCTCATGCATCAAAATGGACCCGCCAACTCCAGGAAGTATGCAGAACCGCTTCATAGATGTCGCCCATAGGATTGAACATGGCATGATCACCTACAAAGGCATGCCTGGTCCTACTATTAGCGATTATCGCAGCCGGGAAGCTTCGCGCGACTATTACGTGTCGGGAACGGAATTTCACATTGGTAGGATCGAGATGGTCGCGAATACCGGCACTTATATTGATGCGCCATTCCACCGTTTTGCAGATGGAAAAGATCTGTCAGAACTGCCTCTGGAGTCGCTCGCTGACATACCCGGAATTCGCATAAGCACAGGCTCGAATCGAGCTATTGACGCAGAATTTTTTACAGGCAGAGATCTAGCTGGAAAGGCCGTACTAGTTCACACCGGCTGGTCCCGACACTGGCTCACCGAAAGATATTTTGAAGATCCTCCGTTCCTGACTCAAAAAGCGGCCGAGTTTCTGGTGGAAAGCAAGGTGGCACTGGTGGGAATTGACTCCATGAATATTGACGACATTAACGATAATGCACGGCCGGTGCATACGACTTTTCTGAAGGCCAACACACCCATCGTAGAGCACCTTACTAATCTTGAAGAGGTTCCGGAGAAAGGATTTCGGTTCTTTGCGGTGCCAGTAAAAATAAAGTCATTCGGAAGTTTTCCAGTGCGTGCGTTTGCGATTGTCTCTTAGGGTTTCATTTCAACTTTGTTTTCATCACAAGAAAAGATAAAGACTTTGAATCATATTCTGATCATTGGCATTGACAGCCCGCTGGGAAGCTATTTGGCGGCGAGATGGTTGCACGCTTCTGATGCTGTGGTGTTTTATTCTCTTATTACCGCGAGTACGTTTTCGGCCGAAGAAGTCATTGATCGGGTATTCCAGGCCTTCATCCAAATAAACAATGGTTTGCCGGCTGACGGCATGCGCCGGTCAATCGAAGAGCGGCTGAAGCAGGTTGCGGGCAATGTTGTCGAAAGCGCTGGTGCTGCGATTGACGAAGTGTGGTATTTTGCCGATTCAACCACAAGCCAAACTCCAGCGGAACTGTGCAGCAGCCTGATATCCAGGTTTCCTGTCATTAACACAAAGAAATTCAATTATGTTGAGGCCGATACAGGTGGCAGGGCTTCTGGATCAGACGCTCGCCATCGGGAAATTTCACGATTTTTAAAGACGCATAACATTGAGCACCGGATTTTCCTCACGTCACAGATTACGGTGACAACACATCCTGAGTTGAACCAGGGCGGTTCAGCTTTCATGCACTTTCTTTCACTCCTACATTCATTTAAATCTGAGATAGAGGAACGGTCACCGCAATACTTTGACTTTCAAGCTCTGCGATGCGTTGCACCGGCGGATGCAGTCTTGAACCTGATTACGGTCGATACAGCTTCGGAGTTACTAGTTCGTATCGCGCAAAAGGAGATGTCTACAAGTGTCAACTTCTCGATAGTCAGTCCTCAGGACATACGATTTGCAGTTCTGTGCGAGAACATTGGGATCGCCTACGGGCTAAGTGTTCTTTCGGTGGAGGACTTCGACTCTCTTAACGCGATTGATCGCAGCTTTCACGAACGCCTGGGTAATTTTCACAGCGATTTAAAGAATGGTACGGCGGTATTGCCCAATACAGATGCCTATCAGGCAGCCGGCCTTGCGCCGGAAAAAGCAATATTGGACGAAGATGCCCAGATAGCGCTGTTTGAGTTGATTCGTCTAAGCCAGGATAAAGCATTGGCAGCATGCAAACGACGGGCTGTAGAACTGCCAGGCAAGCTCCTGCGCAAGACGGTAAGGACACGTGCCCTTGAACTCAACTACTACGTTGGTGGCTTCACCGGTACACCCGTTGTTGTGCTGAACGCTCTTGGACAGGGCTTGGAATACTGGTACAGGCTCATAGACCAGTTGCTGGGAAACCATCGTGTCATCATCTGGGAACCGAGGGGCACGGCCTCTCCTCCTCCGCCGTTTGGTTTGTGTGATCAGGTGGATGATGTAGATGCCGTCCTCCAGGAGGAAGGTATTGATGCCTGCCACCTGATCGGCTGGTGCACCGGGCCGAAGGTGGCCATTGATTTTTATCTGCGCCGTCCATCCATGGTTCGTTCGATGGCGTTTCTTAATAGCCTGTTCAAATGCGATGGGAGCCCGGAAGAACTCAACAGCCCATATGAACAGAACCTTGATTCTGTGTGCCGCATGGTGGTCCGCAAGCCGGGAACAGCGGCTTCAGTCATGAAGACGCTTCAAGGTCGCACGGACGAAAGCGAGGTGGAGATCCTACAAGAGACTGACCCCGAGCAGAGAAGCATAGCAGTCTTGAAGCGGGTGAACGAGAATCTGAAAGCACATGTGCTGGCTCCGTTCAGGACTGAAGAGACTACATTCAACTATGCCCATCAACTGGTTGATTTCTGGTCCCATGACGTCCGGCCCAAAGCCAAGGACGTCAAAGTGCCGGTGTTGCTGATAGGAACCGAGTATGACCAGGTGGCAACACCTGAAGCTTCCGCCGCAGCCGCTACATTGTTTCCAGATGCGCGACATGTGCATATTCGCGGGGCAACCCACTATTGTTTGTATGAGCGGCCGGAATTTGTTGCAGGCCTGCTTAAAGCATTCTTTGCCGATTTGTCCGCGGTCCAAGGTACCCACTGTGCTTCTGGAGCAGCATGCATACAAGATCCAGCCAACCCGCCGAATCATTCAGCTACAACATCGAATTCAAGAGCGGCCGCTGCTGAGGTTTCTTTTTTATAGAGGTGTTTGGTGGATCTGAGAAAACTTACATTGCACATGGAGGAAAAAAAGCACCAGAACGTCATTATTACGTTCGAAAAAGGCCAAGTGGTAAGGCGGACACATGACACCGTTCGTGCCGATGTAATGGTTGCCTGCGATAAGCTCAGGAAATGGGGAGTAAAGCCAGGAATGCGCGTAGGCATCTGGGCGTGCAACTGCTATGCGTGGATTATCTATGACGTTGCCCTCCTGGAGTTGCGGGCACTCTCAGTGGCATTTACCGATGATTTTGCTGGGAAGAGCGCGGACGAATTGATCGAGAAATATTCTCTGTCACTGCTGCTGGTTCCGGGCTCAGAGAAGGCACACAAGAATTCCCGACAGGCAGAGGCGATTGCTTTCATTGATGCTGAAAATGATGACATAACAGCAATTGACGGTCCGCTGGCACAAGCAGATTGGGAATTTGAACATACCGGGCTGATTTTTTCTTCCGGATCCTCGGGGAAACTGAAAGGTCTTAAGTTAAACCGGAAGGGGATTGAAGCCAGTGTGGACGCATTTACAAACGCGGCTGAACCACATCCTGGCGATTGCCTGCTGCTATTTTTGCCGATCTCGAATTTTCAGCAGCGGCTCATGTACTACTCGGCACTCTGGTATGGTTTCGATCTCATTGTTACCGACCCCACCCGCCTTTTCCGGGCATTGAAGGATTTGCGCCCTACACTCCTGATAGCGCCACCGATGCTCTACGAGGCTTTTGAGACACGTTTCTACAATATGCCCGCCTGGAAACGGCGGGCCGCGCGGGCAATTGGCAGCATCGTGCGGCTGCTGCCTTCGCAATCGGTGCGCGAAAAGCTTGCGCAAAAAATTTTCAAAGCTGCCTATGAAGCCCTGGGCGGCAAGATGCGCTTTATGGTGACGGGCATGGCGCCGATCAAGCGCTCCACGCTGGAGCTGTTCCACTTGATGCAATTGCCGCTGTTCGAAACTTACGGAATGACAGAGTTTGGGGGGATTGCACTCAACACCCCGCGCGCGAACAGACCAGGCTCGGTTGGCCGCCTCCTGCCGGGGGTGCGCGCGGAACTAGCGGCTGATGGCGAGGTGATTGCGATCCGTGAACACCGAATTGCCACCACTTACTTTGAATGTGGTGAAGGCGAAGCGGAACAAACCTTCATCAGCCATGACCGGGTAGCAACAGGGGATGTGGGTCGCTTTGACGATGACGGCTATCTCTATCTGATTGGACGTAAGAAAGAGATGATCGTGACCAGTGGCGGAACCAAAATACATCCGGAGATCCCAGAGGCTGAAATTGATGCAAGCCCGGATGTGGCACGGTCAGTAGTGTTTGCCGACCCTGACTCGCCAAACCTGACGGCCGTGATTGTACCAATGAACCTGGAAGACACTTCGGTGAAGAGCCGCATTCAGGAATTCGTTGATCAGATTAATGACCGCAACCCCGGTTATGTCGTTGGCAAGGTGATTTTTGCTGACCAGACATTCTCCCGTGAGAGCGGATTTCTGCTGCCTAATCTCAAGCTCAATCGAAAAAAGATTGCTCAACACTTTCTGGATGGCGATACGAGAAGCGTCAGAGTAGTGGCGAGGAGCGCCTAATGGAACCGGATGCGGCATTTGATGAACAGATCATCAACCTGATTGCCTCCAACATCGCCGGGAAATTCAAGAAAGTAAAAATTTGCAAGGAGACAAGCCTGCAAAAAGAGCTCGGGCTGGACTCCATAGGTATGCTGGCGCTGGTGTTCCGGTTCGAAGAGCTATTCGGCGTTGATATTGCGCAGACGGGCAGTGAGATTAACGTGGCCAAGCTTAAAACCGTGGATGATCTGATCCATGCAGGCCGTGACATTCTGAGCAAAGCGCAGGCGAGCCAGGTTTCCTGAGGCGAAATATGGGTGATCAAAAACACAAATACTTGATCGTTGATTGCCATTGTCATATTGCCTCTGAGGAGCATACGCCACTCTCATTTATCGAGGGTTCGATAGCGAACATAGTAGCTTCGCTTTCTGCACAGGGAGTCCCGGTCACGGCGAAAAAACTTACGAACATGTTCTTAAGCAAGATGCAGGACCCGCTCGCCGACGGGCTGGTGGCAGAGATGGAAGAAGGAGGAATCAGCAAAAGCGTGCTGCTGATTCCGGACTTTACCTTTGCTCTCAAAGATTGCAAGCTCACTATCGAGGAGTCGTTTAACAGGCACCGTGAGGTTCTGCGCCGTCATCAAGGAAAGTTTGAAGTTTTTGGCGGAGTGGACCCGCGATGGGGCAAAGACGGCCTGGCCCTGTTCGAGCGCTCTCTGGTGGAATTCGGGTTCCGCGGACTGAAAATTTATCCGCCGTGCGGCTACAATCCAAGCGATCCATCGCTGTTCCCGTACTACGAGCTTTGTGCCTATCATCGCGTCCCGGTTTTGTTGCACATAGGACCCACTTCTCCCATCCTCGATTTCAATCTGTCGAACCCTTTCCTGCTGGACGAAGCCGCACGCCTGTTTCCCAAGGTCAATTTCATTCTCGCCCACGGCGCGGTAAGCTTTGTTGAAGAGTCCATCATGATGTGCAGATTCAGGCCCAATGTTTATCTCGACATCAGCGGCTATCAGGCGACGCTTGGATACGACCCGGCAGCAACTGCGGTAAAGAACGTGGTTTCCGTTGGGATCAATCACAAGGTGTTGTTCGGGACCGACTTTCCAGTTTTTCGCCTGCAAGGCGATCAGAAAACCTTTGTGGACGCAGTGCTTGGTGAAAATGGTCCTCTGGCAGAGCTGAACGACCGGGAAAGAGCGCTGGTGCTTTATCAAAATGTCGAGCGTCTTCTCGAGAGTTCGGTGGGAGTTGCTGCTTAGAGCTTTTTCGCAATTACAATAGACCGATTCTTAACCATGCCAACGATGCAGCAACCCTTCAGCCTAAGAGATTTGCGGGCTGAGTGCTGATTGCTAAATCAAAACCTCACTTCTGACGCAATTCATGGTGATTACGCCCGACTATCTTGTTTTTGGTACGAGGGTCGTGAATCGCTTCAAAATTCGTTTTTAACCGCCAAATGTAGAAACTTTTCAGGGTTGCGTCATTCACATCAGCGATTGTGTTGTTGGAAGTAAAAAATCCACACTGGATCAGGAGAAAACCATAATGTTGAGCAAAGAGGAATTCAGAACCCAGTTAGAGCAAACTCTTCATAAAAGATTAACTCTGGACCATCCTGTTCTTCAGGAGATGGCAAGACCAAGGAAGAACTTTCCACTGATCAGTAAGATGTCCCTGCAGGCCTTCCATTTGACCAGGGCATTTACCGGTTACCTGGGAATGATCTATTGCCATTGTCCGATTCAGAAATCAAGGACTGCCCTCGCCGTCAACCTATACGAAGAGGAGACAGGCGCACTTTCAAAAACCGCGAATCACATGGAGTTAATGGAGCGGTTCATTTTGGCGCTTGGTCTGACGAAAGAGCAGATTGAAGACGAAGTGCCACTGCCCACAACCCTGGACCTGATCGAGTACAGAAAAAAACTGTGCGCAAACCCCGAGACAGTCCACATGGGCGCCGCCGCAGTGATGATCGCGTCAGAAGGACAGAGTCTTGAAACAAAGGCCGGCAAGACTAAAGACCAGCTAATCCCAGAGATGTATGGGCTGAAACCTGAGGACCTGGCGTTCTTTGCCGTGCACGCGGTAGAGGACGTGTATCACGTTGGCGACGGGCTTGATTTGGTGAGCGAACTCTGCACTACAGAGAAGATGCAACGGGAGGCCGTTGAAGCTGTAGAAGAAACGTGCGACCGGTTCTGGCGCTTCTTCGATGGAATCCAGCAGGCTTACGAGGCGCAAGGCTACACCCTTTCTGAGCCCTTGGCCGTCGGCACACCAGCCTGAGAGATGCAACCATGGGCATAGCGGTCGACATTCTCTCCGGTGCAAATGAACAGGAGCTGGTTTTCCCGCTGTTGAGGCGCGTGAGCGAAAGCTATGGAGCTATGCGGGAAAACCAACTCGATTTCCCCGAGCTGCACGAGAGTATCGTGGAGCTGGAGAAATTCATCGTCTCTGTTCGCGAAGGCGCATTCAGCGCAGCAGAAATCCTCAAGGGCATTGGCCCGGAAATGCTGGCTATTGTGAATGAAGCTTATGCTTTCTGGGAAGACAGAATTGAATATGAATTTGCACAACGCATTGGGAGAGGCGCGGGATCGCTTGCGGATTATTGTCTGTATGAAAGATTTGAAACTCTGGTCAAGCGTGAACTGGCGCTTGTTTCCGATTCGCCACTGAGGCGCATTCTGTTTATTGGAAGCGGAGCGCTTCCGATCAGCGCCTTTCTCCTTCACACGCAGACGGGAGCGCTGGTTGATTGCGTGGCCCGGGATCCGGCTGCAGTAGAAGTCTCCAGATCGGCCATCGAGCGGTGCGGCTGTAGTGGCTCCGTGCGCATACTGGGCGACGGGAAATCAGACTTTGTTCTCCAGGATTATGATCTCATTTTGATCGCGCTCCTGTTCAAACCCAAGAAGAGCATTCTGAGAACAGCAAGAAAACGCTATTGTACAGGTGGCCAGATTCTTTGCCGAACGTCAGAGGGGCTGCGGCAGCTTCTCTATGAAAGCACGGCGGAGCGGGACCGGCGCGGTTTTTATATCAAAGCACAACAGGCAGCGGAAGGTGACCAGACGATCTCGACGTGGTTGCTGGAAGCGGCGACAAGCGCGGCGGAGGATATCCGTCTGGAATGGTTACGAACGGTTGATGTAGCCACCGGCAAACAGCTTTTACATCTGATGAACCGTACGCTGGAAGAAGAAACGACCATCGGATTTCCCGGGCCCATTGATCAGGAAACGGGGCGGAAGTTAATGTGTCAGTTGAACGCAGATGTAGAATCCGGCCACCGCCACGTGTTGGTCGCCTATAAAGACGGCGTCATCGTAGGACAGCTCATCCTGACTCCGAATTCCTCACCTAATCATCGGCATATTGTGGAGCTTACGCGCGGAACCATTGATCCGTCATTCCGCGGCGCAGGCCTTGTATTACTCGCATTTCAGGAGGTCGCTCGGAAATGCGAGTTGCTGGGCCGGGAAACGATTTGCCTTGATGTGCGCGCTGGAACGAATGCAGCAATCTGGTGGCAGCATTTTGGGTTCAAACAATACGGACTGTTACAGGACTATTCACGGGTAGGCGACAAACGGTATCAGGGATTGTATCTTACGCAGACCACCGCCGCACTCAAAGAACGCCTGAAGGAAATCGCACGACAAAAATAAACACCGACGCCGAGAATGAAATGAAATGATCAGCGTGATCTGGAACCTCCAATCACACAGCGCCTGACATGGCGAGATCCACCCGCCCTGACTATTTATCCCAGAGCTTGCCTGAATAAGTGCTCACGATGATTCGATTAAAGAGGGGCATACTATGCACAGCACGATCTATGGGACCATCGCCGACCTCATTGGAAACACCCCGGTAGTAGAAGTTCAAAGCAGCCTGATCCCAAAAGACAAGCGCCTGTTTGCAAAGCTGGAATATTACAACCCCAGCTTCAGTATCAAGGACCGGACAGCCCTGGGCCTAGTGAAGGCCGCCATGGCATCCGGCAGGCTCAAAAAGGGCGGCACGTTGATCGAGTCCACCTCAGGGAACCTGGGCAAATCACTGGCGATGTTGGGGGCAGTGTATGGTTTTCGCGTAATCGTTGTGATTGACGAAAAGACCAGCGCTTCTGTCATCCGCTGGTGTCAGGCATATGGCGCGAAGATGGAGATGGTCCATGAAACGGATGAGAACGGGGGCTACCAGAAGACCCGTGTTGCGCACGTCAAGAAGCTGCTGGAAAGATATCCCGATGCTGTATGGCCCAACCAGTATGACAATGAGGACAATCCAGCGTTCCACTGCGTAACGACCGGCGAAGAAGTGGCTGGCCTGGGCATTGACGTAATCGTGGGCAGTGTAAGTACCGGTGGTCATTTATGTGGCATCAGCCGTAGAGTCAAGCAAAAGCGGCCCGGGGCCGTCGTGATCGCCTGCGATGTGGAAGGTTCAGCAGTTTTCAGTGGTGTATTCCACTCCTACCTAGTGAACGGATCGGGACTGAGCTGGCGCAGCAAAAATACCGATATTTCTGTTCTCGATAAAGTCTGTATCTTGTCTGACCAGGAAGCAATCTCCGCTTGCCGTATTCTCGCGTGCGAGAGCGGCTTGCTTCTAGGTGGTTCTTCGGGTCTGGTGTTGTGCGGCTCGCTTGCATGGCTCAAGCAAACGTCTTTTACCAGCGCAGTGGCAATCATTCCGGATACCGGCGCTAATTATCTGGACCAGGTCTATAACGAGGAATGGCTTGCGCAGAAGGCCGTCACGCTTCTGACTCGCGAAGAACTTGATGAGCATTTGAAGACTAAGCCGGTCTACGACGTCGAAGAGTATTGCAGCACAGAGGAAAGTCTTGAGATAAGTCATGCTGCCGCAAGCTTGTAGCGTCTTTGCTCCGGTTGATCTGATGGTTTAACGAACTTGCTTTTTAACAGGAAAGAGGCTTATGGCGACTGTTACTTCACTCTTACCCGAACCGCAAAAGGCATTGGAGCTAGTCCGCGGGGGGCCGTCCAGACAGAGATCACTCACTTTTGTTTTTTTCCTCATTGTCAGCTTCATTACGATTGCCGTGGATAGGCCGCCACAACCTTTGTCAAAGGAAGCACCGGCAACAGAGTTTTCAGCAGAAAGGGCGATGGCACACCTGGCAGCCATCGCGCGAGCGCCCCATCCGCTCGATTCAGAGGAGCATGGCGCAGTTCGAGACTACATTGTGCATGTGTTGCAAGGCTTGGGGTTGACACCGCAGATAGAAAAGACTACTGACTCTGACATGGATGTCACACTGGAAAATATTGTCTGCCGCCTGAAAGGAACCAGCCAGGAAAAAGCTGTCCTGATGGTGGCGCATTATGACTCGGTTGCCTCGGGCCCTGGCGCCAGCGATGATGGAGTTGCGGTAGCTGCATTTCTGGAAGCCGCCAGAGCACTTAAGTCTTTGCCACAACTTAAAAGAGACATCATATTCCTGTTCACCGATGGTGAAGAGAACGGGATGCTGGGAGCGCGCGCATTTGTGTCCGATTCTCCATCGGCACAGGACGTGGGCATGGCACTCAACTTTGAAGCCCGTGGAAATGGTGGCCCCTCGATTATGTTTGAAACCAGCAACGCAAATGGCTGGTTGATCAGTAACTTCGGACAGGCGGCCTCGCATCCGACTGCCAATTCTCTCTCCTATGAGATCTACAAGCGCATGCCGAATGCTACGGATTTTACGGTATTTCGCGGTGCCGGTTATCCGGGGTTAAATTTCGCGTTTATCGAGGGGCTTGAGTATTACCACACTTCACTTGATTCGGTTTCGAACGTGACCCCGGGCAGCCTGCAACATCAAGGTGATTATGTGTTGCAGATGGCAAAGCAATTTGGCAATACGACTTCTGAAGTTCCACGAACCGCAAACCTTGTCTATTTCGATGTGCTTGGGATATTGCTGGTGCGATACTCGCAGTCCATGGCTATGGTTTTCCTGGGCATCGCAGCAATTTTGACTGGGCTGATTTTATACCTGGGATTGAGAACACAATCGCTGCGGGCAGACGCCTGCATCCTGGCTTTCTTTTCCATGATTGCAGGTGTGATCATCACCACCTTGGGAGCATGGCTGGTTTCATTGGCTGCACTTCAGATGAGGCATGTCGTCAAAATCAATGCCGGCCTGAAATATCACGCCGCGTGGTACATATTGGCTGCTTCAGCAGTGGGACTGGCCGGCGGTGTGGCGTTTTACATATTAATATCGAAAAAGCTTGCCGCCACCAATCTGATGATGGGTGCTTTTCTTGGCTGGTTGAGTGTGACAATCCTGATTAGCTTTTATTTCCCCGCTGGAACGTATCTGTTCTTGTGGCCACTACTGTTCAGCCTCGCTGGCGCGATCATTGTATTTGCCAGGGGAAGCGCTGCCCCGAATGTAAATTCGCCCATAGTGGTGCTCAGCGCGATTCCAGCCATTGTCTTGTTCGTCCCCATGATTCACAAGATCTATTGGGCATTCGCGGCGCAGTCGGGGATCTTTGTAGGCGCGCTCCTCGGTTTGCTCCTCTCACTGCTGGTGGGTCCGGTTGTTTCGGAGCAAAGGTCAAGAAGGTGGTTATTGCCCACATCGTTGGCGATTGTCGGGGCGGGATTGTTCATTACGGCGATCGCCATCTCAGTTCTATAACAAGGATTTCGGCGCTACAGTTCCACAAAGACATCGTCCCCTTGGATCCGGACTTTGATGATGGTAAGGCGCACATCGTTTCTTCGAGAAGTTGCTCCCGTCTTAAGATCATAAGCCCAGTGATGCCACGGACAAACAAGTTTGCCGTTTTCGATTGTGCCCTGCCCCAAAGGTCCACCCCAGTGCGGACAAACATTATCTGTTGCGCAAATCTCTCCATCTAGATTTGCTACACATATGAAACGCCCGCCGGCAAGAAACTCTTTGACCTTGCCGGGAGCAGGCAGGTCTGACGTAGCGGCAATTTTGATCAGGACCGTTTTGGATTCTGTGGTATGCACAAAGCCTGAATAAGAACTCATTGAAGGAGAATCTCTTTTTCTCCAAATAGCCGCTCCGATTGGATCCCTTGCTGGCGGCAATATTCGAGAAGGCGGTTGGACTCTACAATTGGCCGGGATTGGTCCGTGTACTTAATGCTCATGATATAGTTGAGCCACGGTTCCTGTCCCATCGCATAGACGTATACCTCTTTGCACTTAAACTCATCTACAACCGCTTTTGCCTGTTCAAAATTGCAGCCCGAAAGCCGGCGTGATTCATCCATCCCTCGATCCACCCTTTGAGTGAGAAGCGGTCCATAAAGCCAACTCAGCGGCGCCCCATCGCATTCCATGCCAAGGAACGCAGCATCAATGTCCCCGATTTCGTCGTGCAGGTGTTCGTACAACTTGGGTTCGATATTGCATGAATCGGCGGCAAACAACAGCGAGTGCGGGCCGGCTTTGACCAAATAAGCAAGCTTCGCCGCAATATTCAAGTCTGAGTGCTCTCCCAGGAACGGGAGTCCGGTGATAGATCCATTCTCGGTTTGAAGTGATTGCAATTGATCCAGCCCGATCACATTCTTGAACCCGATATTCTTCAACAGAACCTCCAGGGACGGATCTTGAAGCGCACCCGCGTTGTTTCGAGGAACCACGATGTGCTTTACCTTATGTCGTATTTGCAACAGAGTTTCAAACAGCACATGGTCCTGGTGATTATGGGTAATCAACACGTAATCGATTGACTCAGGCAGGTCCTCATAAGTATACCGAGACACCTGACTTTCATAGGTGTAACTCAAGACTGGATCGAACATCATACTGGCGCCACGCGTCTCAACCAGGATGCAAGCATGCCCAAAATATCGCCAGCGCGCTCCATTTCCCGTATAAGGGCGGTAGGGTCGCGGAGGTTCCTCGGTTAATAGTGACTCAAGCAACTCATGTCCTCTGCCGTTCACACCGGTCAGTTCCTTAACCTCTTCCAAAGGCCTGGGAGCGGACTTCAGCCGGAACAATTCATCGACCGCGGCATCATGGAACGGGCGGCGCACATGCAACCGATCCTCACTTTCCAATCGAGGCGTGCTCAAGACAAACGGGCGGTCATCACCGGTAGTTAAGGACAGCATGAAGCTCTGAGAGGCTGGATCGTAGTATCTCGATTTGTAGAGTAGAGGTTCGATCAGCTTGAACGATGGGTGATTATTAAGATCGTATACCAACTCTACATATCCTCGAAGATTCGCAGGCACTTCTGGATAAAGCGGCTGCAGGCTATAACCTTTAGCTTTGTTACGCAAGAGCATGTCGAGCTCAGAGATGGCCGCCGATAGCTCAAACATCGCGGCCCGGCGTTCCTTCGTGCACTGGCGCAATTCTTTAATCTCATCAATCCGCTTGCCGCCGTAATCGATAAAAGGCCCGCCCTGCATTTTGGGGTTCTTGACTGCATTGGCATGGATCTGAGGCGAGTGAATATAAGAATCCATGATCTTCATGTGCCGTTCTGTAATATTTCGTGCTGCAGTGGCGGGTGGGATCAAATGCGCCCACGCGTACCATTGGTCCACCAAAGGCTCGACCTGCACATTTTCTTTAAGATATAA
>Ga0070732_10001364_pt1 | contig 13376 bp, 6 predicted proteins | sample Coa_R1_5_FD_66449 | JGI IMG/M metagenome (GOLD analysis project Ga0070732, IMG submission 66449) | Surface soil microbial communities from Centralia Pennsylvania, which are recovering from an underground coalmine fire - Coalmine... | ecosystem: Environmental > Terrestrial > Soil > Unclassified ...
AGCTAAGAGTTAAGGGCTGACGCAAACGGAGTAGTCATCAACCCCGACATCCATCGCTTGTGCGGAGGGTGCATGTTCCCTTGACAGTCAGGAGTTATCCTCCACCGAACCGTCTCGCCCCGCTTCTGCCGCATGACCCGGTCTCCTTATGGATGTCGGCGTCTCATGGAAGCGACTCAGAAAGGTGAGAGCGCAGTCGGCGTTTGTTGTGAAGGGCAGACCATTCGTCGCGGAGCTCCTCGGCGCGACATATGACGCGTTCGGTCAATTCGCTGAGGTTCGAAGATCCGCCAGTTCGGTCGGACGCAGGGCCTTGGTCCACGCTATAAATCTCTAGAGATTTCAGCTTATCGAAGAGTGGCGTCATAGCGCGGCTCGGTTCGCGGAAGAAGATACTGCCCCGCACGCGTGCGAATGTCCATCCGAGCCGTTCAAGCATAGACTGGCGCTCAATGTCGTCGCGGAGCTTTTCGGGCGGGAGATCACTATCGCCATCGCACTCGATGGCCAGACGCTTTCCGTTTCCTTCGACGACCAGATCAATGCTCATGGAGCCGACTTTCCAGCGAGGAATGACGTGGTAGCCCGCTTGAACCAGTCGCTTCATGACATCGCGTTCGAGGGCAGATTGCACATTCGAGTCCTGATTGTCGAAACTCCGTGCGAGGAGTTCGGGCGCCTGCGCGTGCTCAATGAGACGCCGCCGGAGGTCGCCGGGTTGAAGGTCCGTTTGCGGGTCCAACGAATGGACAACCCACATTTGGTCTCGCGCGCGGCTGGCAGCTACGTTATACCGCTGCTTGAACATCTGCTGGTCACGAAGATAGAGTGCTCCACTCGCCGGAGCGTCCACGACGGAGAGGAAAACCACGTCTCGCTCATCGCCCTGAAATTGCGCCGAGGTTCCACACAACAAGCGATGCCGCTCGTAGACGTCGGGGGCGAGGTATGTTCGCAGAAGGCGGTCGATCTCCAGCGCTTGCTCCTCGCCCACAAGGGAAACGACGCCAATGCTGGATGGGGATCCGAACTCGTTGGTTTGATATTCTGCCTGTTCAAGTGCTGCTGCGATGAGAGATGAAACGACTTTGGCTTCCTCGCGGTTGACTTTTCCGTCCCGGCTCGAGCCGATGACGGGATAGGCAAGGACGTGCGGCCTCAGTCGAACGTGACTCGCATCGCGTAGCGTTTTGATATCACCATCGTAAGAAAGTTGATTGCTGAACTGGATGATTTCGCGAACACAGCGAAAGTGCTCGACCAAGCGGACCGTTTCACCAAAGGATTGGCGGGCCAAATCGTAGACTGAGGTTTGGCCATCGTATAAATGTGCGTTCGGGATGCCCTTGAGGAACTGGTCAATCAAATTCTGAATTACGGCGGCTTCTTGTCCCACCGCGGACGGGCTGACTTGTTCATGGTCCCCGACAACAATGACGTTGTGACCCAGGTAAAGTGCAACCAGAGCCATCACGTCGCTTTGACTGGCTTCATCGATAATCACTACATCAAAGCGCGACTTTCCTGGATGAAAGTTCTCGACCACTCTGGAGAGGGGCATGACCCAGACCGGAACGGCGCCCCAACACTCCGTCATCTTATGTGCCGCCTCCACACGCAAACGCGGCGCACGTATACCTGTGCCCTTGCCGATCTTCCTTATAGTGTCGAGCCACCCGATGAGCGCTTGCCTTTGGGGAAGAGAAGTTCTCCGCGCCTGAAACATCCAAGCGAGGTTGTCAATGAGATCAATTGTCGTAGCCTGCACTTGGGCGGCTGCTCGTTCGATGGAGTTTTGAAGCTCATCGATCGACACACCGGCACGACGGTCCAGCTCGCTTTGAATCTGGCGCCACGTCCAGGCTTGCGATGGGTCTCCCGGCACGTTGGCGCTCGCGTGCGCACCGCTGCGGGCTCGAATCGCCTCGGCCCAAGCCGGCGCAGCTGTCTCAAGCCGGGCCAGCAAAACATTCCGGCGCTGCAAGTTCAATCGAAGTTCGTGCAGTTCGAGTAACCGTGTGTGGCCGCGGCGGTACGCCTTGGAATCCAACGCTTCGACTGCTTCCAGGAGGTTCGCGATTGTGCGGGATCCTGGGAATGACCGAACTGCAACTGTGAGTCGCTCCCGCAACTCGGCAAGCTTCTGGTTAATCTCGCACCACTTCAGGTGATCGGCTCGCGCCGCAAGAATTGGCGGGAGGAAGTCTGCGACCGCACTTCGCAGTCTTCTTAACTCACCATCGTCGCCGACGACCACGGGCTGCTCCGAGAGGAACTTGTCCCACAAAAATCCGGTCTCCTTCAGTTCTTTCTCCACCGGGCCCCAGATCTGTGAATACCACGCCAGACAATCTCGGATGGGGCCACAAAACTGAATTGCGGCTTTCTCGATCTCAGTTCCCATTTCGGCTGATGCGCTTGCTCCCAATGGGGCCATTTGCCGGTCCCACCGGACGGCGAGGTTCTTGCGGAAAAGCTTGACCCGTGAAAATTTGCTGGCTGCCAGGAAATGATCGGCGAGTTTAGGCTCGTCACCGTCGACCCGGGTCGTGCGAATGAACTGCTTCCAGCGCTTGTGAGTGAGGAGGCTGAAGAAGCCCAAGCCGCCTCCCGTTCGCAAGTGTCCGTGGATCTCGGTTGCTGTTTGCTCTTGCTGCTCAAGGCGCGACTCGTCTGCCAGCGTGGTTGCGTGCTGGATCAAGATCTCTTGCGAGCCCGCCGCCTCAAGGTGCACTTGCTCGATGAGTGATAGCAATTTTTCCCAAGTCTCGCGATGGAGACCACCATTCTTCCCCGCATAGATAGCCGACAGTTTCCATCTTTCGCCAGTGGCGAGGACACCAACCGCCCGCCCGAGCTTGTTTGCGGTTTCCTTCAGAGAGTCCGCAGAAACATGCCCTTTGTCGGGCCGCCAAAGATCAGAGCGAAACTCGGGATTTGCAGGTTTGAGGCGTAACCTTTCGCGCAACAGTTCCTCGAAATCGTTCGGCGACGGGAGTTCGCCGGGGCCTGGTAGTTGGCCCGATAATTCGCTCTCGACGTCTGGTGATATGGACCGATTGGTGGCATAGAGTTCCGCAAGTTCACCACCAGAAATCGGTAGCTCGATATCGGCTTGCACGGGGCCGGGTATCCACCCATGGACCTCCGCCTCTCGTGCGATCTTTCGCGCCGCCTCAGAAGGCTGCCAAGACTTACCCCCAACCACCACGTCCCGGTACTCGTCGGAACGCGCTTTCGCGAGTTGTTGGCGCAGATCCGTCAATCGGCCGAGCAGTTTTGCTCTTTCTTGTTTGATCCCATCGGCATTGGATTCGAGCGACTGCGCATCCGTCTTGGACAGCCGGTCAGCAATGGTACTGACCGCACTCTCCAGCTGCATGCGGCTGTCAAGATCGTTTTCGAGCAGACTCACAGCCAGGGAACGTAGTTCTGGCACGATCTGGCTGCGTACCATGCGCAGCGCCTTCGTCGTGTGACTCGTGACGAGCACGCTCTTTCCTTCTGCGAGCAAGTGACCAACAAGATTTCCGATGGTGTACGTCTTTCCCGTGCCGGGAGGTCCTTGGACGAGAACCCCGCCCGAATGCTCGAGTTGGCGCGCGATCCGGATCTGCTCCGGATTGGCGGGCTTGCTGAGGAGGATCTCCGCATCAGGGAGCCGAGGCGCTAGGCACTCTGGACCTTCGACGTCCGGGGGCGGTTCAAGACCCACGATATTGAGAAGGGACCATGGCAAGTCGTTACGGCTGCGGAGATCCTCCAACACAGACTCGATCGCAGCGGCAAAGCCGAGTGTTCGATGACGAAGAAACAGTACGGGCTCTCGTCCAATCCGGGGATCGTCAGTTTCCCCTTCTGGCGCACCTGACTCGACGAATTCACCCCGAGGAGAGAGTTGCACAACCAGATGCTGGAGAAACGTGGAGGTGGCACCGTTGTCGAGTGGGGCGTAGCCTTCCTCCTCTAATTCATCGCGGCATCGCCCGATGGCCCGGCCATCCACGTCTGGCATTGATTGAAACAGGGCGGAATAGAGTTCCACCGGATGTTCTGTTTCCGTCAGCGTAAACTCCGGAACCGAGGGGCTGAAGCTGAGTTGGAGCCGCTGCAGCAGGATGGGATGGCGTACCGTGCCCTCCGGCCGGCGCCAGCTGAGTATCCCGTCGCCCAGAACGATTTCCACACGCTCTGCTTCGCGCTCCATGCGCCCGTGGAGTTCGTAGAAATCCTCAAAGATCTTCATCGCAGCACGAGCCGGCTGCTCAGCATTTGCCCACTGGTTACGTTGCACCTTCCACTGGTCGCATGCTGCCAGCTGTTTCGGGTCACTTCCAAAACGCACCCGCGCAGCGCCGCCTGAGGACGCCTCGTTTCTGCGCAGAGATACTTCCTTGAACGGGTCTTCCCAACCGGGTTCCAGCCATGGTTCGATCAGCGCAGGCGGAGTTGGTGGGCGGGTAAGTCTCGGGCGAGCAATCTTAAGTATGAAATCCGAGTCTTGTCTCTCAGCTGGCACCCCATCGCCGCTGGCCGCAATGGCCGGCAACTCAGCGGTCGGAGAACGTCCCTTCCTGATAGAAGGATGGTCCGGTAGGTCCTTTATCCACTGGGTCCACAGTTGTTCGCCAATGTGGCGCTTGACGGGATTTCGATGCTCATTGAGGGCCTCCAGGTAACGGAAGACTCTCAGAAGCCGGTCCCGCCCAATACGGATTGTTTCACTGTCCACGAATGCTCCAGTTGAGTCTTACTTCATCCTCTCGGTCACAGAACGTACCCACGCACAAGGTGAGGAGGGCACAAATAGCGTGGCAAACGCAGTCAAGTCCAGACACCTCATTACAAAAGGAGTAACAAGAAGCCATTTTCTGAGAGAAGCCCCCGCGCGGACAATGACGACGCACTCCGGTTTGGGGCGCAATGCAGGTTCCAAAATGTAAGCGATTGATATCAATGGAGATGGACTGAGATTCAGAAGTTGTTTGACTTCGAAGGAGGCACAAAACTACAGGTCGCACGCAGGATTTACAGGCTGCCTTCTTGCGAGAGATCCTAGCGCATACTCCCCGTTAGTCACGTCGACCGGGACCCCATTTGTGTCCGAGATGGCAACTTACACATCGGCTGGAGTCACCGCCGGCATCGATCTGGTACTCGTGTCGGTAAAAGAAGATCTAGGCGGGCCGATTGCCGCCAAAACCTGCACAAACCTGCATCCCAGTCAGCACTTCGCTATCACGGTCGGGAGGCTTATACCCATTGCGGGTGTCGCCTTGAGCACGTAAACCTTGAACCCGTTCAGGACTTTCTTGCCGGCCAGATGAAAGTCAAACGCTGTTGTCATTTGTTCGATAAGTGCGTGGTAACGCTGCTTGCGATCTCTGCTTCGGCAAGACATAATGCCGCGAGTATCATCCGGCGATCGATCGAAGCAACAAACAAACGCGGTTGGACCGCCGCTCCGTCTCGGTTCCATTTCCTCCGACGACTAAGTAACGACGTTGATCGCACGCCACGAGTCAGTTCTGCTTTAGAACTCAACCCAGAGTATGATTTCCGAGGGTTCAATCAGGTCACAGTCGAGTGAGGGGATTCTGAGTCTCGGTAAAACGAGAATGTGGGATTTAAACTAACGGCGATCTTTTCCCCGTTCACACCAAGCGTTATAGGGAATTTCTTGCTCCTCCCGGAAGGTCCCCTCTTACGCGATGGAGGCGGAATCGCAGCGTCACAATGAAGACGAACGAACTCGGAACTCAGGCATCACGGCATCCTATTCAACCAAAGCGATTCGGCTGGGTTGTATTCACGGCCTTCCTTGGACTCTTCCTCGGGATCGCCATTTGGTGGAGTATTCGCCAGGCGAGAGGGTCGAGTGCCGGAAGGCTGTCGTTCAACCAGACCATCCAGCCGATTCTTTCCGAAAACTGCTATGCATGCCACGGTCCTGATCCCGGCGCTCGGAAGGCGGGGCTGCGCTTGGATCGAAGCGAGTTTGCCTTTGCCGCGCACGAAAAATATGGTCCAGCAATCATTCGGGGAGATCCGGACAAAAGTCCCTTGGTGCAGCGAATTGAATCGCAAGATCCGAAACAGAGAATGCCGCCCGCGGAGGCGCGCCACACTCTTAAGCCCGAGCAGATTGCTCTGCTCCGGAGGTGGGTGAAAGAGGGCGCGGTCTACGAGGAACACTGGTCTTTCATTGCGCCGAAGCGTCCGGCGCTTCCGCCGACAGAGGACCGAGGCTGGGCGCGGAATCCGATCGATCAATTCATTCTCAACCGACTTGAGAAAGAAGGTCTGAGACCTTCGGCGGAAGCAGACAAGCAGACGCTCATTCGGCGGGTAACTTATGACCTGACCGGCTTGCCACCGACTCCGGAGGAGGTTGCGGGATTTGTGGCTGATGGATCGCCCAATGGGTATGAAAAAGTTGTCGATCGGTTGCTGGCCAGTCCGCGTTATGGCGAGCATCGCGCCCACTACTGGCTCGATGTGGCCCGTTACGGGGACACTCACGGTTTGCACCTGGATAATTTCCGCAGCATCTGGCCATACAGAGATTACGTAATTAAGTCCTTCAATCAGAACAAACCGTTTGACCAGTTTGTGAAGGAACAGATCGCGGGAGATCTTTTGCCGAAGAAGACACTTGATGCGCTCATCGCATCCGCGTTTTTGCGCGCCGGCATCAGTTCCGGCGAAGGCGGCACTCTCATCGAAGAACTCCGAGTGAACAACAAGCGCGAACGGGCAGAGGCGTTCGGGGCTGCATTCCTCGGCCTCACGACAGGCTGTGCAGTTTGTCACGACCACAAGTTCGATCCGATTACGCGCAAGGATTTCTACCAGCTCACCGCCTTTTTTAACAACCTGACAGAAAATCCCTCAAACGACGATCGTGAGGATTGGCCTCCCTACATCCGCGTGCCGAAGGAAGACAATAGGGCAGCTTACGAAGAAGTTCTGGCGAAACGTTCGGAACTGGAAAGCCAGATTCGCCAACGGCGTTCGCGAGCCCGTGAACTGGTGCCTGCCTGGCTTACGGAGGCCAAGTCGCCGGCGCAGGGCGTAAGTACGACAAGGTTGCAGGCGCGTTTCCGGTTCGACGAGCAGAAGGGTGTGACATTTGGCAATTCGGCACTGGCGGGTAAACCGACGAGCGCCACCGCGACTGAGAGTCCGGTGATCTGGGGCGAGGGCATCTGGCTCTGGCCTTACATGAGAATGGATATCAGCACCCGCCTCGATTTGCCGGACGTTGGCGACATCGAGCGGGACCAGCCGTTTGCCGTGGCTCTCTGGCTGCGTCCAGACCTGCATCCGCTCGAATCGAAAGATAAAAACAAGCCGGACGGTGTGATTCTGGCCCGTGCCAATGCCGAGGAGGGAGGCCGCGGCTGGAAGCTTCGCATCAACAAGCGAAAGTTATCATTTGCGCTCACGCACCAGGGTCTACAGAATGCCGCCACGATCGAGACGAAAGAAACAGTTTTGATTCAAGGACGCTGGAATCATATCGTTGCGACGTACTCCGGTTCAGGAAAAGCCGACGGGATGAAGCTCTATGTGGATGGGAAACCGGCGGAGGTGAGGGTCGTCAAAGATAAACTCGACGGCACGGTCCGGACCTCATCGCCGCTGACCTTCGGGCGAGTGTCGCCCGATGCAGACCCATTGAGGCAGTCCGCATTCCAGGATTTTCGCTTTTACTCTCGCGAACTCGCGGCGGACGAGGCCGCACGCCTGCCATTCGAGGACTACGTTTCCGAAATCGTCCGGAAACCGCTTTCCCAATGGTCAGAAGATGAATTCAAAGTGGTAAGCGACTTCTATTTCGCTAGACGCGACGAGGTCGTACCCTCTCTGACCGTGAAAATTGCGGAGCTGAACCGGGAACTGGATGGACTTTCCAAAGATGGCAGCATTACGCTGGTCAGCGAGGAAGCGCCGGGACTAGCGTATGCCGATATGCTGACTCGCGGAGTTTACGACGCTCGTAACGAGCGCGTTCGGCCAGGAGTGCCGCACTTTCTGCCGCCTCTTCCTGCCGGTGCTGAGCCGGACCGCCTTGGGCTGGCAGAGTGGACGGTGAGTATGGCCAATCCCTTGACGGCACGGGTTACGGTCAACCGCATGTGGCAGGAAATATTTGGAACCGGCATCGTCGAAACCACTGAGGATTTCGGCGTCATGGGCGCGCGGCCAAGTCATCCAGAACTGCTTGACTGGTTGGCCGTGGATTTCCGGGACAGCGGCTGGGATGTTAAGCGCTTCTACAAGCAACTTGTCATGTCCTCAACGTATCGGCAGTCCGCGCGCGTCTCTCCTGAACTTGGTGAAAAGGATCCCAAAAACCGCCTCCTGGCCCGTGGACCGCGATTCCGCATGGATAGCGAGATGCTTCGAGACACCGCGCTGGCAGCCAGTGGACTTTTAGTAGAAAAAATCAGCGGACCAAGCGTAAAACCGTATCAACCACCGGGAATCTGGGACGGAAGCCACGACGCCAGCAATACCCGAAAATATGTGCAGGATCACGGAGACGCACTCTACCGGAGGAGTCTGTACACTTTCTGGAAACGTATGGCCACGATGCCTGACATGGACACCTTCGATTCACCGATGCGCGATGCTGCCTGCACGCGCCGCCAGCGCACGGATACGCCTCTGCAGGCGTTGGTGGCAATGAACGAAACGTTGCGACTGGAGGCTTCGCGCAAACTTGCGGAGCGTTTGATTCACGAATCGTCCAACGTCGATGCTCGGCTGGATTACCTTGGGCGCATCTTACTGTCACGAGACTGGAGTTCCAAGGAAAAGTTCGTGCTGGAAAATGCGTTATCGAAATTCCGCTCGACTTACTCTAAGGACCCATCCGCCGCCGCTCGGTTGTTGAATGTAGGAGAAAGCAAGGTGGATAAAGCGATCCCAGCACCAGAACTTGCAGCCTGGATGCTGGTTTCGAGCACGGCCCTGAATCTGGATGCGGTGATGAACAAATGAACCCCCAAAAAACTCAGACCGAACATTTGTGTTGCGACCAGTATGGAGAGGGGCCGTCGGTTTACGACCTGCCGATCCCAAAGGCATTGCGCGATGAATGGCTGCGACTGGAGAGCCGCCGCCATTTTCTGGGCCGGATGGGGAAGGCGCTGGGATGGGCCGGCTTGGCTGTCCTGATGGGCGACGGATTACTCAGGGGCGTAGCGCGCGCATCGGATGCAGGGTTGCTTGGCCCCGAATCGTTGCGGTTGCCGAATTTTCCGCCTTCAGCGAAGAGGTGCATCTACCTCTTTATGTCCGGGGCTCCTCCGCAGATGGATATGTGGGACTTCAAGCCGGGACTGGCATCTCTCTACGATAAAGACCTGCCTGATTCCGTCCGCGGAAACCAGCCTCTGACTGGGATGACGGCCGGGCAGGCGCGTTTCCCGATCGCACCGTCTCATTGGAAGTTCACGCAGCAGGGCAAATCCGGACGTTGGGTGGGCGACCTGCTTCCCTGGACTGGCAAACTGGTGGACGACATCGCGCTGGTGTACTCATTGCACACAGAGGCGATCAACCACGAACCCGCAATCCTGCTGATGAATACCGGCAACATGGTTCCCGGTAAGCCTTCACTCGGTGCCTGGTTGTCATACGGCCTGGGAAGCATGAACGAGAACCTGCCAACTTTTGTAGTTCTTAACTCCGCATTGATTCCGCATTCCAATCAGCAGCCCATTTCTCCAAAACTGTGGAGCAGCGGATTCCTTTCAAACGAGTACTCCGGCGTAGCCTTCCGCTCCGAGGGCGCACCGGTCTTATACCTCGATAATCCGCAAGGAATGACTAAGGAGACGCGGCGCACACTTGTTGATAGCGTCAATGCCATCAACCAGATGACGTACGAGGATTTAGGAGATCCCGAGACCCACGCTCGCATCCAGGAATATGAGATGGCGTTTCGCATGCAGACTTCGATCCCAGAGTTGACCGAGATGCGCGACGAACCCGCCAGCACGTGGACCCTCTACGGTGAAGACGCAAAAAAGCCGGGGACTTTCGCATACAACTGTCTGCTGGCGCGCCGCATGGCGGAACGGGGCGTGCGCTTTACGCAGATCTATCAGCGCGGCTGGGATGTCCATGGCGATGTAGTGGGTATGCTCCCGAAGCTTTGTGCGGCCACCGATCGTGGATCCTATGCGCTTGTCACCGATTTGAAACGCCGAGGCATGCTCGACGACACTCTCGTAATATGGGGTGGAGAATTTGGCCGCACCGTTTACAGTCAGGGTGGGCTCTCAAAAACCAACTACGGTCGTGATCATCATCCCCGTTGCTTCACCATGTGGTTGGCAGGCGGCAGCGTAAAGACCGGAATTGCGTATGGTGAGACGGACGACTTTTGCTACAACATTGTTCGCGATCCCGTACACGTGCGCGACTTCAATGCCACCCTTCTTCATCTGCTGGGCATTGACCATGAAAAGCTCACGTTCAAGTTTCAAGGGCTTGACCAGAAATTCACGGGAGTCATTCCCGCAAAAGTGGTGACCGGTCTCTTGAGCTGAGGAGGGTGCGTGGCTACCAACAAACAAACTCGCCGATCGTTCCTGACTACATGCTCTGCTGCCGCTGTGGCAACGACTTTCCCGTCCGCTTTCAACGCGCGGGCTTCCGACAAATCTGGCGCTCGACTGCCGGTAGTAGGCTCCGGAGCCCACACTTATGAGTGCGTGCATGATTGGCTAATCCCGCCCGCCGGCCTGGTGTGGGGAGATACGCACGGCCTTTGCCAGGATGGGCAGGGGGATATCTATGTCGGGCATACGGTCCACAAATCGAGCATGCGCGGCGAGGCGGTCGTGGTCTTCGACGAAAAAGGCATGTTCCTGCGCGCTTTTGGCGAAGGCTTTCGGGGAGGAGCGCATGGACTGAAACTTCGTCGCGAAGGAAAAGATGAGTTTCTCTACCACTGCGACATCAACCGCTGCCGGGTAGTAAAGACCACGCTTGAGGGTGAAGAAATCTGGGTACACGGCTACCCGCGGGAAGATGCGAGTTACGCGGATCGACCCATCGACTTCGTACCCACCAACGTTGCGTTTGCTCCCAATGGCGACTTCTACGTCGGTGACGGTTACGGGTCAAACCACATGCTGCGTTTTTCGCTCGCCGGAAAATTTTTGGGAGAGGTCGCCAAACCCGGACACGGCGACGGCGAACTCGACAATCCGCATGGACAGTGGGTCGACCCACGTGGCGAAACTCCTCTTCTGGTCGTAGCGGATCGGGGGAATCGGCGCATTCAGACTTTCACCCTCGAGGGCAATCATTTGAAAACGATCAAAGACGAGGCGCGTCTTCGTATGCCCTGCAACTTCCATACTCAGGGCGAGTGGATGGTCTGCCCCGACCTGGACAGTCAGGTGTGCATTCTCGATCGAGAATACAGGGTGGTTGCGCAACTAGGCGACGGCAAAGCAGAAAACGGCGACGTGGGTTCTCGACGGAGCCAGACGCGTTCGCAGTTTACGGCTGGGAAGTTCATCACGCCGCATGACGCCATCTTTCTTCACAATGGCGACATTCTTGTAGCTGAGTGGTTGCCGATCGGGCGAATCACACTTCTGCGCAGGGCCTAACGGGATCAGGATGCCACTTCAAGTCCGCGCGTGGACGCTCGTTGCAGGTATTACTTCGATTTGTCTGCTGGTGATGTTATTGCTCTACGCTCCTCCGGACGGCCAGGAGCGTACCGAATTCGCCCAATTCTTGGGCCGATTCCATCCTCTTATTGTGCATATTCCGATTGCCTTGCTCCTGCTCATCCCGATACTTGAGTGCGCAGGCGTCATACAAGAACACTTGCGTCAGGCGGCAGGGTTCGTGTTAGCACTCGCGGTAGCCGGGGCAATTGCAGCTGCCCTGTTCGGATGGCTTTTGGCTTGGAGCGGTGGCTTTGAAGGGTCATTGGTGATCCGACATATGTGGGGCGGCGTATCTCTCGCTGCAGCGTGTGTTGCATGCTGGGGTCTCTATGGATGGAACCGGAGGGCCTATGCTGCCGTTCTAGTGATGACGATTGGCTTGCTGATCTGGACGAGCGATCAGGGCGGCAAATTGACACACGGCCGCACCTTCCTGACCGAGCGCATGCCTCAACCGCTACGCCGCTGGTTCGGTGTAGAGCGAAAAGTCCCGATCGACCCCACCAGTTTTTATGCCGTGCGGGTGCAGCCAATCTTCGACCAGAAATGCGTTCTATGCCACAATGACGAAAAGTACAAGGGCAAGCTCCGGCTCGATAGTTACGAACACGTGATGCTCGGCGGCAAGGATGGCCCGGTGGTTTCCCCAGGAGAGTTGCGCAAAAGCGAAATGTATCGACGCATAATGCTACCGGTGGATAGCAAGGACTTCATGCCGGCGGAAGGCAAGCCGTCGTTGAGCCCGGACGAAACGAAAATCATAGAAGTTTGGATCACGGCTGGAGCCACCATCCGCATCCCCGAAGAAGTAACACGAGGGCTGCCACAATCTACAGAAGAGAAAAAAGTCGCTTTACCGTTGACGGCTGACTATCGCCCCCAGTGGAAGACAATTACAGAGTTGGAAGCATCTCTGGGGATAAGCATTGTTCCGCGTTCGCAAAATCCTACCGACGGATTAACTCTTCGCACCGTCAGCGCGCCTGAACGCTGCACCGACGCGACCCTGGCTCAACTCGCTCCGGTCGGGAACTTGATCGTAGATGCGGAACTGGCCCGCACCAAGGTGACGGACAAGGGCATGCAGTCAATCGCCGCCTTCTCCAACCTGAGATTTCTGGATTTATCCGACACCGCCGTGACTTCGGTCGGGGTCAAAGACCTCATGAAGCTCGAGAAGCTGGAGTCGCTCAATCTTACTCAGACAAAAGTTACACCCAACGCGGCCGCTGAACTGCAAGCCAAACCCGGGCTGAAGCGGCTGTATCTGTTCGAGGCACACTGAAATGCATGTCCTCAGAACACTATCTTGCCTACCAGCGCCTCGGGCACAGGGGTTCCCTCGGGAATTGACGTTTGTCCTGCGTACAGGTGCGCAAGCTTCGGTAACCTCGAGATCGCCGGCAAGGCTGCAGGAGTAACGGTCGTACCGAATAAATTCAGCGATTTCAGTTGATCCAAGGCGCCCAGCCGTACCAACGTAGCATCGCTAATCCTGGTGTTCGTGAGCCGCAGAATGCGCAGTCGTTTCATAGCTGCGATGGCGCTCGCCGACTGGTCGGTGATACCCGTGCGAGACAAATCAGCCTCCGTGATGCGCTCAGCGACAGGTGCAAAGTCTGCCAGATCTTTGTCTCCGAACCTTGCCCCGAGAATCGATGCATTCAACCG
>Ga0070732_10001367_pt1 | contig 13361 bp, 14 predicted proteins | sample Coa_R1_5_FD_66449 | JGI IMG/M metagenome (GOLD analysis project Ga0070732, IMG submission 66449) | Surface soil microbial communities from Centralia Pennsylvania, which are recovering from an underground coalmine fire - Coalmine... | ecosystem: Environmental > Terrestrial > Soil > Unclassified ...
CGGCCGACGTCTAACCAGACTCAGTCGCCGCAGACGTCACAAACTGAGAGTTCGCGCTAAGAAACTCCGTTACATTGTTGAGTTTTCCGCCGGGCTATTTCCCGGAAAGAAGCATGCAAAGCGGTACGCCGCTATCCTCTCCGCGCTTGAGGCTCTGCAGGATTCGCTTGGCGCACTCAATGATCTGGCAAGGCGTGGGGCTGTTTCCCATGGCGTATCCGTCGTGCAGAGCGAAGCGGCACGGCTGACAGGCAGCGGCCTCGCTCCGAACCCGATCGCCTCGCTCGTGAATCCCGTCGCTCAACAAGAGCGCGTCGATCAGCTGCTAGCTGAAGCGGTGATCGCCTACCGGCACTTCTGCACCCGGAAGCCATTCTGGGAGTGATCGCGCGACCGTGGCTGGCAGGTGCAACCGACCTTGGTGCATTTCGCGAAAAGCGTCAAGACTTGCCACCGATTCTCGTGGTCGCGCTTTGCGTCGCCATCAGTGTCGTTCTGAAGGTATGATTTGCATGGCAAAGGCATTGAAGCAATTCCCAAGATTCCAAGCGTTGTGCACGTGAACAGTGCGAAGCATTCTCGGGCCGGCGAATAATCAGCAGCACCTCGAAGGATCAAATTCTGATAACCGTGGATCAGAACCTACTGTTCGGGTTTGCGGCAGCCCTCGGCGGCGGACTGTTGATTGGAGTTGAGCGGGAGCGCCGTAAGGGTGTTGGAGCGACGCGAGCGCTTGCCGGCATAAGGACTTTCACGCTCGCCTCGCTAACCGGGGCCACGGCTGGATTTCTCCAGCAACCACTATTGACATTCGCGGGCGCACTTTTGGTACTCACCCTAGCTGCAATGGACTTTTGGCGACGACGTGCGCGGGACCCCGGCGTAACGACGGCGCTAGCCCTATTCATCACGTATCTGCTCGGCGTGGTCGCCATGCCGGCGCCGGTTTTCGCTGTCGGTGGCTCAATCGTGGTCGCTACCCTGTTGGCTGCACGGCGCGCACTCCATGAATTCTCTGTGGAAGTGTTGACTGAGTCGGAGTTGCGGGACGGCCTGCTGTTCGCGGCCTGCGCTCTAATCGTACTACCGCTGTTGCCTGATGTGCCGGGCGCCTGGCTCGCCGTTGGAAGCCCGCGGCGCCTGTTTGCTGTTGCCGTGACATTTATGGGATTGCAAGCTGCCGGCTATGTGGCGTTGCGCGTCGCTGGAGTCCGCCTTGGACTCGCCCTCTCCGGCCTGGTTGCCGGATTTATATCCAGCACCACCACGATTGCTGCTTTCGGGACTCGTGCGCGCGCCGACCCGCGGTTGCGCGCGGCGTGCGTGTCTGGAGCACTCTTCTCCAGCGTCGCGACAGTTACGTTGCTGGGGATCATTGTCATAACGGTGTATCCGCAAGCACTGGTGTTCGTAGGGCCTTCGCTTCTTACAGCGTTCATAGCCGCCCTTGTTGCTGCCTCCCTCAGTCTGCTGTTCCAGCGGGGTGGGTCTGCTCTCCACAGAGCGAGTGGACGCGCCTTTAACCTTCTACATGCCATCGGTTTTGCGACACTCCTAGCCGGCGTCACTGCAATGACGGCTATCATCAACAGCTGGCTCGGCAATAACGCTGCGAGCGTTGCCGTTGGGATTGCAGGGTTGTTCGACGTTCACGCCGCCGCCACGTCCACCCTCTCCTTGGCAGCCAAGGGAGTGATTAGGCCGTCGGCTGTCCTTCTCCCAATCCTGATCGCGTTTTCGACGAATACGGTCAGCAAAGTCGTCGCCGCCTTCTCAACCGGGGGCCTGCGCTATGGGCTCCCCGTGACCACGGGATTACTGGGCATAGCGGCGGCTGCTTGGCTGCCCCTTGTATGGGTTCTGCACTGAGGCAAGTACGCGTCGGCAGTCAGTATTTAAGCTGCGAAGTGTCCGGGGCTATCCGTCTGGACAACGAACAACGTAGTTGAGCGGGCCCGTACCGAATGAGCATGAACCTAATGCCTCTAGACCCCCCGGGTTCCTTCAACCATCCGCTCAACCGCGTTGGTCGTCACGAGGTCCTCCGTGTCCCAGGCGAGTACCCTGAGGATGCCATCCGTGGACAACACTCCCATGAGATCGCCACGCTCGCCGACGACCGGCATGCGACGAACCCCGTGCTCGCGCATCTTTTGGAGGGCATCCTCGATGGAGTCGGAGTCACGGATGGTGACGGGGTTGGCGGTCATCACATCACCGACCGAGACGGCGCTCGGGATGACGTCCCGTGCCAGGAGCGTTAGCACCAGGTCCCGGTCCGTCAGCACGCCGATCGGGCGCGCGACACGGCCCAATGCATCAGTCTCCACGACGACAAGGTAGGTAGCCCACATGGGCCTCCCTCATGAGTCTTGCGGCAGCGCTCACCTCATCCGAGCGGTTGACCGTACTGACCAGCCGCTGGCAAATGGTGCCGACCTTCATGACCGAAATCCCTAGTCGATGAAGCCATCCTAGGGCCGCAAAGCCGGGAAAGATCTTCATACTTACAGGCTGCAACGTAGGTTGGGCGCCGAGCCGGGTGCCCTCTCCGTGGGAAGCCTTGGTTGTCTTCACGGCGCTGACTGTTCTCTGATCCGCTAGCGACCAGCGTACGCGGCACGCACGCGTTTCGCGGCGCACACGCAGCTATTTACCTGGTAATGGGGTCTCCAAGGCGAGGAGAATGCTCGCCGGCGCCGAGGCGCGACAAGTAGTCGCAGATGGCCCCTATGTCATCGCGATCCAGTTTTGCCAGCAGACGGACGTGGCTCTGCGCGAAGTTCGGACGTCGTCCATCCACCGCGTCATAGATCTGGCGACGCAGGTACTCGTAATGCTGCGCAGCGAGACCCGGAATGCCATGCTCTGCGTCCCCTTCTCCCGCACCGCCGTGACAGCGGGCACAGGCGTTCGCGTAGCTTTCCGCTCCGTGCACTAAGGACTCGCCGCTTCCGTGTCCACTAGCCTCGCGCGGCCGCAACTGACTGATATAAGCCGTCACATCCGCGATAGCCTGGGCATCAGCCAGATGGTGCCGGTCGGAAAAGGCCTCCATACGCGGATCCCAGCGGCGGTTGTGCCTATAGTCCGTTAACTGTTGTTGCAGAACCGAGGCAAGTTGCCCCCCGATACGTGGCACCCATCCGTTAGGTACACCGCCTCCTGTCGCTCCATGACAACCCGCACACGGCCGGTACAGCTCTGCGCCACGCTCTACGCTTGGCTTACTATGTACTGCCTCGCCGAACTCCTGTTTTGAAGTCTCGACCGCCAGGGCCAAGCGCGGTGTGAGAACCAGAGTCAGGCAAGTGCACACGGCAGCGCACAGCCAGCGGACTGTGACGGCTCCCCGCACTTGTCGATTCGTGCGCGGAAACCCCTTAGCGTCGCGCGAGCTGCTCACGTCGGTGCGCCTTGATATCACTTTCCACCAAGGTATGCATGTCGGCAATCAGCGCCTGCAGCACGTCATCGAAGGTGACAATCCCCACGAGCACGCCCTGATCGTCTACGACCGGTATGCGGCGCACGCCATGGAAGCGCATGCGCCCAACGACCGCTCGCAAATCCTCAGACTCTTTGGCGATCACCACCGGATTGCGTGCCAGTGCTGACAAGGGCACCGTGGAGGCGTCACGACCACATCCCAGTACTTCGATCGCAAGATCTCGATCAGTGACGATCCCGACTGGAATACGCTCCTGGTCAGGGTCACTTACCAGGATCACGTCTCCGACGTGCTTCTGCCGCATCAGCTTCGCGGCCTCCAGTGCACTCGTCTGTGGGCGACAACAGACCACCTCAGTTGTACAGATCTCTCCAACGACCATCGCCTTATCCTCCATTGCGACCAATTTCTTGGGCTCCTAATGCGCCATAAATACAGGAAGGTCCGCGTGCTCAATCAGCGCCCGCGTCACTCCCCCAAAGATGAACTCGCGCAGCTGGCCATGTCCAAAACCGCCGACCACGAGGAGCTCGGCATGCCTGCGGGCGGCCGCCTCCGCCAGCTCTATGGCGGCTGGCCGCGAGCCATCTCCGACCACTTCAACATCCGCAATGATGCCGTGCCAGGCCAACTGGCGTGCGCAGTCAGCAAGCTCTTCACCGGAAGAAGCACCACGCTCGGAGACAGCAAGAACAATGACATTCTTCGCTTGTTTGAGGATGGGCAAAGCAAAGGCGAGACTCCGTGCTGCCTCGGCGGTCTCCTTCCAACCGACGACAACGGTGCCACTGTGACTCCGCGACGGTGAGGGAGGAGCAATTAACAATGGGCGGCCGCTGTGGACCAACAGACTCTCGATGAGAGTCGCGGGAAGATGATCGCCGCCGCGACGGCGCCCCACCACAACGAGATCGTGATGCCGCGCGCGAAAGAGCAGTCGCTGCTCTGCCTGGTCCGTCTGCTCGAGCCAGCTTGCCGAAATTTGGTCAGTTCCGCTGGGCACTTCGTGGACCGGTACCTGGTTCTCACCACAGAACGCCTGGAAGTGCTTGCGCGCCTGGGCCGAGCGATGCTGCTCGTGCTGCAGGAGTCCTTCCAGCGCATTGGCAAGCTCGGGGCCCTGGCAGAACTCGAGATGTGCATGCGCAGCGGCCGCCACAGGGCTCAGATTGACGTGAAAGAAAGACAGGTGCGCCCCCAGCGAGCGCCCCATTGCGAACGCGGCGTCAAATACGCTTCTGTCGGTATCTGATCCGCTGGTCGGAACAAGAATGGTCTTAATCACATGCGAACTCGTACAGACTAAGGGGCCCGCTCGATATGCGAAACCTATCGTGCGCGCCCCCCATAACGGTCTCAATAAGCACTTACCGCATGGCAGCACCATGCCTGGATCGCTCCAACTGAAAACCAGACGCTGCGGTGTCCCGAGTGCGTGGCTGAATCCCCCATCTCCCGCAAACTCATTGCGTGGGAGCGGGATGCAGCGACGCCCGCAGGAGGAATGAGATTGCACTTTGCCCCGAGCATATGGTCAGGGCGTTCAGAGCGGACGCGGCCGCGTGCGCCAGGCTACCGGTCAGGCGGCGCGCTTAGATACGAAAGCCGTGAGATGTAGTCCGCGAGCGCCTGCTGAACCTCTGGGGTGAGCTCCGCCATTCCCGGTGGATGCGACATGCGTCCGGAGGAAAACTCGTGCAGCCGGGAAGCGACATAGCTGTAGTGCTGCCCGCCAATCGCGGGTATCCACTGCCCATCATTTCCCGCACCTTGATCGCGGTGACAAGACTGGCAGGCTCTTTCGTACGATCGTTTTCCCAAGGCCAATGCCTCTTTTTGCCGATATTCGGGTTGCGGATCACGCGGCGCCTGCGTTAGATAGCTGCTTAAATCAGCTATAGCCTGGGCGCGATTGACATCCGGTGGCTGGGTGCTTTCCCGCATCGCGGGACCGTGCATTTCCGAGCCCGGTCTCTGTCCGCTAACAAACCGCTCGAGCTGCTCAGTGAGATACCTCTCACCCTGCCCCGCCAGCGCCGGGATCTCCCGGGGCCCGTCGCCCCAGCCGTGGCGGCCGTGACACCCCGCACAGCGCTTGAGGAATAACACCATGCCATGCTGCGGGTCGGGGGTGAGCGAGGAAGTCGGGGACAACCCCTGCTGTGCGCCGGCAAGGGACGTGACCGCCGCAGTGAATGCCCATGCCCAACGTCCCGCGACTGTCAGGGATGTGCTCATTGGTGAGACGCCGCGTTCGCGGCGTTAAAGGCCGTCTGGCTCGGGTTCTTTGACCACCAACCGCCACCGAGCGCGACGTACAATGCGACCGTGTCCTGATAGCGCACGGCGGTAGACTGGAGGTCATTAATCATCGTCTGATGATACTGACCGTCCGCATTCAAGACGTCGAGATAAGTCGCTATTCCCGCTTCGTAGTTGATGTGAACGAGGCGCAGCGCCAAGTTGGCGCTGCGCAGCGCTTCATCCTCCGCCCTGAGAGCCGCTGCATCATGCTCGAGGGCCCGCAGACCGTCAGCGACCTGCCCGAACGCCGCGAGCACGGTCTGTCGATATCGGGCCATTGCCTGCTGGTAGCTGTCGATCGCGGCCTTGCGCCTGAACCAGAGCGTACCGCCATCGAACAGCGGGCTTGTAAGGCCGCCACTTAGGTTCCAGGCGCGTCCCTCGGCTGACGACAGCGCACCGAGGCGCGTCGCGTTAGCGCTATAGTCACCGCTCAGGGTTACCGACGGTAGCAGCGCGGCGGTCGCCACGCCTACGTTGGCACTCGCAGCGTGAGCCGCTGCTTCGGCGATCAAGATGTCCGGTCGCTGCTGAATAAGCTCGGAAGGAACGCTCACCGGCAGTTCTGCCGGCAATGTTAGGTCCGCGAAAGTAATTTCGGGGGCCTGCCACTCCGCCGGTGCGTAGCCGCTAAGCGTGGCCAGGAGGTCATCGCTTTGCACCAGTCGTTGCTCAAGCTGCGGAACGGTTGCTTCCGTGGAGGCCAGCTGGCTCTTGAGGCTCAATACCGTGGAGTACGGCGCGGTGCCCGCCTGAACCTGGACCTCGGCGAGCCCGACCTCCTGCCGTTGCAGTTCGACAAGCTCTTGCGTCGCCTCGATTTGAGCTCTATAGCCGGCGCACGCAACCACCGTGTTAACCATGTTCGCCAGCAGCGTGATGTAGGTTGCTTGCTCGGTGGCGCGCTGGAACTCCACTTGAGCGTGGAGTGCTTCGATCGTCCGCCGCTCGCCGCCGAACACATCGAGCGCATAGCCCACGGAGGCCGACAGGGTGAACAGGTTGAAAATTGCAGATGGCGCACTCTGACCGACTCTTTCCGGCAAATAACGCTGCCGGGTCGCAGCGGCACCCACTGCAATATTCGGATAGAAAATCCCATAGCCGCTGCGTAGCGCATCCTCGCTCTGCCGCAAGCTCGCCTGCGCAGCCTCGAGCCCGGGGTTCCTCACGAGCGCCTCACCAACTACTGCACTGAGCTTGTCGGACTTGAATAGTTGCCACCAGTCACCCGCGACGGCCGCGCCCACTGAAAAGTGCTGTTCCGTTCCCTGAGCCCTAACGGTCGCCCGCGGATCGCCTCCGCGCGCGTAGGATGCAACCGCCGGAGCATCTGGTCTCCTGAAATTCGGGCCGACTGTGCAACCCGCGACGAGAATGCTCGCCAACAGTGAGAGTGCCCAGGCTGTGGGCCAGCAGAGGTGCCTATTTGGCGCCCACATAGACGTCCACAAGCTGCCCTGGATAAAGGTTGAGATTCGCCGGCTTCTGGAAGCGGAAGATGACCGGCAGCACTCTGAGATCGACACGCTCCTGGCGGGCGTCGGATAGCTGAATCTTCGGCGAAATTAGGGGCTGGACTCTGACAAATGCGAGGGCTACGTGAGCGGTGCTCCCGCGGATGAGCATTTCCGCCTGCAACTTCTCCGGTTGAGGCAGCTGCTGGACCAATATTTCATCTATATATGCGCGCACCTGCAAATGATCCTGCGGGAGTCCCATGACCAGAAGAGGCGTGAGAGCCTCCGTATAGGTGTCGTATGCCCCCTGGGGAGACACGTAGCTACCCACACTCGAATGCACGGCGAGTACTACTCCATCCGTCGGGGCCCGGATCGTGTACTTCGCCAGAAGCGCCGCCGAGGACTGATAGGCCTTTGACAGTGCGGTGTAAGTGCGCTCAGCATTTTGTACGTCGTATACCCAGGCGCCGGCCTTCGTGAGGGCATACTGCTCTTCGCTGACTTTGAGATTGGCGGCCGCGATGCTCTCAGCGTTCTTGGCGTTATCGAGCGCATCTGCACTTATCGCTCGGGCATCCATCTCGTGCGCGCGCTCCTGCTTAGCGAGCTGGTCGCGCGCATTCTTCAGCGTCGCCCGCGCGTTTTCTACTTGCGCCATTGATACCGCGAGCGACTCGCGTCGTGGTTGCGCCTTGAGCTCCCGCAGCATCGCGAGCGCCGCTTCGGCTTGCGCCTGTTGTTGCTCTGTTGTAGCTCGTTGTACCGAGTCATCGATCCCAAGAAGCGGGTCGCCCTTGCGCACCTGCTGACCTTCCTTCACCAAGATCTCCGTAATAGGGCCCGCCACTTCAGGGTAAAGATTGATGTTCTCGCCCTGAGCCTGGTCACTCTCAATCACGCCGTTCGAATAGATGCCGCGCGCGTACGGGTTGGCGGCGGGTTTAAAGAGTGGCGGCTGTGCCTTCGGTTGCTGGGTGAAGAACACGGCACTCCCCAATGCCAGAATGAGTCCGGCACCCGAGCCCATGAAGATCACTCTATTGCGCATCTAACTGACTCCGTTCGACGCCGGCAATCCTGCCATCCTCCATGCGCATGATGCGGTCCGCGAACTCATATATGCGCCTGTCATGTGTAACGATCACGATGCAGCGCTGCTCAGAAAGGATGTGCTCGCGCACGAAGCGCACGACGCTGCGGCCGGTATCGCCGTCCAGGGACGCTGTAGGCTCATCGAGAATCAGAATGTCGGGTCGGCTCACGATCGCACGGGCAATCGCTACGCGCTGCTGCTCTCCGCCACTTAGCTTTATCGGCGCGAGCTGCGCTCGCCCCCCCAAGCCGACGATTTCAAGATTCGCCTTGGCCTCGGTAAGCGCTGCGTCCCAATCCCGGTTCTGGAGAATGAGCGGAATGGCGACGTTTTCGGCCGTGGTAAGGCGGGGGAACAGATGGTAGTCCTGGAACACGAAGCCGATCTTGTGCAGCCGGAACTCCGCAAGGGCATCCCTTGAGAGACTCCAGATGTCGGTGGCCTCGATCCTTACCGTGCCAGAGTCTGGGCGCAGGATTCCGGAAATCATGCTCAACATCGTGGTTTTACCGCTTCCGGAAGGGCCCACCACGTAGACCATCTCTCCGAAATTCGCCTCGAAGTTCGCATCCTTGACCGCATGGGTTCTCGCCGGTCCCTCGCCGAACCATCTATTGATCCCCAACGCCTGAACTGCCGTCTTTGGCATGGTTAACCCCGGAAGATGTCGAACGGCTCGATCATCAGCACCTTCCGAACCCCGACATAGCTCGAGATGCCCGCAATGATCACTACCATGGCGATCGCCATTCCAAGATTCGGGAAAGTGATCATGGCGGCGTAGTCCGGCAGACGGGTGCGTGCAGCCCAGATAAGGGCCGCGCACAGGCCCACGCCGATGCCATAGCCAGTCAAGGCCACAAAAACCGCCTGAAAAAGGATCATCGACACGAGATCGCGTCCCTTGGCACCGATCGCCTTGAGCGCTCCGAACTTGTCGATGTTCTCCAAAATGAAGGTATAAAACGTTTGCCCGGAGATAGAGAGGCCGACAATGAAGCTGATGAGAGTCATCAGCATCATGTTCGTGCCGACTCCGGTCTCATACATGTAGAAGTCCGAAATCTTGGACACGAACTCCTCACGCGTCAGCGCCAGATAGCCGGCCGCCGCGACCCGTGCCTTGATGGCCGCAACGTCCGCGCGCGACTTCGGTTCCACGAGGAGATATGAAATCGTAAAGCGCGAGTTCGGAATGTATTGCAGAGCGCGGCTGTAGGTCGTGTACAGAGTCGGCACCCCAAAGAGCGCGCTTGAGGAGACCCGCCCAATGCCAACGATCACACCACGATGGTCGTTGAGCTCGAATTCGGTGCCGATCTTTGGATTCTTGAGCTTGTAGAACTCGGCGTCGCGAATGGCGATGAACGCATTGTCCGCAAAGATATCCTCGATATTGCCGGCGATGACTTCGGGGCGACCGAATAGGCTCGTATCGTCCAGGCCAACGACATTGGCTGCCTGGTACGTCCCATCCCGAAGCTTGAGAAGTGCTCCTCCGGAGTAGAGCGGTACCGCATACTTGACCCCCGGAATGCTACGCACTTCGTCCAGAACCGAGTCCGGGAGCGGAATCGAATTGGCGACGGTCTGAACGGCCGGATCCATGACCCAGATCGAGGCGCCAATATTGAGCACGGTCGAAGACGAGCGGCTGAGTATGCCGGCAAAGAGCGAGGTCATCTCGACCATCAGGAAGACTGCGAAGGTAATCCCGACCAGCAGGGCCGCGAACTTGGCGCGGTCGTTGATCAGCAGCTTGTAGGCAATTCTTAGAATTCCGGACATCACAGACGTCACGTAGTCCGAGGGCCAGCTCATGCCAACGATGATCCGAGTTGCGCGGCTGCTGCGTAATCCGCGGAATGTGCAACCCGCCTGCGGTAAGTGCCTATCCGCCGCAGACGGGGGGCTTCGTCGATGGCCGTCGATATTGGCCACATTGCGGAGACTACGTAGGGACAGGCGCCCGCAATCCGTGGATGCTTAGCGCCACTCGGGTATCATGACAAAATTAACTACCTCTGACGAACGCCCTCAATGAGATCCATGGCACCAACGGGGAACGCAGCGGAGGGTGCGCCCGCTATTCTTCATGGACGATTACTGAACGTGTCGCGCATGGCCACGATCGGTGAGATGGCGACCGGAGTAGCCCACGAGCTGAACCAGCCACTGACTGCGATCGCCAACTACGCTCATGCGTGCGATCGGCTGCTGGCTTCTTCCCGTGCTGACCCGGACGAACTGCGGGAGGCACTCCGTCAGATCGCCGTCCAGACGACGCGTGCCGCGGACATCATCCGGCGGTTGCGAGCTTTGGCCCGCAGTCACCAGAGCGAACGCGTGCCTGCAGGCGTGAACGAGCTCATTACGGAACTCCAGGACCTGCTTCTGACCGACGCCCGCGTCCACGATGTGCAACTCACATTTGATCTGGCCGAGCGCCTGCCGGAGGTACTGGTCGACGCCGCTCAGATCCAGCAGCTCACCCTCAACTTTGTGCGCAACAGCGTGGAGGCACTGGAGGCGTTGCCAAGCGGTGGCCGCGAGGTGGTCATTCGGACATCCCTGCTGCCCGTGGGAGACGTGGAGCTAGCAGTCATCGACACCGGGCCTGGCGTGCTTCCAGAGGTTGCCAAGCAAGTATTTGACCCGTTTTTCTCCACCAAAGAGAATGGCACGGGACTCGGACTCGCAATCAGCCATACAATCGCGCGGGACCACGGCGGGTCTGTCGGCTACCGTGCCAACGCGCCAAGTGGAGCTTGTTTCTACCTCCTTCTTCCTGCATATGTCCGCGAATAAGCTGCCGCAACCATCCTCGACGGTTTTCGTCGTGGACGACGACGAGGGAGTACGCAACTCCCTGCGTTTCCTCCTGAAGTCCGTTGGCCTTACGACAGTCGCGCTAGCCTCGGCCAACGAGTTCCTGCAGGCGTATAAGCCCAGCCAGCCCGGTTGCCTGGTTCTTGATGTGCGCATGCCGGGCATGAGTGGCCTCGAGCTGCAGCAGCAGCTCAATCTGCGCGGCGCAGTCATCCCCGTGATTTTCATCACCGGCCATGGCGACGTGCCGATGGCGGTAGAGGCAATGCAGCAGGGTGCATTCGACTTCCTGCAGAAGCCGTTTCGTGATCAGGATCTCATCGATCGAATTCAGCGCGCGCTCGAACGCGACTCGCGCAGCAGAGCGGCTCTGGCGCAGCACGTGAAGATCCGCGAGCGCCTCGAGTCACTGACGCCCCGCGAACGTGAAGTCATGGTCCTCATGACGCGCGGCAAGGCAAATAAGGTCATGGCGGCCGAACTAGGCGTCAGTCAGCGCACCGTCGAGATTCACCGCGCCCGCGTCATGGAAAAAAGCGGCGCGGCGTCCCTTGCTCAGCTCGTTCGAATGGTCATGGATCTGGAGTCCGGACGTACCGATCCCTAGTTCCGCATCTCATGCAATCCGGAGTCGTGGGAGCTCAGGCTCTCACGTGCGAGCTTGCCAGTGCATGCGATCGTCGGCTTTGAAGAACCGACGCCCGAGCGAGAGCAGCTGCCCGTCGGTGGGATGATCCAGCGGTTCGACTCCCGAGACTCGCTTCGCGAGCTCCGGATGGTGTTGTCCGAGGTGCGCGGCGAGCTCATTCTTGGCGTTCGCAGGCCCTGTAATGAGAATCGCCCCCGAATGCGCTAGGGCCTGAGCGACCCGTTCCAGAAACGCTCGATCCACCGAAGCGTGTCCGCTCCCTACCGTATTGGCCTTGTGATGAAGGTGCAGGTGGGGGTCGGTGCTTGACACGATCGATCGCTCGAAGTCCAAAGCATTGAACTGATAGATCTTCGCCTGATGGTGATCAATCCATACTAGGGCGTGGTAGTGGTCGCTCATTTGTTGATCCTCAGCAGGCTTGCAAAGTCTGTGGCAGGCGCGGATGGGCCGGAGCATGGGCTCATTGCGGCAATTGCGCCATACGTAGTACTCCGAACCGGAGTCGTAGTCAGAGCGGATGGCGCAGCGGATGTCGTCGTCAGAACATGCACGCAGCCGAGAGGAGGCCCCAGCGCGTGCCAAAGCGAATACTCATTATCGACGGTCATCCGGATTCCACGGCGGAGCGCTACTTGCACGCTCTGTCGAGTGCCTATCGGGATGGTGCACGAGAAGCCGGCCACGAAGTGCGGGGGGTCGTAGTCAGCGAGCTTAGCTTCCCCCTGTTGCGCACCACCGAGGATTTCCGCTCCGGAGAACCGAACCCGACAATCCGCAAGTGCCAGGAGGACCTCGCTTGGGCAGACCACGTCGTGATTCTCTTTCCATTGTGGCTCGGTTCAATGCCGGCGCTCCTGAAGGGCTTCTTCGAGCAAGTGCTCCGTCCGGGTTTCGCCTTTGCAGCCGCAAAGAGACACGGTTTGCCGCAGAAACTTCTGCGCGGCAGGTCCGCGCGCATTATCGTCACCATGGGCATGCCCGCCCTCTTCTATCGTTGGTACTTTCGCGCTCACAGTCTGAAGAGCCTCGAGCGTAATATATTGGGATTCTGTGGTTTGAAGCCCGTACGAGCCTGCGTCATCGGTATGGTGGAATCCATGACCCAGGCGGGCCGCGGCAATTGGCTGGCGCGCGTCCAGAAGCTGGGGCAGCAAGCGCGATAGTGTCCCCGACCTCGGGCGGCCTGGACTTTATTGATGGAGCAGATCGCTGAGAACCTTGAGCAGCGCCTCGGCATTGATCGGTTTGCTGGTGATCCTTACGCCGGGGTCACTCTCCATGTTCTTCACCGCACTCGAGGTATCCCCCGTGACCAGTACCGTCTTGAGGCGGCATCCTACTGCCTGACGGACGGCTGCAATGACCTCGGTACCGAGTTCACCCTCTGCCAAGTGGTAGTCGGTGATCAGTAGATCCGGAGCGTCGACTTTCGCGCTCCGCAGTGCTTCCGCAAGGCCGGAAACAGCAGTGACGCGATACCCCTCAACCCTGAGTAGCATGCGGGTGGCGTCGCGCACCGCAGCATCATCTTCAACCAGCAGCACGTGCCGGCGATCCCCGGGTACCGCC
>Ga0070732_10001368_pt1 | contig 13351 bp, 9 predicted proteins | sample Coa_R1_5_FD_66449 | JGI IMG/M metagenome (GOLD analysis project Ga0070732, IMG submission 66449) | Surface soil microbial communities from Centralia Pennsylvania, which are recovering from an underground coalmine fire - Coalmine... | ecosystem: Environmental > Terrestrial > Soil > Unclassified ...
GAGACCTTCTTCAGCGGTGGCATAAATTCGAACTTCTTCTTCAGAACAAAGTCAGTCGGGCAACCATCCTTGATTTTCTTCCCCAGCTTTTCGAAGGCAGCAACTATTTCCTTTTTCTTGTTTACGAGCAAATGCTTCAAGAGGATGTGCTCGTCGGGATTGAGGGTGAGGCCGTACTGATAGGCAACGAGAGTGGGGTCGAAGTTGGGATCGAGACTCTCGAACATAGCAGCACGGAAGGTGTCGTCCATGACGCCGGCTGCAACCACAGCCTCGATGTCGGGGGTGGCGTAGAGGCAGGGCTTTTTGGGGCAGATGACAATCATGGCAAGGTCGGTCTGGGTGGGGTTGTGGGTGAGTGACACCATTTGAGTGAGATCGGCGACCTCGTCGTCAGTGATGGGAATGCCGTGTTGATGCAGCAGGGGAGCGGCAGGAACGCCGTGGAAATAGGACTCGCGAACGTGCTCGTCGAGGCAAAGCGCTCCGAGAGCGGTCAGAACATTATTACGAAGAACCTTTTGGGGTTTAGACATGGGCCACCTCGTCCTTTCTAAGAAAGATTATTGGGTTGTGAGTTGCTGGTATTCGCGGGCAGCGAGGCGACGAATGGGCAAGTCATCGGCTTGCCGCCAGAGGGTAAAAAAGGCCTGGTAATGGGAGCGAGCCTGAGAAGTGTTATTGAGGCGACGAAAAGCGCGGGCCAACTGGAGATGGGCGAGAGCGAGATCGGGAGGGAAGTCGTTCTGCAGAATTTCGCCGCGACGAGCGAGGAAGAGCTGCCACTGTTCGATGGCGCGAGGCCAGTCGTGCTGCTGCTCATAAGCACGAGCCAGGTTGCGATGGAGTTCGGGATGGGAATAGCGGGAGACACCCACCTGCAGAGAGACCACGGCCTGGACAGGCTGTCCGGCGGCGAGAGCGATAGCGCCTTCCAAGCCATAAAAGCAACTTTGATTCCAGGCGGTGGGGGTTTCGCGACGAATGAGGTCGAGGCGATGGAGGACGTAGCGGGCGCGGGGAAGATTGCCGGTGTCGGCAAAGAGCAGACCGGCATCAGTAAGGTCGCTGGTCTGCAAGGCAGAAGGAGGAGAAGCGAGAATCTGCTCGGCCATTCTGGAGGCGGAGGAGTAATTGGCCTGGAGGAGGAAGATATGGCCGAGAAGGCCGCGGTCGAGGAGATGGAGAGTGCGGGAAGAAGCAGGAGCGGTGTTGACGCCAGCGGTCAGGGTCTGGACGGCAGACCGGAGCTTGCCCTGGTAGAGGTCGGCGATGGCGAGGTAGAAATGGCCGAGTTCGCGCTCGGTTTCAGAACCGCGAGTAAGGAGGAGAAACTGTTCGCGGGCGCGGGGAAGGTGGTCAAGAGCGAGCAGGGCCAGCCCCGCGCTCCAAGGCAGGTAAGGAGATTGCAGGCCGCGACGGCGGGCGATTTCAACAGCCTCAAGAGCCTGCTGGGGCTGGTTATTGCGAGCCAGGAAGAGGGCAAGACGGCCGTGAATAGAAGGGGAGTCGGGGTTGAGCTGGAGGGCGCGGCGCAGCTCGGCGATAGCCGAGGGCAACTGATTGAGGTTGTAGTACTGGCGAGCGAGCTGGAAGTGGGCGTCGGGGTCGTCAGGGTAAAGGCCAACGAGGCTGCGCAAGGACTGACCAGCGCGGTCGTAATTTTCCCGGGTCTCGAAGTAAGCGGCCTCAATGAGCAGGCGCTCACGCTCGCTGACGTTCTGACGAAGCTGGAAGGCTCGGGTTACTTCACCGAGTGCCTGAGGATTCTTGCCGACAATCCAGCCGTAGTATTCGCCGAGGCGGAGATGAGCCATGGCGAACTGGGGATCGAGATCGAGAGCGGTGCGGAGAAGAGGGGGAGCCTCGTCGGGCTTGCCCTGAGCCGCGAGGTCGGCCGCCTGGGAATAGAGCTGCAGAGCGTCGAGGGAATGGGTGGTCACCTGGGCAAGAGGGCGGCTGTTGCGGCGGATGCCAGCGAGGGATTCCCCGAGGCGGGAGCGCATACGGGAAGCGAGAGCATCCATCTGGGCAAAAAGGGCAGGGGTATCGGCGGGGCGGCTGGTCTCGGCGAACAGGAGTTCGTCGCGCACGGGGTCAAGAGCGCGGAGGGTGATCTGAAACGAGCCGCCTAAGCGGACGATGCTGCCGGCGAGGAGGAGAGGCACGTTTTCACGACGGCAGATCTCGCGGGCCAGCGTTTCGTCAATGCGGGTGGCATCCCCGCGCTGCATGCGCTGCAGAGCCTCATACATACGAGAACGAGGGTAAACATTGAAGTAACGAGACTGCTGCAGGGAGATGGTGAGAGCCTCACGGAGGGCCTGGTCAGGAACCGGTTCATGGCCGGGATTGTCGAGATCGGCGATGAGCACCGAACTGCGAGGCTGGAGCACGGGGGGATGGAGCCAGCGGTAAAGCGGGGGCGAGCGCAACGCGACGGCGAGCGAGGCCAGGGCGAGGAGGGCGACGGCGAAACGGGGCCAGGGGCGGCGGTGTAGGGGGAGAGAGGTGAGGCGGACGCTGGTGGCGTGGGACTCGGGCTGAAGGTTGAGCAAAGCAGCCAGCAACTCGGCGGCGGAATTGAAGCGCTGGCGCGGGTCTTTGGCCAGGAGGCGGGCAACGATGGCCTGCAGTGCGGGAGGCACGTGGGAATTGAGAAGAGAGATGGAGGTGGGGTGGTGATGAAGAATGCGCTCACTGGTAGCAATGAAGGTGGCGGTGAGAAAGGGGTTTCTGCCAGCGAGAGCTTCGTAAAAAACAACACCCAGGGAGAAGAGGTCGGCGCGGCCGTCGGGAATTTCCTCGCGCAGGAGCTCAGGGGCCATGTAGGCGGGAGTGCCGGCGAGGGTGGTGAAGCGATCCATGGTAGAGCTGCGATCGGAACGGGGGAGGTGGCGGGCCAGCCCGAGGTCGAGGACCTTCACCTGACCGGCGGGGGTGAGCATGATGTTTTCCGGCTTGATATCGCCATGAATGATGCCGTGCTCATGAGCGGCCACGAGGGCCTGGGCGCATTGCACGGCGATGTCGAGGAACTGCCGCAGAGTAAGCGGGTGGCGCAGACGCTGGCGCAAGGTTTCGCCCTCGACGTATTCCATGACCAGAAGGATGTCCTGGCCCTGTTCGAGAACGTCATAGATAGCGGCGATATGAGAATCGTTGAGGCGGGAGGTGCGCTCGGCCTCCTGGAGGAAGCGGTGGCGGGAGGCAGGGTCGTCGCGCAGGGCCGGGGCCATGCGCTTGAGGGCGACAGTGCGCCCAAGCTTGCTGTCACGAGCGCGATAGACCTCGCCCATTCCCCCGCCGCCCAAGCGCTCACCGATACGAAATCGGCAGACCGTCAGGCCGGTCAGGGAAGGAACAGAGGCGACGGGTTGCGCCGGCCGCGGTTCCAGCTGCGCCATGGCAACACCTCGCAAGATGCAGGGCCGAACAGGGGGCCCGCGGGGGAGCGGGTGATGGCGTCACCTGCCAAAATCGTAGCTCGGAAGAGGCGGCGATGGGAGGCAATTCCACAGGAGCAGCCATTTTTCAGTTTCAGAATGGGATTGAGGGACGGTTTTGCTCAGGATTTCCACACTTGCACTAAAAACGGGCATTGACAGGCAACAGCCCAGCCTTTAACTTCGCCAACGTCGATGGCTGAAAGGGTTGGCAAAATAAAACAGGCCAGTCCGAAGTAAGCCGGGCGATATGCTCGAACGGGTGACCGGAAGAGCAGCCAGACCGGAAAAAACCGACGGCTCTGCGAGGAGCAGTTGGGGTTTGGAACCGCGAAAGCGGTAATCGCACCAGGGGCTGTGGCGGTGCATGTATCCGGGCGGTCGGCTCCCTCGCAAGAGCTGGCAGCTGGAGCATAACCAAGGCCGCAGCCCTTTTAAGTTCTCAGTTCCCCTCCCAGAGAGTTCCCTTCCCAGGTTGAAGTTCTTCTCATTGGTGTGCTCACCTGCACAATGGTTTTCAACAGTTTTGTGGAAAAGGACGCGAGATATCCGCGGAAGCGCAAGAGAGATGCGGGTTTGCGGGGTGTGCCCAAAAAACGGGCAGGCGGCTGCGGCGCGCGGTGGTAAAGGCGAATTCTGTTGCAGGTTTCCGTGGCAGGTTTGCGAAGCAGGCCGTAAAGAAGTTGCAGAGCAGACTGCTCAGGTGAGGGTGCTGTTACGGCGTCTCCTGTGGAGCCACATTCCGTATTGCGGTCATGTTAAATTGACGTCACGGGCAGCTTACAATTCATTCTTCTGAGCCGCCAGCCCACACCAGAGGAGCAGTTAACCCGTTGGCGATAACGACGGACGCACAGTGGTACAAGGATGCGGTCATCTACCAGGTGCACGTCCGCACGTTTTACGACAGCAACGGGGATGGCATTGGGGATTTCGCGGGCCTGGCCCAGAAGCTGGACTACTTGCAGCAGTTGGGCATTACCGCCATTTGGCTTATGCCCTTCTTCCCCTCGCCGCTGAAGGATGACGGTTACGACATTTCCGATTACCGCTCCGTCCACAGCAGCTACGGCACCCTGCAGGACTTCACGACGTTTCTGAACGGGGCTCACCAGCATGGCATCCGGGTGATTGTGGAGTTCGTGCTCAATCACACCTCCGACCAGCATGCCTGGTTTCAGGAGTCACGCCGCTCCACCGACAATCCCAAGCGCAATTGGTACGTGTGGAGCGAGGCGGACACGCGTTATCGCGGCGCCCGCATCATTTTTCTGGATAGCGAGATGTCGAACTGGGCCTGGGATACGGTTTCCAAGTCTTACTACTGGCATCGTTTCTTCAGCCACCAGCCCGACCTGAACTACGACAACCCGGAAGTGCGGGAAGAGATGTGGCAGATTATGAAGTTCTGGCTGGACCTGGGGGTGGACGGCTTCCGCCTGGACGCGGTGCCCTACCTGGTGGAGCGCGAGGGCACCTCCTGCGAGAACCTGCCGGAAACGCATGCCATCATCCGGGATTTTCGGGCGCGGCTGGATGCCAGCTATCCCGGCAGGATGCTGCTGGCCGAAGCCAATCAGTGGCCGGCGGACCTGCGTCCTTACTTCGGCAATGACGACGAGTTCCACATGGCCTTCCACTTCCCGCTCATGCCGCGCATGTTCATGGGGCTGAAGCTGGAGGACCGCAAGCCCATCATGGAAATTCTGCAGCAGACTCCGGAAATTCCGCCGGGCTGCCAGTGGTGCCTTTTCCTGCGCAACCATGACGAGCTCACCCTGGAAATGGTGACCGATGTCGAGCGCGACTACATGTACGACGCGTACGCGGGCGACAAGACCATGCGGCTCAACCTGGGGATCCGGCGGCGGCTGGCGCCGCTGCTGGAAAACGACCGCCGGCGGGTGGAGTTGATGAACGGCATGCTGATGTCGCTGCCCGGCACCCCCATCATCTATTACGGCGACGAGATCGGCATGGGAGACAATGTGTTTCTCGGCGACCGGAATGGGGTTCGCACCCCCATGCAGTGGAGCGGCGGATGGAACGCGGGCTTCTCCACCGCCGACCCGGAGAGTCTCTATTCGCCGCTCATTCTCAATCCGCTGTTTGGCTACCAGGCCATCAACGTGCTTTCACAGCAGCGTTCGCAGCACTCCCTATTGTCCTGGATGCGGCGGCTGATCGAAGTGCGCAAGTCCACGCCGGTGTTTGGACGCGGGTCCATCGAGTTCCTGCAGCCGCCCAATCACCGCGTGCTGGCCTACGTGCGCCAACTGGGCAATGAAAGGGTACTGGCGGTGAATAACCTTTCCAGTTCGGCGCAGGCGGTGGAACTGGACTTGAGGCGTTACAAGGGATATATCCTAGTGGAAATGTTCGGCAGGAACATCTTTCCCCGCATTGGAGACGCGCCATACCTGCTGACCCTGGGCCCGCACCAGTTCTACTGGTTTCGCCTGCGGAAGATTTGACGCGGGGACCAGAGGGAAGACAAAGGGAGGAATTTTTGGCCGAGCAGTTGCTCTCGGATGATTTTCTGCGCCAGCTGATGAACGTAGGAGAGGTCGACCTGGTGGTTGCCTTGCCTACTCATAACCAGGCCGCAGTCGTGGGCCAGGTGGTGCAGGCGGTGCGCGTTGGACTGTTGAAATACTTTCCCCGGGAACGCGCCGTGCTGATCAACACCGATGACGGCTCCCGGGACGGCAGCGCACAGGCGGTATTGCAGGCGGCCGCGGCCTCTCTCCCGGCGGATGCGGCCCGGAGCTCGTTGCGCACTTTTCATGCCGTCTCGGCGAGGCGTGGAGAGGGCACGAGCACGCCCTCCGAGCTGCTTCCCCTGATGGCGGCCGCGGACCTGCTGCAGGCCAAGGCGTGCGCGGTGATATCCCCGTCCGCCAGCGTCAACCCGGACTGGATTCAACGCCTGCTGGCGCCGCTTTACCGGCAGCAATACGCCCTGGTGACGCCGCTTTACCGCCGCCACAAATTCGAGGGCCTGCTCATCAAACTGCTGCTTTACCCCATGATGCGGGCCATGTACGGCAAGAGAATTCGCGAGCCCTATGCCACGGATTTCGGCTTCTCCGGGCGCCTGGCTGCCGAACTGCTAGCCGGCCCCATGGCTTGGGAGCCGGAAGCGGAAGAAGTGGGAGAGCAGTTGTGGCTGACCACCTCGGCTGTGGCTAATGGATACGCGGTTTGCGAGGCTTTTCTGGGCGCCAAGGCGCAAACCGACCATACCTCCGACCTGGTGCGGGCCATGCGCCAAACCGCCGGCGCCTTGTTTGCATTCCTGGAAGGCAGCGTGGAGCGCTGGCAGACCGTCCAGGGCTCGGAGCCGGTCCCGCTGACCGATGGAAGCGCGGAAATGACCAGCGAACCGCTGCGGCTGAATCGCAAGCGCCTGCATGCCATGTTTCGTTCGGGGGTCACCGAACTGCAGCCGGTTCTGAGCGCCATTCTGAGCGCCAGAACCCTGGCCGAGCTGACGGGCTCGGCCGGCGCCGGGGAGGAGCAGTTTTGTTTTTCCGACCAGCTCTGGGCGCGAGTGGTTTACGAATTTGCCGTTTCCTATCACAAGGCGGTGATCAGCCGCGACCACATCATTCAGGCGCTGGTTCCGCTGTATCGCGGCAAGCTGTACGAATTTCTAACCCAAAACCGCCATGCCAGCGCCGAAGAGGTGGAGGGGCGCCTGGAGGCGCTGTGTCTGGCTTTTGAGCGGCTCAAAGTATACCTGTTGCAGTTGTGGAACGGGCAGGAAGGAGCTTCTTATGAAGGAAATGATCCTCCAAGAGCTGAGCCGGATGTGGGACGGGCTGGCGAGGGGGTTTGCACATCTGGTGCCGCGGCTGATAGTGATGCTGGTGGTGATAGCCGCGGGATGGCTCATCGCCTACGCTCTCCGGGCCGTAGTGCGCGGCATCCTGCGTATCAGCCGGTTTGAGCGCATCTCGGAAAACGCGGGCACGGCCCGGCTGCTGAATAAGGCCGCGCTGCCCTCCTCCAGCGAACTGCTGAGCGCCTTTGTCTTCTGGGTTACCTGGCTGGGCTTTTTCCTGCTGGGCATCAGCGAGCTGGGAATCGGACTGCAGGAGCACGTTTCGCATCTGTTCCTGTATCTTCCCCGCATTCTAGTGGCGGCGCTTATTGTGTTATTTGGGCTGGCGGCGGCGAGCTTCTTTTCCCGGGCGGCGCTGCTGGCCGCGGTCAATTCCAACTGGCCTTCGCCGCGCCTGATCAGCGGCGCGGTTCGCTTCGCTCTGGTGGTTCTCGCGCTGGCTATGGCCTTCGAGCAGTTGGGGCTGGCGGAGCAGACCATCATCGCCGCCTTCTCCATCCTGTTCGGAGCCCTGATGCTGGGACTGGCCATCGCCTTTGGTTTGGGCGGCCAGCACCTGGCGCGGCGCATGCTGGAACGGCGGTTCTCGCGTGAGCACGAACGCGAGCACGAGGACGAACTTTCGCCGTTGTAGGCGGAACTGAGGTTCGCGGCCCTGCGGGCCGTTGATCCTCTCAGGTACTCTGAACGCCAGAACAGGCATGGTAGATTGGCTTTGTCATGCGGCGGAGGGCGGCGAATGTCCTGGGTGATCAAGCTGGAAGACGAGTTAGGGGAACGCGGTGAATGGGTGATGCTGCACGGCGTGGTCCCGGCCTTTGACGAAAAGACCTTCCCCATTCTGCGCTGCATTGATCCCTACGGTCATACCTTATTCAATCACCTGCAGATGGAGCCCTTCCTGGAGGAGTGGGAAAAGGTGCGGGAGCGCGCGCGGGACGACTCGCAGGTGCTGGCCTGGAGCAAGGTCAAGGAGATGGCGCAGGTGTGCCAGAAGGACCGGGACCTGTACTTGAAGTTCGTCGGCAATTGACGCCCTTTTTCAACCACAGAGGACACGGAGAACACCGAGGATTTGTAATTCAGTAATTTCTAATTTGTGATTTCAGCGGGGGGTGCTCGTTCTTAGTTAATGAGCTTTGGCTTTTCCTGAACATCAAGACATTCCAGAGATACAAACGTTGAAGCCCTGCCCTCGATAAAATTACCAATCACAAATCGCCAAATTACAAATCCTCAGTGTTCTCTGTGGTGAAGAACTACTTTGACAGGGCGGCTAACGCTTCCCGGAAGAGCGCTTCGAAAGGCTGACGATTGCCGTTGGCCACCTTGGCCAGAGCGCGCTCGGCGGCCGGGCGCTGGTACCCCAGATTGACCAGGGCGGAAAGCACATCTTCCTCCACCGGGCTGGCAGGCGCAGCCACGGGCGCGACCCCGAAATTCTGCAACTTGTCGCGCAATTCCAGCACCATGCGCTCGGCTGTCTTCTTGCCGATTCCGGGTATGCGGGTCAGGCGAGGGACATCATTGCCGCGAATTGCGCCCACCATTTCATCGGCCGGCATGCCGCTCAAGATTGTGATGGCCAGCTTGGGACCGATACCACTGACGGAAATCAGCCGTTCGAAGAGCTGTTTTTCCGCCGGGCGCAGGAAGCCGAATAGGGCAATGGAGTCTTCCCGCACGTGGGTATGTATGTGCAAAGCGACCTCCGCACCCAAAGCGGGTAATTCGGAGAAGGTGGGCACGCTGATGGTGACGTCATAGCCCACTCCGGCGGTCTCCACAATGGCCTGGTTGGGGTGTTTGCCGATCAGCCGTCCGCGCAGGTGGGCGATCATGTTGCACCCATTGTAACGAGGGATGGAAGGGGAGCAACAGGCCGTTGGTGGTTAGCTGGTGGTCGTTCGCCCTGCTAAGGCTCACCGACGAACTACTAACGACTGGAGATTCGAATGCCACAAGCCGAAAGCAGGTTTTACGCGCCTCTGCGGCGATAGTAAACGGCGAACTCAAATCCGGGATTGGGTGGAAACAATTCCGCCACTTTGCGCAGTCGCTCTGCCAGAGGCGTGGGGGCAAGCAGGGGATAATCGCGCTCCCTCAGGTCGTAGTAGTCCACATCGAGGTAAAGCGAGAGCAGGTAGACGGAGATAGCGTCAGAGAAGGCAGTGGCCAGGTACTCGTTCTTATGTTTCTCCACGTCCGGCCCAGGGGTGGTGGCCAGTTTGCGCAGTTCATAGGCATCCAGGCTGGTTTCGCCACGCACGCCCTCTTGCACCTGCTTCCATACCAATTCGGAGAAGGCCAGGGACACGCCGGCGCGCTCCACCACCGCGTGTCCCACGTTGATATAGAACTCAAAAGCGACGGAAAACTTGTCGTCCATCAGGCGGGTGGAGATGAACACGCACTGGGAGTCGCCCACGTTCAGGTTGCGGTGGCAGACGGCGTTGTCGCTGAGGGCCACGTCGTAGCGGTCGGCAATCAGGGTTTCGTCACCCTGGCCTATGGTAAGGGGCACAAAATAATAGGCTTTGCGTTCCAGAGCAGCGGCTGCTGCCAGGGGAACGGCCGCGACCATGCGCTCCAGATCATTGGCCGGGGTGCTGATATTGCCGGTAAAGGCGTAGCAAATGCCGTTGGGGGCCTGCGAAACCGGGTTTTGCCGGATCACCTCAGCCGGAGACCGGGTCAGGGCATGTGCTGCCTGCGCCATAGAGACTTATTCTAGCGCAGGCGGAGGGCAGCGCCGCACCCGGCCCCCGTTGTAAGCTAAAAAGTTATGGCTGAAGCTGGATTGGTCACCCGTAAGCCACGGCTGGCGGGAGTATTTGTCCGGGCCCTGCTAATCACCTTTGTGTTGACCCTGCTCGCCTTTGCGCTGACTCTGTTGCTGGCGATCGTGGGTGTGAGCCTGTACGGGCTTATTCGCGGACACCATCCCAATATGGCCAACGCTTACCGGTACATCGCTTTCCCCATGGCTCTGCTGGTTGGGCTTATCGTGCTAGTCACAGCCTTTATCAACGAGTTCAAGCGTTACCGCCAGCGACTAGCGGCGTGGAGAGGGTTTTAAAAACAAACCAGCAGTTAGCCGTTTAGCACTTAGCATTTAGGCCTGAGGCGACCTGCTTGGACCGGGCACGATTTCCGGGGCTAAATGCAAATGGCTAAACGCTGAACCTGATGCAAGTCCGTCCAGGCCATGAAACCGCGCATCGCCATGCCGCTGCCGCATTCCGCGAACCGTGAATACTCGGAGCGGGTTATGCCGCAGTACGAGCAGGCGGTGGAACAAGCGGGCGGCGAAGCTGTGCGCATTCCCCTGGACCGTTCTCCGGCGGAACTGATGAAGCTCATCGAGGGCTGCGATGGGGTGCTGCTGCCGGGCAGCCGGGCGGACGTGGACCCGCAGAAGTATGGAGCCCAGCGAGACCCGCGCACCAGTCCGGCCGATCCGCTGCGCGACACCGCCGACGAACTACTGCTGCGGAATGCCGACAACATGCGCAAGCCGGTGCTGGGCATCTGCTATGGCCTGCAGATCCTGAATGTTTACCGCAGCGGCAGCTTGCGGCAGCACATTGAATCCAGCATTGACCACACGGCACGCGAGCAGAAGCATGCGGTTGAAGTTGACCCGCTTTCGCGGCTGGGCCATATCCTGCGGACCGCCGATGCGCTGCCAATAGGCGGGGCAGAGATGGAGGTCAACACCAGCCATCACCAGGCGGCGGCCACCGTGGGAGACGGCCTGCGGGTGGCGGCCAAGGCTCCTGATGGGGTGATTGAAGCAGTAGAGGGGACCGCCCCCGAGCATTTTGTGCTGGCGGTGCAGTGGCACCCGGAGCGCTCACTGGAGGAACCGGCCTCGCAAGCCATATTCCGCGCCCTGGTGGAGGCAGCGCGTGCGCGTCATCAGGAGCGGGCGGGAGAATTCGACTCGCTGCCAAAGGAATGAAGGTTTCAAGGTTCAAGGTTTCAAGGTTTCAAAGTTTCAAGGTTTCAAGGTTTCAAAGTTTCAAGGTTTCAGAGTCTCAATAAGCAATTGGCCTGCAGGGAGACTGGGAAACCTTAGGGCGGTTCCCCCCTATGCCGCCTGCGGCACAGGCTGGGGCGGAGGTGGAACGGCATCGGCTGACGGGGCAGCACACTTCAGATTGAGCTTTTCCGCGAGGGCCAACCAGCGCTGCAGCCATTCTTGTGTAGTCGCCTCCCTGTCATTGTTCTGGCAGGCTGGCTGCAACACGCGATAGCAAACGTTCTGCGCGTGCCAGAGGTCCACCTCAAAAGGCAGCGACCGCGCGAGGCGGACCGCGGTTTCGAAGCGGGTAAAGACGGAGGGTTCGGCAGGGTCGGCGGCCAGGAGATCGGCCAGTTTTGCCAGCCTTCTCTTCAGGACATAACTCAGCCCGGCAGTATCCAGGGTGATTTCGTCGCGGGCAGCAGCATCCATGAGGGCGGCGATGGTGCCCAAATCCAGTTCATCGGCCTCGAAGGCGTGGCGCAGGCTGCTGTTGAGCACAAATTCGGCGGTCACTTGCAGGACCTTGGGGCGGGGCATGTGCAATTCACTGAGGAAGCGCAGCAGGGGGGCGTCGCTCTCATAAATCTGACGGTAATTGGCTTCCACCTCGGCCAGGGTGGAGTCGAGGATGTGAGTCATGATGCGCCGCTGCTCGTCGCGGAAAAGAGATTGCAGTGTGTAGCGGGCGCCTTCAAAATGCCGGTCGAGCAGGCGCAGGGATTCGGCCACATCGGCGCGGTTGAATGCTTCCGAGAGTTCCTTCACCGCCTCCGCGTACGCCTGCTCACCCCGGAACTCCCGCACCCCGGCATTGATGTTGTGGTCGCCCAGGTGCAACACGCCATAGGTGAAGGAGCCGCACTCCTGGGTGATGCGGGAACAGATGCGGGCCTGGCCAATATCCAGGCGGAAGCGGCCGGACTGTAAGCGCTGCGCGTCATTGACGGTCACGTCGTAGCAGTAGATGGAGGGGTGCTCTTCATGGTGGTCGAAAAGCGAGCTGACGGCGAAATGCGCCGCCACCTTGGGCAGGTCCAGAATGGCGGGTTTGACCCAGGTGGTGTATATGCGGGCGCCGTCGCCGAAGCTGGGCACATTGCTGTGGGCCTGCGCCAGACGCTCCAGGAAGGCAGCCTCGAACTCCTGCTGCAGCGCTTCCCGAGCCAGTTGCAGCGCCCGGCCCGCATACATGATGACCTGCACCGTCTCGATGCCGGAAAGCTCGTCGAAGAACCAGCCGCAGCTGGTGTACATGAGCATAAGGTGGCGCTCGATTTCCAGCAGCTGCCAGACCGTGATCTGCTCGTCTGAGGTGAGTTCGCGAGACTGATGCCGGGCCAGGAATTCAGCGCGCTTCTGCGGGGAGCGGTCGAGCACTACCTGAATGTAGTCGTCGCGGGCGGCCCAGGGGTCATTGAGATATTCGCGGGCCTTCTGCTCATAGGGCGCAGCGAGCTCGTCACGGAGCCAGTCCAGGGCCTGCCGCAGCGGCGCGCGCCAATGCTGACCCCAACCCGGTTTCATGCCTGAGTTGCAGCCGCAATCGCTGCGCCAGCGCTCCACTCCGTGCATGCAACTCCAGGACGTATGGCTGAGAATTTCCACCTCATGGGTGGACGGGTGCTTGGCCAGGTACTCGCCGTAATTGGTGACGTGCGCCAGGCGCCGCGATTCGATGTAGTCCAGGGCATAGGCCAAGGCCATATCGCCATGGGGGTGATGATGGCCGTAGGTTTCGCCGTCAGTGGCGATGTGCATGAGTTGTGGCCAGCGGCGCGCGTCAGAGAAGCCGCTTACCAGCCGCTGAGCGAAGTGTTCGCCGTTGGAGAGCAGGTGTTCAAAAGCCACGGCCTGCGAAATGGGTCCGTCATAAAAAAACAGGTTGATATTGCGGCCAGAGGGCAGATTGGCCGCGTAAGCACGGGTGGGATCAATCCTGGCCCCCTCCACATTACGCCAGCGCTGACTATTTAACTTGCGCACCTGCCGGGCCTGATGGGGCGCCAGGATGGTAAAGCGGATGCCCAG
>Ga0070732_10001369_pt1 | contig 13345 bp, 13 predicted proteins | sample Coa_R1_5_FD_66449 | JGI IMG/M metagenome (GOLD analysis project Ga0070732, IMG submission 66449) | Surface soil microbial communities from Centralia Pennsylvania, which are recovering from an underground coalmine fire - Coalmine... | ecosystem: Environmental > Terrestrial > Soil > Unclassified ...
CCCGACCTCAAACCTTCAATGTTCGAAGTCCCAAAACCGCCTGAACTGCCTCGATTGCCTCTGCGCCCACCGGTTATCCAGAGTTCGGTCGCTCCGCCAGCGCTACCACCGTCGCACGGATTCAAGCACCGCCTCGCGTACCTGTGGCCGTTCCGAAAACACTCCGAACCCGAAAAAAAATAGATGCCTCGCGTTTACGGCCCGGCAGGTTTCGGCCTGAGCCTGTCCTTGGTTGTCAAAAACGAGTTGAGACCGTTTCGAAGCGCGCTGACGCGGGTCGAGTCCACCAGCATTGCCTGGGCGATCTCGAGAGCCGATACCAGTGCCGTTTCTTGGGAATCGTACGGCTTCAGGTAGCCTCCTGCGAACCACAGATTCCCCTGGCCTTGGAAAGTGAGAAGCGAGGTTTGGGACTTGAGGCTGGCGGGCGTGGGAAGCATATGCCGGAATTGAGCCTGGTAGAGAATCTTGCTGGGGAGATGCGTGCGGTGGGTGACCCAACTCTTCCAGAGTTTAGCCGCAGTGTCCGGAAGTGGAATCGCCAGGACCTGTGCCAACCACATGGACGCATCGCAATGGCCGGCTTGGACCTCGGCATTGCAGAAAGACCAGTACTTCGAGTTCACCGGAGCGTAGACCGGGTCGCTGTGCAGCATCAACCGCGCTTCCACAAACTCGATTCTCTGCAGCGCGACCTGCTGGGCATCGGTGCCCGGGAGTTGCTTCAGGAGATCCAGACTACTCGGTCCGGACGAAGCGAAAACAAGATCATCCACAGGCAGGTGCTGGCCGTTGCCGTATTTGATAACGTAGCCTCCCTGGACGTCTCGCGTGATTTGCGTCACCACCGCCCCGGTCAGCACCTGAACGGTAGCGAATTGTTCAGTCATGCGGCGCAAAACGTCTGTCATGCCCGATTTCAGCACGTAATAGAGAAAGGGCTCCGCCAGGTTGTCGGGTAACGCCTTGGCTACGAAGATCATGGCCGCGCGAGCCGACAAACCCCGGGTCTGTTCCACGCTTCCGGAAAACAGCGAAGCGGCCCAAGGCAGCAGCATGCCCTCCCACTGGTCGCGCGACAGACCGAGTGTTGGGAGCCAATCCTGTAAGGTAAGATCCCAACTCCCTTCTTCTTTTTCCCGCTTCTTGGCTGCGATGAAGCATGCTCCGAACGCCTGAAGGCCGGCCCGATTCCAGGGCGTGAGCAAGGGCCATACGCGGTTTGGCAACACCGGCGATACAAAACGGAGCGGCCGCTCGCCCGGGGAATCGAGTGTAATGGACGCGGGGAAGGAGTGGACTTCCCGTGACAGGCCCAGCAAAGCGAGAAGCTTTACGTAGGTAGGATACGGTCCCGGATGAAAGTACTGGGCACCCATGTCCACCACAAACATCTGGCCGTCCATTTCGACGGGAATGCTTTGCACGTTGCCGCCGAGTGATTCACTGGCCTCCAACAGAACCACATCGCAGGCGCCATCGAGCAGCCACGCCAGTGATACGCCGGCCATGCCGCCACCGACGATACCGACCTTACGCCTGGGAACGGCGCTTGATCTGAGAACCGGTGATTCAGCGGTGCCTGCGACCCGCACATGGGAACTGCGTTGTAGTTGTTGACCAGGCATGGGTTGTTCAGTCTACACTGGTGCATTCTTCCGATCAAACCGAACGCCCACTGACAGAGCCGCCTGGAGCCAGGAAAAAGAGGTTCTGGGATATCCGCTGACCAACGGACGAACTGGACCGCGTGCCGGACGGCGCCCGGCAAGAGCCGTTGAGCGAGGCCGATTACGAGAAAATCAGGGATGCCTTGCATGCCATGGCGGCGATGCTGGTGCGGCCACGCAACAGACCAGCGCCGTACTGGATGAGGCGGAAGGCTCAGGTAAAGCTGCGACTCAACCGGATATCAGCGCGCCGCCGCCGGCCGGACACGGGCACAATGGAGCCGAGGCCTTCGGTGGCGCACGACAGGTGGAGATCGCGCATCAAGCGGTCGGAGACGAACTCACCGAGAGGTTAATCCGTCTCGCTGCAGAACAAGATTCTGTTTTCTACGGATGGGGTACATCCGTCTAGGGCATTACTCGCCGAAAGCTCCGGGCCGGCATACGCAGGCCTGCCGAAAGGACGCGATGTTTCCTGTCGCCGTAAGCATCGACTTTGATCCGCTCGATCAGGTCGTCCAGAGGAATGTCGCGGGGCTATGTGACGCTTTCGTCATCGGTAACCGAGTCACATTGATCAAGCTCGACTTCGCTTGGAAGGAGCGCCGAGGATTGACCGCCAAATGCCGCCGTGCAGGGCGGTTCTGAATGCTCCGTTCCAGCGGATGCGCAAGGCGCTCGCCACCTCGTGCATACCTCCTTACAACAAATGGATGAGACCGTCTCCGTCCCTTCGATTCAGATGTATTGCCGTGCCGGCCGGATCGATCTCGTCGAGTAGCTTGGTCAACGCCTTCGATGCGACGAAAAAGAAGTTGGACGGTCCTTGGACGAAGCCAGCCATTTTCAGCCCCTGGCACCATGCCGGGTGGCTCTGGTTGGACAACAGCAGGTCGACACCCCGGTCTTCCAGGACTCCTGCCGCGGCGGCCATCACGATGTTTGCATCTTCCGGCAGCGCCAGGCAATCCACAATCGAACCTACTCGCATGTTTCCGAAGTACTTGTCGTGGGCCATGACGGTGTCCAGCAACACGGCCCATCCGGCAACGCGGCGGCCGTCGAGAATCTTCAGCCGTATGAACCGCGTGTTGTCCGGAGGATACAGAGTGTTCAGCACCTCGGCGTCGCGGACAGCTACCATGGAGTACCGGCTCTGACACGCCTGCCAGATCCCATCCGCCCACGCTGAGAATTCGCCGACCTGTTCCACGGTGACAGCTTGGCGGCCGTTTCGGGTGAGCAGCACATCGGCGATCCTGGCGCCGGCCCACCCGACGCCCGAGTAGGCGGCAGCGGCGAGCAGCCATTGGCGAAGCTTCGTCGTCTTCAGGTATTGGATGTTCCTCAGGAATTGAAATCCGTTCCGTACTTTGAAAAAGAAGGGGACGACTCTGATCACACGCCAGCCCATGGCTAAGACCATCCGGGCTATCACGACGTTGAGGTCACCGATGCCCAAGTTATACAGAAGCGGCTGCCTTCTTACCGCATCCCGGATCAGCATCACACCGACCATGCTGTACCGCTTGTCTACAATCCCTTCAGAGATCGGCAACCGGCACATGCCGACCTCCAGAATGCGCCCTCCGACAGAAAATTCCTGATGTTTGAATGTGTACGCTCCCCTGACACGATCTTCCTCAACCGCGAGGAAGACTTCCTCCCGACAGGCCTTCCTGCCTCCCCGCTTCGACAGCTGCAACGGAGCCGGTGTCTCGGAGAGTTGAAACGGTGCATTGGCGGGGCGGATTCGCTGATTGAATTCCGCCACGGCCTTGCTCCAGTCGCCGGTGTACGGTTGAATACGGAGGGACATGGTTTCGCTGCTAAACTGGGAGGTTTGTCGCCTACCGGCCGGTTCTCCGCCAAAGTGGAAATTTGATTCTCTTCTCACCACACCGAATTCTGCCGTCGCTTGCAGCCAAGTGGCATAGGCACATCACTTCCAAGAAGAGCAGTTCAGTGCCCACCATGGGCTAGGCAAGACGGATGCCAACTCGCTGATCCGCTGTTCACCCGTAGAATCAGGCGCAAGACCTTTTGGAAGAATGAGTATGCTACAAACGGCTCCCGCGCTCCCTGGGAGACTCGCCGCACCTATTTAGCTTCCGAGCCCCAAAGCATCTTTAGCTTCCTCTGCAATCGAGAGTTAGCCGAGGTCGCGCAACGCCGCGATTGATTTGGCATCTGTGTTGCTAATTCAAAATGCAGTGAACAGTGTGGCGCAGCTGAGGAAGTGTTAGCTGTGCCGCTCGCACAAGCGAGTTATGAGAGATGAAAGGGATGCGCTATGACTTCAGTATCTTACGATGTTCTGACGCCAAACCAATCGCACACAGCGTCAATTCAAGAGCATATAGGCCGCGTTGTCGATGACCTTCTCGCCTCGCTCCCACGCACCGAAGAGCTTTCTGCAGACGAGCGGCGTGGGATTATCGCTCGCTACACAGCGGTGCTCGAAGGAAATTTTATTTACTGGATGACCGGTGCCTATCTCTCCGTCAGGTCCGAGGTGGCCCGCTCGATCATCCTAGAGAATCTTCACGAAGAAGTGCGCGACTGTCATCCGGGGATGCTCCGAAAGTTCGCCATGGCTGCCCACGCCGTTCCGAAGGATACGGATGCGCTTGCAGTCTATCGGAGTTTGTCGAACGTCCGCCTATTCATTGGACGACTCTCGCCAGTGCCGATCGTCGTCATGATGGCTTTCTTCGAAGGACTCATTCAACGATTCATGCCCTATTTCGCGGAACTCGCCCAACGGCAGGGCTCGGTGGAGCAAGAATACACCGACGTGCACGGCGTCTGCGATGTGGCCCATACGCAAGAACTCTTCCGCGCTCTGGAAGCGGAGATGGCGCTCGCGCACGACTCTCGAAAGCTTGTAAAGAGCCTCTTTGAGGGAGTTGAGCTCCTCCGAACGTTGATCCAAGATATCGTTTCTGAGCCGGATTTTCCAGAGCGCGGCAATAGATAAGGCGATTCGTTTGCGAAACCCCGGACACTGTAATGGGCGCTCTCTACGCTTACGGAGAGCTGAATGTCGATAAAGTCAGCTGTTATCTCGCAGATCCAGCAGGTTGTCGGGGAGACCAACAAGGATCTACCCCCTCTGACGGATGATTTGGTCTTGATGAACTCGGGGCTCGATTCCCTCGCGATTGCGATCGTCGTAACCCGGCTCGAAGATACTCTGGGCCTCGATCCGTTCACCGATTCTGACGACATTTCCTACCCTGTAACTCTTGGAGACTTTATCAGGTTCTATGAAAATGCGGCTAAATTGTCTGACGCCGAGTAGCTGTGTGGCGGTTTCCGGAGAGAGTTGCTGAGGCCTATGTGCTTGGCGCGACATCCGTTTTTGCAAAACCTGCCGGCCAGGGTGAAGTGTCCGCGTGGGAAGTCACCGGTCGAGTTCCGAGAGTCGGAAGCCAACTGTATCGATATAGGCCTCATCAACAACATGCCCAGCGCGGCGCTGGAAGCGACGGAACGGCAGTTTCGCGCACAGCTCGATGCGGCGGCCGACGGCATCGTGGTGCGCCTGAAGGTATATGCGTTGCCGGACGTTCCCCGAACGGATTTGGGCCAACAGCATATCAGCAGCTTCTATTCCGACATCAGGGATCTCTGGGAAAATCATCTCGACGGCCTCATCGTCACCGGGACAGAGCCGCGGTCTTTGAACCTTAGGGACGAGCCATACTGGGGAAGCCTGACAAAGCTGCTGGACTGGGCGGAGCACCACACTCATTCGACGGTCTGGTCCTGCTTGGCCGCGCATGCGGCTGTTCTGCATATCGATGGTATCAGCCGTCGCCGTCTCAGCGACAAGCGCTTCGGCGTCTTCGAGTGCGCGAGAGTATCAGACCATCCCTTGACGCGCGCAGTTCCGTCTCGATTGCAAATGCCGCATTCCAGGTGGAACGAAATACCGGAGGATGCTCTGATGAGGTGCGGCTATCGCGTGCTTACGCGATCGGAAGATGCGGGCGCCGACGTCTTTGTGAAGCAGAGAAAAAGCTTATTCGTCTTCTTACAAGGTCATCCGGAATATGAGGCAGATACTTTGTTACGCGAATATCGTAGAGATATCGGGCGCTTTCTAAGATGGGAGAGGGACTCGTACCCTACAATGCCCCAAGGCTACTTCGACAAAGATACTGTCGATGCATTGACAGCGCTGCGGGAGCGCGCCTTATCGGATCGCCGCCACGAACTACTTGCGGATTTTCCAACGGCACTCGTGGCAGGCAAGGTGAAGAACACCTGGCGTTCGACAGCGGCCTGCCTCTATCGCAATTGGCTGCTGTACTTGTACGAAAAGAAGAAATCGACGGCTCGAATTTCCGATCACTACCTTGTGGGCACGTGAACCTGGCCTAAGGTATCAGCGCCCACTCCACCAGGATCACTGACGTTTGACTCTTGCTGCGCAGTACGAGGCGCTTCCACGAGTTGTTTGGGGCCGGTAATCCCACTACCTCGATATCGCCGGCGTGGTGCTTGTTCGGCATGTAGACAGTCTTGTTCCACCCGTTTTGCGGCCCGGGGGATTCCAACGCGCCACTACCCTGTCTCTTGGATGTATACAAGACGATCCCGCCGTCAGTGAGAACTCCAGGCCAGACCGAGAACTTCACAGGTTTGCCGGGCAGCTCTGCGGTAATGGAGCCGGTTGAAGGGTGGCCGCCGTCAATGATCAGGGTCCCGTTCTTCGGTAGCCGTCCTGTCCAGATCAGCCTGCCGAAGGAGGGGGCAGCACTCACCGTGGCCGGAGCCGCTGAATTCTTGGGCGAGACGGACGATTGTTCCTGATGCGGTATGTCCGCGGGTGACGCCGGGCGCGCCACCGGCTGTGGAGCGACTGGTGCATCAGTTGCGGTCTTTTGACGCGGCGGAATACTCAGGGCGGGCGGCGTAGTTAGCGGACTGTCGACGGCTGGCCGAGGCGGAGCCGGTGTTGCAATCATCAGCGCGGGTGATGACTGTGTCAAATGTCCGGAATCGGTGGGCGGCCTCTGAGACGACACCAACGGGAGCTGAGGGAGTTTCTGGGCCGGCGGCCTGAAAGAACGGCGCGTAGATGAGAGGGGCCCTCCGGACCGTCTGACCGTAGGTGGGTCTATCCGGATGGTCGCTGGGGGAAGTTTCAGTGGCCTGGCTGGTAGTTCCTCAGGCCTCTGGAGTGGCCCCTGTCTTTCCAGTTGCTCTCGCAGCGCAGCAACTTCCTGCTTCCTCCGCAACTCCTCTTCCCATTTTTTCCACAGCGTTGCGGCAGCCTGTTCTATTTTCTTGTTAGGCTCTGCCGCGACACTGACCTGGGGACGGCGGTACGGAGTCTGAAACGGATCCTGCTGCGACGCCTGCATCCACCAGTATGCGAGCCCTAAAACGGCGCCGAGTAGAAGCACCACCCACGAGATCGGCGCGGCTAGCGCTGGTGACGTCTGTGGTTGCCATGGCAGCGGCGGCGCGCTGGGAGGCAGCCGTTCCGTACGCACCGTCGTGTCACCTAAGGTCGCAGGCGCAACGACCTCTTCGAGTTCACACGGGGGCCGAATGGATCCGTCGATATCGCGCAAAAAACACTGGACTCCGGCGGACGCCGATGCGGCAGGTCCGAGAATCAGGCCTATCTGCCAGGGCTCGTTGAAGAAATACTCGAACACCTCCAGGTCCCGCTTGGAGAGGCGCGAGTTGCCCTTGGAGTGAGCCCGGAACCAGCCCACCGGTTGCAGCCGGTGCAGATCGGGGTTCGCTTGCGCTGCTGCGATCAAGGCGACGAGAGCCTGGCGGTCCCGCTCCGACAGTGTGTGGGCGCGCCCGACGGCTTGGTCCGATACCAGCGGACGAAAGGCGAGAATGCGCACTCGTGCCTTTTCCCTTTCACCAAACAACACCCCGCAGACCTCGACTTCTCTCGGGCGGAAGGGAAGCCGACAATTGATATCAAGTTCTTTGCCAAACAGTTCTCCGCTGACTTCGAATCGTACAGGCCGGTGACGATTAGCTACTTCCAGCACGATCTCCCTGATCTGCTGCAGTGTGGAAGGTAGGCACTCCACGCTAGCGGCGCGCTCTTCTGCGGTGGTCAGACTGCTTTCACGTTCTGCAGTTGGGTAAGGCATACCACGGGTACCCAGATGGAAGCACTTCTGATGCCACAACCAAACACCCGTAACGTTCACGCGTCCGACGAAACGCCGCGGATTTACTCCCTTTAGACTCTGGTGTTCGAGCCGGCCGCCGGGCGTCGCCACATAACAGTTACTGCGTGACCGAAGGCTGCGCGAGCGTATGGGACAGAACGGATACGAACACGTGAAGCAAGACTTTCTGGTGACGCGGCATCTGAAAGACTATTTGTTGGCGCTGGGGCATCCGGGCGAGAGCATCGTCTACCTGAACTGATGGCGCCGGCGCCTCAGATCGGATTGCGGCCCTGGATGATGCGGATCAGGACAGCGATGACTGCCAGTACCAGCAGCAGGTGCAGCAAGCCGCCCAACGTGTATGACGTAACAATCCCCAGCAGCCACATGATTACGAGAATAATGGCGATGGTCCAAAGCATGTTGGTTCCTTTCTGATTTTCGAGCGCGCTACTGGCAAAGGGCTTCTTCGACCGTCGGTTGAATTTCGAACAAGCTCGCCAGCCGGGTGCGTTCCAGCATTTCGCGGAGCGGTTTACGCAGACCGCACAGAGTAAAGCGCACGTGCTCCTTCTCTGCGTCACGCAAACCGGCCAGCAGCGCTCCGATACCGGAACTATCCATGCGTCCCACATCTTCGAGATTCAAAATGAGACTCGACGGCGGATCAGCGCCCAGGAAGTGTTCGATGGTATGGAGCAACTCGTCTGAGGTGCCGGAGTCAACATTGCCCGTGACACGCAGGACCCCGGAAGTGCCCGCGTCTCGTCTGTGAACTACATCACAACTCACATGCAGGCAGGATTCTGGGCGAGATCCATAAACCGCCGCTCCTCGCCCCACAATTTCGTCGCCGGCATACATTGGAACGATTGTGTTTTGATCCGCACGTATCATGGTCTCACCTCCTTCAATTTCTTATGCAGGCGCGCGGCCAACGCGCTAACCAGCTGAAAGCACGCCGTCTCTTCAACCGCAGCCGCCGAAAAGCACGAAGCTTCTTGCTGCAGGGTGCAGAATTTACACGATTCAACGCTACAGACTCGCGTTACCGTCAAATAGGGACGGAGCCCACGCACGCCGGTCTCTCAAACTCTCCGTCAATCCGGGATTACGGGCGCGATAGAAATACGTCCACGTGGATAGCTTGCGCCGGTAGGGAGCGACTCTTGCGATGAACTCTTCTGGCTCGAGCCACCGGCCGGTGTTTTCCAGAGTATGGATACCTTCGTCCCGGCACTTTCTCACGGCCCACGAGAGCAAGGGAGCCAGCAGCGCAGTGCTGTTATCTAGCGACTGATAGTCCACCAGTCGCACACGTTTCAGCCCGATGCGGGGATTGTCTCTTCTGTCGAAAATGGCGTAGGCGGCCAGGCGAGGCCCATCCACCACCGCCGCAATCCAGAGCCGGTTGTTTCCAAGTGCATGCCCGAAGTGCCATTCCAGTACTTCGCGCGTGCGAACAGCGAGAAGCAAGTGCGTGTTCCTGCTTCGCAAGCTTGCCCAGAATTCATCAAAGCGATCGTCGAAACCCGCACAGGCCGTCACCTCCACGCCGTCATCGCGCAACCTCGGCGCCGCGACTCTGTCTTTGAATGACGCAACGGCGGCCAGTGGAAAGCTCAGTAGCCTGGCTAGCGGGTAGGCTTTACGGGCCAGGAGGCTTTCGAAAAAGCCCCGGTAGCGTGTGATCCAGAAGGCAGACTCGTCCCACGCGCCAACGGGGACGCGGGGACATTCAAAGATGCCGAAGGAGGCTGCCGCCTCGGCGGTCATCGTGTTGTTTAAATAAAGATCTATGTTGCGCTGGTTGATGAGTCGATCCACCAGCAACAGGCTGGCGCTTCGATACGCGGGCTCGGCGACCTGCGCGCGGCCTGTGCCCGCCAGAATTTTACTTCCCTGGAATTCGTAACACAGGGGGATGTTGCTTACGGAAGCCACAATCTGTTTGTTCGCATCTTCGAGCACCCACCCGATGGGCCAACCCGGCTGAAGCTCGGGATAAATGGGATTGTTCAACCAGAGACGGCTCCATTCCTCGTAGCTGCGCGGTCCCAGTCCGTAGCGAGACTCGAGCTCCGAAATCTGCTGATAGTCCCCGAATGAGGCCTCGCGAATGGTGGGACTGCCTCCAGGTTGATTCCCTGGGTCGGGCGATTGCAGCGTCTGCGATGCTTTTCTCAAACCGGATCGAACCTGACCGGCAGCGATTCCAAGCCTCGAAATCCCATGTTGTTCCGCCACCGTAGTGGAGCGGGTTCGAGAGCAATATTCCGAAGCCGCTGCAGGATGGTAGAAAAGGCGATCTGCCCTTCGACGCGCGCGAGTGGCGCGCCGAAGCAGTAGTGACCTGCCCATCCGAACGCCAGGTGGCGATTGTCCGTACGGGTGATATCCAATCGATCGGGGTCGGGGAAACGCTCGGGGTCGCGATTGGCCGCGCCGATCACGGAAATCACAGCGTGCCGCTTGCGAATCAGCTTGCCGCCTAGTTCGGTATCAGCCGGCGCCAGGCGGCCGGTGTGCTGGATTGGGCTTTCGTAGCGAAGAAGTTCCTCAACTGCTGAAGGCACGAGCGATGGGGACGCTTGCAGCCGCGCTAGTTCTTCGGGGTTTCGTAGCAAGGACAGGAGTCCGTTGCCGATCAGGTTGGTGGTGGTTTCCTGACCGCCGGTCATGGTGATAATGCAGTTGGCGATTATTTCGTTTTCACTCAGCCTGTCGCCATCGATCTCTGCGGTCATGAGCGCGTGTACGACGCCGTCCCGCGGATCCCGCTCCTGCTCGCGAATCCTGTCGCGGTAGTAGGCGGTCATGCCTTCGACAATCTTCAGCGTGTGTGCAGCCCGTTCCGGGTTGTGCTGGAAATTGCCCAATATTTCCGAAAAATCCTTGGACCATGTCTTCAACTGGTCGCGATCGGCTACCGGGACGCCCATCAATTCTGCGGTGACTGTCGCGGGCAGGACGTCGGCCAGGTCGGAGATTACGTCCATCCGTCCTTTAGGCAGTACGGCGTCGATCAGGCTGTCGGTGATTTCCTGAATGTGCGAGCGGAGAGCCGCTGCCCGGGCAGGTGTAAAAGCCGCCGCACACAGCGCCCGCAGCCGCGTGTGTGCGGGTGGGTCCATGAAGATCATTTGCCGAACCAGAACTTGCGCCACGGGATTCAGTTCGGAGAGGCCTACGCTCGTGAGTTGCTCGGGGGTCGGCATGCGTGTGGCCGAGAAACGTTGCAGTGCGGTCACGACGTCCGCGTACCGGGTCAGAACCCAAGCATGGAGATAGGGATCCCAATGAACGGGATCCTCGGTCTGCAGCCGGCGGTAAAGCGGGTATGGGTTGGCTAGAACCTCGGGATCGAGGCGCTGATAGAGGCTCAGGCTCGGGTCCTGTGCGCCTTCCGCCGGCGAAGGATTCGGCACGGCGCTCATACTCGTGCGTCGACGCAGGATGGCTGGTGCGGGCAGCAGAGTGCCGGCTCGATGTCTCCCGTGCACTTGCCATTTGCCTTGAGGCTGGCGACTTTAGCCGACAAAGCCGCCACGGTGGGTGCGTCGAACAGGTTTCGTAGGGAGATCTCCACGTTGAACTCGGCGCGCAACCGGGTCATGAGCTGCGCGCCGAGCAACGAGTGGCCACCAAGCAGGAAGAAATTGTCATCGCGGCCAACCTTTTCCCGGCCCAGCAACCCGCTCAGAATCTCTGCAATCCGCTGCTCAGTTTCGGTACCAGGACGAGCGGAAATCTCATCCTGGAGTGTGTTTCGCGTATTTGGCGCCGGCAGCGCGGCGCGATCGATCTTACCGTGAGGCGTTAACGGGAACGCCTCCAGCTGGATGAACGCCGCGGGCAACATGTACTCGGGCAAGTAATCGCGTAGGAAGTCGCGCAGAGCAGTGTGGCTGGGGGCGGATTCCGCGTCCATGATCACGTAAGCCACCAGTTGTGTGCCGCCGTTCGCGCCATCTCGGGCAATGACCAGGCTTTCGCGAACATCCGGGTGCCGGTTCAGCGCGCTGACGATTTCGTTGGGCTCGATCCGGTAACCGCGGATCTTGATCTGGTCGTCGACGCGTCCCAAAAATTCCATCTGGCCGTCCGGTAGCAGACGGCCCACATCTCCGGTCTTGTACATGCGGCTGCCCGGTTGGGAGCTGAAGGGATCCGGGATGAACTTTTCCGCCGTCAAGTCAGGTCGGTTGTGATATCCGCGCGCCAGGCCCGCGCCCCCAATGTGTATTTCACCCGACAAGCCCGGCTGCACCGGATCGAGACGGTCGTCAAGAAGATAGATGTTTGTGTTGTCGATGGCACGGCCGATGGCTGGCAACAGGTCCAGGTGGCTACCAGGTAGCACTGGACTCGAGGTGGCCACCACGGTGCACTCGGTAGGCCCGTAATTGTTGATCAGCTCAAATGGCAAGTTCGCCGGCGGATAGTGATGAAGCGCATCACCTCCGGTGAGCAGAATTCGAAGCGGGGCATGGCTTGGCCATTCGAGAGTCAGCAGGCGCTCGGCCAGCGGCGTCGGAACGAAGCTGATGGTGATCTTTTTGGTGAGCAGCCAGTCCCGCAGAAGCTCGGCTGAGCTGCGCGTGACCTCATCCACGAGGTGAACGCTAGCTCCGGCGGCAAGGTAAGGCCACAGTTCCCAGACAGCGGCATCGAAGCCCAGGCCTGCCAGGTGGCTGGCGCGGTCGCCGGAAGTCACCGAGAATGCTCTCTGGTGCCAAGACACCAGGTTCGCGAGGCCGCTGCGTAAGATCTCGACTCCTTTGGGTGTGCCGGTAGAGCCCGACGTATAAATCACGTAGGCCAAATCGCCGGGCATGGATTCGTCACGCAACGGCTGGCCCGGCTGTCGAGCGATCTCGGGTGCGTTGGTGTTTAAGACTATCCTTTGCTTAGCGGACAGCTGACGAGCCGGGCGGTGGTTCGTTACCAGAACGGGGGCTTGCGCATCTTCCAGCATGAACGCCAGGCGATCTGGCGGGTAAGCCGGATCCATGGGGACGTAAGCTCCACCCGCCTTCAAGATTCCAAGTGCCGCGACCACCATATCCAGCGACCGAGGCAAACAAAGTCCCACAAGGACGTTTCGGCCCACACCGAGAGAACCCAGGTGCCGCGCCAAACGGTTGGCTCGAAAATCCAACTCTCCATAAGTCATGACCTGTGCCCCGGCGGTCAGGGCGACCGCGTCGGGCCACTTTGCTGCCTTCACGGCGACCGCCTCGGGAACATAACCACATTGAAAATCCGCACCTGGGGCGGCGATACCTATTGTGATTTCCTGCGGATAACTTGCCATGATTTCACCTCGTTGATTGTGACCTTCCAGGCGTGACCTGGATGGAATTTTCTAGGCGTTCGGCGGTTGACGCATAACTAGGACATTTTCCAAACAAGAAACTCGATGCCGGTTCCGAGAAAAGTTCAGAGCGCCTCCTGTGGAGTGTGGACCATCAGCTGCCCTTTGACATTGAAGCTCGTGTTTAGCACCATCTCTGC
>Ga0070732_10001370_pt1 | contig 13338 bp, 17 predicted proteins | sample Coa_R1_5_FD_66449 | JGI IMG/M metagenome (GOLD analysis project Ga0070732, IMG submission 66449) | Surface soil microbial communities from Centralia Pennsylvania, which are recovering from an underground coalmine fire - Coalmine... | ecosystem: Environmental > Terrestrial > Soil > Unclassified ...
CCACTAATCACAGGTAGAATGTATAGTGAAAAGTGGGCCAGTGTTCAATTTATCTTAATGTTGTGGGGAACAGTCCAACTCTTCTTCACACAACATGTACTTGGACTAGAGGGAATGCCAAGAAGAATTTATGATTATCCTGCAGACTTCACGTCATGGACACAAGGAAACCAGATAGCAACAATTGGTGCATGGCTTTTAGGTGCTAGTTTTGTAATTTTCATAGCTCAGCTAATTTACTACGCTGCAAAGGGCAAAGAAGCTAATATGGACGATCCATTTGGATTGGGTGGAAAATACTATTATCCATATCAAGCAAAAACGCCACACCACGTAGGATATTGATATGAGTCATTCAGAACAAGATGCACCAATACTTAGGACAACCCCTAGAAGAATGGGTAAGATGCTTGCAATTATTATCGGAATTCAGATTGTTGGCGGTTTGATATTTTTCACTCATTATGATTTTTGGAACTCGTATCTTCCAATTGCCGGAAAACTACAAGAACAAGGCGAAGCAAAAGCTGCTGCACAAGGAACCGCTACTGGCGCAGAACATGACGTATCTCTAAAATTTGTCGAGTCTCCTGACTTTAAGAATTATGGATTTAACGCGCCTGTTGGGCAGACGGGAGCTAATCCCGAGGTAGATGCCAATGTGGGCGATAAGATTGTCTTTGATGTTACAAATGGTGGTAAATCATTTCATGCATTTGCAATTACAGATTCTGAATCAGGACCAGGACCAGCTATTGACGGCACTACAATTGGTACTGCTGACAATCCAATGAAACCAGGGGCAGAAGGAAAAGTTACATTTGTTCCAGCAAAAGCAGGAGAGTATTATTACATTTGTGCAGTTCCAGGACATCGTGAGCTAGGAATGGAAGGAAAAATTTTAGTAAAAGAAGGGGGAGGAAAAGAATCAACTCCTTCAGCATCTGGAGCAGCAGTTGCACCTACTGGTAACAAGGTAGAATTTTCTCTAAGTTTTGTCATGAGTGCTGATTTCAAGGATTATGCATTTAATGCACTTACTGGACAACCAGGACACAATCCAGATATCACAGTAAAATCTGGTGACACTGTCACAATTCATATCAAAAATGACAGTACATCATTTCATGCATTTGGTATAGTAACAGATCCAGAAGATCCAAGTTCTATAGTATGGAATGCTTCATACAAAAGTCCAGACAACCCGATGAAACCACACGAGACTGGTGATGTTACTTTTGTTGCAGGCGCACCAGGTACATATCATTACATTTGCACTGTGCCAGGTCATGCTGACTTGGGAATGAATGGCAAGTTTATCGTGCAGTAATTATGCATTTTAAATATCTGGCACTTGCTTCTCTTGTAATTTTATACTCCTTAATGTTCATCGGAGGATATCTTCAAGCAAGTGGACAGGGTCTTTCTTGTCCAAAATGGCCTTTATGTCCAAGTGGCATTCTTCCAAGCAGTGAATATCTAACAGAATGGATTCATAGATTCATTGCAGCAACAACGGGCGTACTAATTGTTGCAACAGCAATAGGTAGCTGGAAAGTAAAAGGATCTGAAAAAAAAATACGAATAACAGGAACTTTAGCTGGCATTCTAGCCGTTTCGCAAATAGCACTGGGGGCAATAGTTATTGATACGCAACTTCATGCAGTAATAGTTGCAATTCATAATGGTGTTGGAATTTTGCTTTTTGCAATGACGTTGCTTACTACGTTATTTGCATTTAGGTTATCTAGATCTCCAACCATACAAACTAAAGCTTAGCTTTCACTCTTCGCTTTGTAATTACTGCCCAGATAATTAGCACAAAAGCACCAATGCCACCTGCAGAAATTATGTATACAAAGATTGGTCCAAAGATGTTTACAGCTGATACGTTAAAATCATAAGTATAGGTCTCGCCATTTTTTCCTACATCATATAGATCTACTTCCACTACATGATTTCCTGGCTCATGAAAAGTATAAGTTGTGTCCCATTGACCGCCATCATGACTCTGAGGAGGTATGGTGTCAACTAATACATCATTGTACAAAATCCTAACCCCCATTCTGAAATGAGATACTTCGCTATTTTGTGTATTAAACGAATTAAGATAGTTAGTAGATTGTGCATAATTTAAAACTCTAAATTCAAGTTTGAATGGTTCATTTGCAGCTGGGATTTCAGGTATGGTTGCGACTTGCACCTCATAATTTCCAATTGTTTCGTCATTAGAATTGAATTCAGAGTGTGCGCTAGCACTCTGAATTGCGGGAATTATTAGAACACCTAAAAAAAGTAATAATAAAAGACAACCAGACTTTCGCATTGGTTTGTTACATGCAGTTTTCTTTAATATGTTATTACAAGGTATCAGATCATTGAAAATTAGCAAAAGCTTTAAATCCAGTCTGACAAGAACGGGGAATGTATGACTACTGTTAGTAAAACAATCGATATCAAATCCAAAGTCTCCAATGTCTTTACCTATTTTGCAAGACCAGAACACATCTCTGACCAATTTGAAGAGCGAGTAGGGATGACTGTGGTACCAATGGATGTTAAGGCAGGTATGGGCGTAGGAACTACCTTTAGAGTAATAGGTGATTTTGATGGTAAAAGACTGGAATGGGATTGTGAAACAACAGAGTTTGTACCAGAACAAAAAATTGCAGCTAAAATGATCAAGGGTCCTTTCAAAAAATGGGACATTGCAGTTGAATTCAAATCACTAGAAGAGAATCTAACTAAACTTACCATGACGGTAAACTATGAGATGCCTCTAGGCCCATTAGGCAGCATTTTAAACAAAATTAAATTTGCAAAGACAGCAGAAAAGGGAATGGAAACTGCTCTCTACAAAGTTAGAGGACTCTTGGAAGGAAACGGTTCAATTCCAGTGTACATTACACTTGATGCATATAGAAAACTTTTAGAAGAAAAAGCAAAAATGAACAACGCACCAGTTTCTACCGTCTTGACTAAAATATTAGAAAAATACTCTCAAATTGAGACAGTTAAAAACTAAAAATTAATTTTATTTCAACTCAAGTTTAAATAACGAACTTTGTGTTTGCTATTTTGCGGGTCTATGGCTCAGCCAGGTAGAGCGAGGGACTCTTATGCTCTTTCAGAGAAATCCCTATGTCGTGGGTTCAAATCCCACTAGACCCGCTAATTTAAAAAAAATTCTAATGCATACACTGACAGTCTACTAATTTTGTATCAAAAGTGCAATCATGTGGACCATCAGACATTGCATCAATAGGAATTTTTTTCATGCATTCATTATGTCTACCTTTTTTACAAAACCAACAAATTTTTGTAGAATTATTTTGAGAATTTGTTTCCATGATAATCTCTCAAATTAAAATACAGTCACATCTCCTGGAGCAGGAGAATGTTCGCGGCTATTTTTATGATATTCAATAAATTCCTTATGTGTTATCTCTTGATGTTTTCTTAATTCTTCAATATTTTCAAAAATTTCGTTACAGAGATAGCATTTTGGTTTGTGTTGATCAACCATCGATAATACCATATTTGAAATGCCCGTGTTGTTGTAAATGAATCTTTCAGATATGATTTTGTATCACTTGTATCTCAAATTGGAGTTATCCATTTTGCAAATCTTTTATCTTTTCCCATAGCAGCACTCAAAAAGGCATTCTGAAGCTTTCGTGTTATCTTGCCAGGCTTTCCATCACCAATTGTTATGTTGTCAATCTCTGTTACTGATTTTACCTCAGCGGCTGTGCCAGTCATAAATACTTCATCAGCAACATAGAGATCCTCTCTATCGATGTTTGTTTCTGTTATTGAGATCTCATCAGCTTTGGCTATTTTGATGACACTGTCTCTTGTTATGCCATCTAATATGCCAGCATTTAGCGGAGGAGTGGATATCTTACCATTACTTACAAGAAAAATATTTTCAGCGCTTCCTTCTGAAACTTTGCCGTTATAATTTAACATTATAGCTTCATCATAGCCATCTTTTAGAGCCTCTACTCTGGCAAGTGCAGCATTTGCATAGTTTGAAGCAGCTTTTGCTTGCATGGGTTGTGATCTAGAATCTATTCTTAACCAACTTGAAACTTTACATCTGGCGCCATGTATTTTTCCAGCGCTTGATTCACCAAGTTTCCATTCCCAACATGCAATAGCGAGATCAATTTTGTTTGGAGTTGGAGTTAAACCAAGTACCCCATAACCATAATAAGCAATAGGTCTGATGTAACATTCTTTTAACTTACTTGCCCTTACTGTTTCTATTATTGCTTTAGAAATTTCATTTTTTGAATAGGGTAATTTCATAGAATACATTTTTGCTGATTTGAATAATCTATCCACGTGTTCTGTTAATCGAAATATCATAGAACCCTTCGGAGTGTTATAGCATCTTATTCCTTCAAAGATTGCTGTTGAATAATGTAATGCATGTGTAAGGACATGTACTTTAGCATCCTTGAATGGTACAAGCTTACCATTCATCCAAATTTTTCCTTGTTCTTTCATAGAAAAGGACACGGAGTCTGGTAATTTAAAGAATTAATCAGGATTTGTAATGATGTTTGACAATATCTGAAATCTTTGTTTTAATTGTATCACTAAAGCTTGTTTTCCTTAAATTAAAGCCTGAGATATTTATTCATATGAACCCAGCTCTCTCATTTACTGCAGTTATCCTTTTAGTGATAGGCCTAGTTGGAAATGGATTTGAGATGAGGAAAATTCGTCTACACGTAGTTAAGGATGAGGAACTAACCTCAAAAAATGTATTCTTGAATAAAAATAACTGGAAGTGGTATGCCATGATCGTAGCTGCTCTCATACTGTGGATTATTGCCAATAACACTAATGGATCTATATAGATCAGGTCTAAATATTACCAACGCGTACATACAATAGCGCGTGTTTTGGGTAACGCCGGGCTGATTCTAGATACGAGGCCCAAGAATAAACCCACTTTGACTTCTACAGGTATAGGCTTGTAGGGGTCAACTGCTTAAGCTAAATATCAAAATAAAATAAATCAGAAAATTATTACTGCTTTAATTCACTAAAAGCAAGAATTAACTAGCGTCATTTCATCTGTTTGAGTATGGTTAAAAGAAAAACAGGCAAGCATATGAGAATTGCAGATCAGCGCGCTGTGCGCAGAAAAAGAAAGAAGTAATCTTCAATTTTTGTCTCTATACAAACTTGATTTTTGATCTTTCGCTATGTACTGTACAAATAGCTTTTTCTATGTTATTTCCAGTGTCCTCAATTACTATTATAATTCGTGAAGTCTCTTCTTGGGCATCCATGTTTAGTATGTTTAAACCAGCTTCGCCTATCTTTGAACTAGCTTTGGATGCTATTTGTTGTACGCGCCACATCTCGTCTCCTATCAAAGTAATGACACCTCTATTGTAAGTAATTGAAGCTAACGAATCAAATGCCAGAATATATCTTTCATTTCGTTTCACATAGTCTGCATCAAGAAACAACACCCTAGTAAATTCTATGCCATCTTTTGTATAGGGAGATAAAATTACAAATTCATTATACCTCTTGTCTTTTTCAAGGGATTCGAACAAATTTTGTGCAGAAACACTTTCAATTCGTAGTATGGCACAATTCTTCTTTCCTGTAACTATTTTTAGGGGGTGACCATTTTTTTTACTAGGATTTCTCTCAATAGTAGTAAGCTTTTCGGGTCTATTCATATCGGTTATTATTATTGGCATATCTACACCGTTCTCTACGATCTCTTTAATTGCAATTGGATCTAGAATTTTCATTCCAAACATGCCTGCAATTCTTGCTTCGTTATACGAAAGCTGTCCAATGTCTTCTAATTCCTCTTTCACAATTCTTGGGTCTGCAGAAAGGACAGCACTATCCTTTTCAAAATCAATCTTAGTGTGATATTTTTTGCTAAATAATATGCCAAGATCTGCAGCAGTTCTGTCCGAACCTCCTCTCTCATAGGTAGTTTCCAATCCATCTGTAGTTTTTCCAATGAATCCCCCAATAGATAATACGTCATTTTTTTCTAGTAATGCTTCAATAGCGTTAACGTTTTGCGAAGATTCTGTAACCAGAAAGTTTGCCGATTCTATATTTTTATCAGTTATGATTGGCCATGTGTCAAATCCTATTACATCTGATTTAATTCCAGCACTTTTTAGAACATAATTCATTACATGTGACATGAGTATCTCTCCAGAATAGGCAAGAACTCTGGATCTTGTTTCATATGCAAATTCTTTTTTTTCCATAGCTATATTCAATGCATTTGATGATTTTTCCAGCATGGAACTGATTATTTTTTTACAATCATCTTGGTATTTCTTGTCTACAAATTCCAATATTTTCTGATATGGCTTTTTTAGTTCATCAATGCTTACTTGGTTTCCCTCCTCTGCTTTTTGACCGATCTTTAAAGCAATGTCTGTAAGAGATCTTTGCTTATTGTCATGTTCAGTTAAAGGAGCAGAAAAGACAGCAATTACTTTGGCATCTTTTTTTAATTCATTAATCCGCTTGATGATAAGAGGTATCTGCTTACCATCAACTCCTATGGCACTTCCGCCAAATTTTGCAATTATTAGATTTTTCAAAACTAAATTACAGCTCTCAAAATCCGTGTATAAAGTTTGGGTAAACTATGAATTCAAATGTGATTGAATTCTGATAAATTATACGCATTCCTTAAATCTAGAATTTAGGCTAGTTAATTATGTCATTTATGAAAAGTTTTGAGGATGAATTTAGTTGAGTGACCTTATACAAGGTGAACTATTCAAGGACAAGAATACAAATCATATTTTACAATATGTTCCCGAGGTAGGTTTAGTACATAATGAATTATTATGTAAGGAAATAACTGGTTGTATTAATTTTCAACAAAACAACTAATCATAACATCTTTTTTATTAAATTTGCAGCTTTTTGAGCACCATCAAAATTTGTTTGAATTCTTTTTTCATTAATTTTTTCTGTAATCAAAGATTCTAAACGGGAAAGATCATTAAAAGAAAAACCTACTTCCTTTGCATTTTCCTCCTGTTCAAAATGTCCTTTTATTGGTATGAAAATGCCAGGAGTCCCATAGTGTTTAGATTCATCAATTGTTGATTTGCCTGCTAGAGAAATTATCAAATCGCAAGCGTAAATGATTTCATGTAAATTATTTACAAAACCAAGGTTTCGTATCTTATCATTATGAAATTTTAATGATGGTCCAGAGACAATAACAAGTTCTACATCTAATTTCATTTTTTCAAATGCACTAATCACTTTATCAATTAAAAATTTGCCTGCACTTGTACCTCCTATGCTTACAACAATTGTTTTTTTATTGAACAAAAACTTCTTCCTTAATTCCTCCCTTGTCTGTGTGGTGTTTCTTACTATTGGTCCAACTCTTACAATGTTGTCTTCATTAGGACCATTTTCTGGTAAAATCACAAGATCACATTTTTGAATTATGTTTTTCATTGAATGATTCATCTTTTTCTCAATTAAAGAACCAATTCCACGTACAAACCTTGTTTCTAAAATGTCGGTAACCAATATTGTTTTTAGTTTTTTTTCCTGTCCTGCTGTAAGTGATGCAAAATCCTCGTCACTAACTATGAGATTAGGTTTCTCTTTTTCTATCATATTTGATGATATGGTCTTACATTTCCTATAGTACGAATAATATTTGAAAAGCCACTTTAACGGATTATCTAATTTGCCCTCCTTTACTATGAAAGGAGGAGGATGGTACAAGTCTTCCACATCAAAATCACACTCTGAAAGTAATTTTGATCCTCCTTTACCGCTGATAAATTTTATAGAATTTTTATCAAGATATTGAGCAATAGCTATATCGCGCGTTGCATGTCCAAGACCTATTGGACTTGAAAAGAAAACTATCTCCTTCACATTTTGAATTCAATTGATGATAATTTCTGCGTTTTTCTTTTCATATAAAATTCTCAAAGTTTAAATGCATTTCTAATTGGAATTTGCTTGGGTTCATAGTCCAGCTGGTTATGACGTCGCCCTTACACGGCGAAGATCCAGGGTTCGAATCCCTGTGGACCCACTATATCTACTAGTCTTGTTTGGTGGTATCTACGTGTACATCTCAGATAGATTTCTAATAATTACATCATGCCCATAAAATACATGTAATGAACAATATTCTTTTATCATTTTTTCAATAGATTTATCATTAAAGTATTTTTCATTGTACTTTCCAAATGATTTTTTGCAGTTACGACAGTATATCTCCTTCAAAATTAACACCAACTTCTTTTTTTCATAACTAGTTGATTTCTACCTATTCAGAATCTATCATTATATAATCTACAGTTGGAATTGGTTCTACATATCTGATTATCTTTTTTGGAAAATTATCCAAGGTTATATTGAATATGATCTCTCTTAATGATTCTGGAACTCCAATTAAGACATTATCTCTTGTTAGAATTTTTGATGAGTTCTTTACTATCTCTGATTCAGATTTGTTTGAACGTATTTCACTTACTATGTGTGCACAATATACCGACAAAGCCTCATTGACGTTTAGCTTCAAATTTTTTGAGAGTTTGTCCTTGATCAAATCTACAACATTATGAAAAATTACGTCATCTTCATTTCTAAATTCAAACAATTTGGTAAAGGAAAGATCTGATTCTCCCTTTACTATCATCTCTATTCTAATCAATTTCTCTTTGGAACCTGTGCCTTTGGACCGTTACCAAAATCATAGGTATGATTTTTTCCACGGTATGCATGAGGTCTTACCGGTTTGCCTTCAGTTTGTCCTTTTTTAGTAAGAGATAATCCTGCAAGAAGTTCTACAATCAATCTGTTTGCCAGACCTGATGTAATTCCTCCATTGTAAGAGTTGCCATCACTTACATCATAGTTTGGTGCAACTTCTACGAGATCAAATGCAAACTTGTCTGGATCAAATGATGTGGAAAGCAATCTCATCAATCTCATGCCTTCTCTTGATGTCAAGCCGTTTGGTTCAGGTTCTCCTGTTCCTGGCGCATATGCTGGATCAAATGTGTCAATGTCCCAGCTGATATACACTGCATCTACATTGTCGTTAGCTCTGTCTGCAGCTTCTTTTGCAATCCTGTCAATTCCCAATTCTTCAACATCTAACATGGTAAACCATTGAAAGTCCTGATCTGCCATCCACTTGTATAGATCTGGTCCAGGCCAATATCCACGAGGTCCAATTAGGGTGTAATTCTTTCCCTTCAGACATCCTAATTCCATTATTCTTCTAATGTGAGCTCCATGGTCATACTTGAAACCGCACAGGCCCTGTGGTGCACAGTCAGCATGTGTATCAATGTGAATCATTCCTATGTTTTTGTATTTTTTTGCAAATGCTCTTACATTTGCAAAAGTAATAGAGTGATCACCGCCAAGCATGACTGGTATTCCATCAACATCTAATACCTCTTTGACTTTGTCAGTCATTCTTCTATGGGATTCTACAACATCTCCCGGTGAAATGTTGACATCTCCATAATCAACTGTCCTGAAAACTCCAAAAGGGTCAACACCAGTTTCGATGTTGAAATGTTCGTATGGAGGAGATGGTACAGTAGAAGCCGCTCGTATAGCCCGTGGCCCATATCTGGCACCTGGCCTGATAGTTGTTCCAAAATCAAAAGGCTCACCTATTATTGCTACATCTGGTCGTACTTTTTCTAACTCTGCCTTACTTCTTAACCAAGGTAATTTCAAGAACGTTGGGATGCCAACAAAAATCGGTTCGTCATTACCCTTGTATGAATCTCCATAAAATTCCATTCCCATATTTATCGATTTAGTAATAGATTAGTATCTACTTAAATTTGTCTAAGTAATCTACGTTTTTGAATAGTTCTGCAGTCGAACTTTTTCGTATTTGTTTTTTAAATTATGGGAAATGTTGCGTAATCTACGTGCTATTTCAGAAAAAATTTGTACAAAAATTTGGTGTAATAAAATTTTAAATACATTAGAATTAATAATGGTCTAATGGATTTAACAGGCGTTTATGCAATGTTTGCAGCAATACTTGCTGCTAGCGGTTTCTTTTTGTTTATGGGAACTGTAGGCCTTAAGGGAGACAAAAAAGAAGATGAATTGCATAAAGCGGAAAATACATAGAGTTATTCAATATGTTTAGCTGGTTAAGAAAAAAAAATAATTTATCCTCTCCAGAATACAAATTTAGGAATAGTAGAAAAGAAGCTTCTGCAGATTATGTAAAGTATGGTGAAGATCTGGCAAATGGTAACAGACCAGAGGAAGCCTTGGAATATTTTGATAAAGCTATACAGATTTTACCAAACAATGATTTTGCGTGGGGTGATAAAGGTTTGATATTAGATAAATTAGGAAGAGCAGATGAGGCTTTAGAATCATTTTCTCATGCAATTGCAATTGATTCTACCAATCCTATTACATGGCATAATAAGGGATTGACATTGATTAAATTAAAAAGATTAGATGAAGCAATAGAATGTTTTGATAAAGCAATAGAGAATAATGAAAAATATGCAAAAGCTTGGTATAATAAAGGAAGAGCGTTAACAATGCTAAATAAAGTTGATGAGGGGCAAAAGTCCTTTGATACAGCAAGGAAGCTTGATCCATTCCTTTATTCAAAACTAAAGAAAATGCACTAATTATCTATCTAGTCTCTTGACATAAAAAATCTGTCTCAACTATATGAAGAAATTTATTAATTGAGAATTTGCTATTAAGACAATGTTTGGTACAAAATATGGTTGTGGAGCATGCGGTGCTATTTTTAAAGATAGAGAAGATCTTTTAAAACACGCTCAAGACTTGCACGATAAAAAAACTACCTATTTGTGTATAACTTGTGATGAATCATTTGGAAACGAGTCCTCATTTCGAATGCATATGGCAAGAGACCATAGAATATAATTTTCCTTTTTGATTCTATACTGTTCATATTATATGCATTGAACAATTTAACAAATCTACAAAAACACTTTCTTGACTTTTTTTGAATTTTGTATGTGAATATTCGACAGTCGAACTATGTGAAAAATCCCTCAACCGTCATATTTAATAATATATAGTTACTAATTACAGGGAACATGTCTGATATTCCTCTTTATTATCCCGTTGTTGTTATGGCATTTGTTGCTGCTACTGCTGCCATAGGTGTTCTTGCAGTAAAATTTGTCAAGAAAAGCAGCAAGCGTTACATTGTTGCAGGTAAGAGTCTGCCTTTATTTTTCATTGGTACCATGTTGGTTTCTGAAGCAGTTGATGGTAATGCATCGCTTGGAAATGTGTCATTATCAGCTTCGTTTGGATTCTGGGGGGGTGCAGTCATACCGCTTGGTTTGGCAATTTGTCTTGTCTTAACAGGTGCTTTCTTTGGAAAAAGATTCAACCGAATGAATATGATTACACTGGCAGATTTTTACTATAGACGTTATGGAAATGTTACCGAAGTTATGTCAGGTACTTTGATGTCAATAAGTTTCATTGTACTTGTAGCTGGAAACCTTGGCGCAAGTGGTTACATTTTGTCTGTAGTTTTAGGTATACCGTTGATTTATGCTATGTTGATTTCTACCGCTGTAGTATTATTGTATACATATTTTGGTGGATTATTTTCATGTGCATATACTGATATCTTCCACATTTATCTAGCAGTAGTTGGATTCTGGGCAGGCTTTATCTATTTCATTGGCCCGTGGTCTCCTATTCCAGGTGGATTAGAAACCATAGTTGCAAATGTACCTACTAACTTCATGGACATGTCTGGTCTTTATGATGTTGGTAATGGCGCCCTAGTCAATTGGGCAGGCATAATATCATTAGGTATAGGGGATATTGTTGCACTAGACTTTATGGAACGTGTATTTGCTGCAGATGGTGGACGAACAGCTCAAAAGGGTTCGTATATGGCTGCAGGATTAACTCTTTTGATACTTATTCCTACTACGATGATGGGAATAATTGGACTAACGGTTGAACCAAATGTTGTTAAAGCTGATCCGTATACTCTCTATCCAATTATAGCAATAAAGCACATGCCCGCGGTGATTGGTATCTTGATGCTTGTAAGTACGATAAGCTGTGGTATGTCTACAGCAAACGGAGGAACATTAGCAATTGCAAGTGTGCTATCAAGAAACATGTTACAACGTAACATTGTTACAAGATTTTTGAAAAGAGAAAAACTAACTGACAGACAATTGCTGGTGTCCACTAGACTTTTCGTTATCCCTATGTTCTTTACTGCATTTGCGTTAGGTTATCTAATTCCAAGACCTGGTGTTTACTTGATACTTGCCTTTGATATTGTCTTGGCAGGATGTCTCATACCTCTAGTCTTTGGAACATTCTGGAAAAAATCAACCTCAGCTGGAGCTGTGGCATCAATTGTTGTAGGTTCGGTGTTAAGATTAATCTTATTTTTCCTAATAACCAATGCTGCTCCTACAGATCCAATGGCTGCATATGCTGGATTAGATACAATGATTCCGCCGCTAATCTCACTTCCAGTCTTTATACTAGTGAGTTTGGCAACACAAAAGAGGAATCCACCCAGACATGATGTTGTGTATCTCATACCAAATGATTCTGATGTTGTTACTGGCGCAGATGTAAAAGATTGGGTTAACCCTATTGACACAAGACAAGTTGGCAGAGGAAATCATGGGGGAGCAGTATAAGAGTGACTAGATCTCAAATGGAGCTATAATAAAAAATGTCAGAAAAAAATGCAACAATAAAAAAAATATTATTGGCAATTGACAGATCAGGATACAAAGATAAAGCAACAGCATATGCAATAACACTGGCAAAATCTTTAGGATCTGAAATAACAGTGATTCATGTAATTGGTAAATCCTCACTTGGTGCAACTGCTGATGTCTTAGGTTATTACAGAGGTGGAAAACTGAAGGCATTCCAAGAAGCCTTGAAGAAGGATGCAGAAAAATTACTTGATAAAGTAGTACGGGCAGGAGAAAACGAAGGAGTTGTAGTAACTCAACAAGTCCTGATAGGCTCTCCCATTAAAAAAATCATATTAGATTACGCAAAGAATCACAAAATAGATTTGATTGTTATTGGAACTAAAGGCATGACAGGCATAGAAAAATTCCTCATGGGTAGCGTAGCTAACGATGTAATCGCCTATGCGCATTGTCCTGTATTGGCAGTAAGATAACTAAAATTTGCTCTAAATTATGAGTTCGATTGTCGAACTAGTTAAGGCGCTTTACTAGTAAATTTTTGACATAATCAGTGACATCAAGTCCATTTTGTAGTGCTTGTTCATTTAGCTGTTCCCAA
>Ga0070732_10001371_pt1 | contig 13337 bp, 8 predicted proteins | sample Coa_R1_5_FD_66449 | JGI IMG/M metagenome (GOLD analysis project Ga0070732, IMG submission 66449) | Surface soil microbial communities from Centralia Pennsylvania, which are recovering from an underground coalmine fire - Coalmine... | ecosystem: Environmental > Terrestrial > Soil > Unclassified ...
TCTACCGATCGGCGTGGTCGAGACGAGTTCTCACGGAATCTTTGATTGCCGACGCTAATTGTTAAGCGTGACGACTGTCAAGCATAAAATGATCGTTTTAGGCGTTTTCGATCATTTAATAGACATTAACAGTCAATATCCGTCGTAGATGTGGCGGCACGGACACACGCCGGGATGAAAGCCTGCGATTTCAATGCCTTCGGAGCCGAGGCGCAATCCCGTCAAGCAAGAGGGGCCCGGATCCCCAGGACCGGGCCCTTATAGATTCCGCACCAAAAACCCTAACGCTCGTTTGAAGTACATCCGTGGCTAACTTTGGTCAGGGTGTTGTTGTTTTTCGAGGCGATCCTACAATCGTAGAAACTGCCGCTCGAATCGAATTGCGTGTACTCCTGGGAGCTCTTGGCCGGAGACACATCCGTCGCCTGCCCAGAGTTCGTAACTGAACTGAACCGTGCTAACTCTCCGCCGCGTGTGACTTGTGTGTCGTCGTGGTAAGTCTGGTTGGTTGTCACGTCAAAGCCAAACCGGGAAGAGCTGACCGGGAAGATGAAATCCACGTTGATGGGAAAGCTGAAATTGTCATGGCTCACCACCGTTCCTTCGTTCCCAGAAACGGTCGTGGTTGCCGAAACCTTATTCTGGACAGCGGTGTTCTGATCGAGCACCGTAAAGTTGACCGTGTCGAAGTCGATGGTTTGAGTACTCGAGAAATACTGATGCTCTTGAACTGACGTCGAGACCTTGCCATGCGAAGTGTTGACGTATCCCGCGATGGTGAAACGGCGGTCCGAAGTGACGCCGATGGTCCCGGTCACGGTCGACGTGCCTTGCAGATTCTCGGTCACGACAGGATTGGGAGCGGCCAGCGTGTTCTTCGATACTGCACCCGTCACGTGCGCGGATCCTTTGTCGAGGAAGAGCAGCAGCGACGCCGTTTCGGCGAAGTAGCTGTCGTCGTTGAAAACGCTCAGCGACATCGTATGTGGATTGCCGTCGCTCAGCATACCGGCAAAGGGAGTGAGGTTCACGCGATAAGGCACGAAATCGAGTGTCTGCACTCCCGGCGACGGCACCCATTGATCAGGCAGAAATCCCGTGTAGACCCACGGAGATACAGGCGCAATGCCTGCCGGCTGGCCGTCGATGGTGATCTCAGTCTCGCGAAAATCTGTGTTGCCGCAGCCATACACCTCATTGATGCTGGCAAGATCGTTGGGAAAGCACGCGAACCACTGTTCGTCAACGGACTGGCTCTGCGAGACTACATCCATGTACACGCCCTCAATGTTCGTCGGCAGAGTGAATGTAGTCGAGAACTGGTCCGTCGGACTAAACAAGAACGCGGGGAGATTAATTCCCCCACCGCTATTGGTTTGCTGCAAGGGCAAGACCATGTCCGGCGTACGGGTTCGGTCTTCAGAGTCCTGACCCGCCGGATAAAACTCCAGATCTGCGCTTACTGTGAAAATTCCATTGAGGCGGGTGTTGTACGGCGGAGGACAATCCGTGGTGCAGTTCCCGAGGACGATCGTGCCTGTCTGTGGCATCGTCAGTAAAGCGGAGTAATCGGTGACGTCGCGCTCAACGTGCCAGGTGTTCGTCAAGGTAGCAAGCGGCTCGGGAGTTGTTCCAAAGTAAACGTTCGTGTTCCCCAGATAAATACTCGCAGTCCGATCAAACTGCACCCCCCCGTTCTCGCTGAAATCGACCTCAAAGACAACTTTCTTCCACGGGCCGGAGCAACCGCTGGGCGGTGTGAACTGGAATGTTTGCGTCGTGTTAGAAAAGAACGCAAACTGGTATGCGGCGAAAAGAGGAACAACGCAGGGTTTTTGAGACGGCCGCGGAACTGTCGGATCGGCCGTCACCTCGAATTGGGTTCCGATTTGCCGGTTTGTGCTTTGGGCGACTACGAAGTTGGGAATGAAGAACGACAGCGCTGCGATTGCGACAAACGTCGTTAACCAGCGGTGGGGGACGTTCATTGGAGACTCCTTAACGGAAGTGCCCGCCTGGAAGGAAATTCCCAAATCGGGGACTCTCTTATCGCACCGGATAATGCAGAATGTCAAGAAAACTTTGATTGAATATGCCTGACTCGCTCAACCAGTTGCCCAATTGGGCTAAATTATTGCACTCTGGACGTACCTGGGGGCTCTCTTCCAAGTGGAGATGAGTTAAACTCTGGGGTCTCGCGGTCCAGGCAACTTCAGATCGCCCTACTGACAAATGGATCAGCATGAGCGGACGCTCCACATGAACGCACGAAATCGCGCGGACAAAATCTTGCGGGAATTGCGACAAGAGGGCGATCTGTCGCTGGACGTTCTGATCAAACGGCTGGGTGCCTCGGCTGCGAGCGTCCGGCGTGACCTGACCAAGCTGGAAGCAAAAGGTCTGGTCCGCAGAACCCACGGCGGCGTAACCCTGGTTGAGCCGCTGCTCTACGAGCCGTTCCGCTACGACTCTTTATTTCAGAATCGCGAGCAGCACCGTACGCCTCAGAAGCGACGAATCGGTCTTCATGCTGCCGAACTGATTCAGGAAAACGAGACTGTGGGCTTCACCGCCGGCACGACGACGACTCACGTCGCGCGCAATCTCCGCAATCGTCATAACATCCGCGTGATTACCAACGCGATCAACATCGCCATGGAATTAAGCAATTGTCCGGGCCTGCGGACGTTCGTTACTGGAGGCTTCGTCCAGTGGGCCGGTTCATTCTCGCTGGTCGGGCATGCTGCCATCGACTCGCTCAAAGACGTTTATATGGATCGCGTTTTCGTGAGTGTCTGCGGAATCGACCTGGCTCGCGGGATCACCGTGATCGAACCCGAAGAGGCTTTGACCTTTCGTACCATGATCCAGCAATCCAAGCACATCGTGGTGGTAACCGACTCCACCAAACTCGGCATGGTCACGGCATCGTTGATCTGCCCCATCGCCAACATCGACATGATGATTACCGACACCGACGCTACTGATAAGGTGATTGCGCCCTTTGTGGAGCGTGGAATCGACGTGCGCCGCGTTTAGGTCCTCACTTCTTCGGGGATTCCGCCGAGCCGTCCTTCGAATTGAAGATCTGGAATTCACGGATGTGCGCCTCCGCTGACGAAGACAAAATGTGCAAGCGCACACGTGACGCGGTGACCGGGGCAAAATGATCGATTCGCTTATGCCCGACTGCCTGACCGCGGGCAACTGCAGTCCACTTCCCTTCCTGAAAAACTTCGATGGCGTAAAGCTGGACCCGCTGTCCACTGTTCAGCCATTCCATCGTCAATGCGCGGTCGAAAGTGACCGGATGATCGAAGCGAACTTCGAGAACAGCATGATGCGAACCCGCCAGCGCCGACCAAAAAGTGTCCGGATTGCCGTCGAGCGCCAACTCCTCTTCCGTCCCCGTTGCCAGATGTTTGGTGACGAGATTCGTGCCATATCGCGAGCGCACCGCTTCGCCAAACTCCTTTAGGCGCTGGACATCAGCATCCGGAATTAACCCGCGTTGGTCAGGCGCGATGCCCAGAACAAGTTGACCACCCCGCCCCACGGTTTGCTCGTAGGTGGTGAGCAGTTCTGAAACGCTCTTCAGGCTGGCCTCGTCATGGGGATGCCAGAACCAATGATTCTTTCGCAGCGGCGTATCCGCCTCTACCGGCCGCCAACGCAGATAGCCGTGCCGGTCGATCACGTTCCAGTTCTCGTACGGGATGACTCCGTCTTCGTTCCCCACCCAGCGAATATCGCCATACTCAAAAAGCGCCATGTCCGCGAATACTAGTGTGTTCGGCTGCAGCATGCGCAACTCCTCCACGATGCGGGGAAAATTGTAGACATGTCCGCCGCTGCCGGCGCCGTCAAGCCAGAACTCCTCAAGTTGACCATACCCTTGCGCCAGTTCGTCGAGTTCAGCTGTGTAGTATTTGTCGTACTCACCGGAGTTGCTGTACCGCGGCTCGTGCCGGTCCCACGGAGACAGATACACCCCAAACTTCATCCCATACTTCCTCGCCGCTGCTTCGACCTTCCCGACGACGTCCCCTCTTCCGTTCTCGAACGGGCTGCTCTTCACGCTGTAATCGGTCTGCGCTGTGGGCCACAGACAGAATCCATCATGATGTTTGGCCACAAAGATTACGTATCGGATCTCGGCGGCACGCAGCGCCTGCATCCACTGGTCTGGATCGAATTGTGTGGGATGAAACACCTTCGGATCGGCGGTGCCGTCTCCCCATTCACGATCCATAAAAGTGTTCGGGCCAAAATGGATAATCGCCCCAATCTCCAAGTCTTGCCACTCCAACTGCTGTGGAGTTGGCTTCAAATCAACCGCGTTCTGACCTAACGCAGGAATGATTGTGATCAGCATGAAGAGCAAGCACCCCAGAATGCGCAAGGAAAGCATGCCAAGAAGACTAGCATCTTCAATTCCGTAAGGAATAGGCTCTGCCGTGAGAGGCACGCGTGTAATAGAAGAGGTGGCATCAGATGTTGCCCGCGGTATTTGGCGCGACGCTATTTCAATGATCTAGGGAATTGCCAAGTTGGCCTCACATGTTGTTGGCCTTTGATCCCGCCAACCAAGGTGGCCCTTGTGCGGAGCTCGCTACAGCCCACCGCGGTAAATGAATCCTGAGCCTCGAAGATACTCCATTGATTCACTGATCCTCTGGCCGGCAACCAAGGATTCTCGCAATGAACGGCAAAGGCTTACTGCTTGTTTGGGTGCAAAGAATTGGGTGCAATTCCGAAATCCATTACTCGTTTGTGCATTCATTTCCTAGCACCAATCTGGCAAAACGTCCTACAAGCCTTAGTGTTGTATCAAAAGCGACCGCCGCAGATTCTGATGAGGCTACCAATCTCTCCTCTGCGGTCGCTTCTGATACAACACTAAGGCTTCGCGGAAATCTGGAGATCCGCCTCGGCACCCGCCAGCATGTCCTCGAACCCGACTTCTGGCCCGCGTCGTTTAGAGTCTGCTCCAGGGCGTAACTTCCAAATGGTCCGCGATGCGACCGGTATCCTGACTCGCCAATCGCCCAGCGAACTTTAAACAACACAATTGACTACGACAGCAGCAAGGCATAATGTGGTTATGCCTATGACTGATACACCTAAGCCTGTGACTCCTGCGGGCGCTCTCCAGATGTTGATCCTGCGTGTGCTCCAATCGGGCTCCCTGCATGGCTACGCGATTGCGCAGCGGATTTTTGTGCTCTCCAGCGAGGTTCTTTCAGTAGAAGAAGGACTCCTCTATCCGACATTGCAGAAAATGCTGCTGAAAGGCTCAGTAACGGCAGAGTGGGGCGTCTCCGAAACCAATCGTAAAGTTCGGTTCTATCGTCTGACCCGTGCCGGACGTAAACAGCTTGAACAAGAGTTGTCGAGTTACGAACGGGTTACTGAAGCGATTCAGTCGATATTGCGGACGGCTTGAAAAGAGGTGCTGTTGTGCTTCAATTTTTCCGCAGACTTTACTATCTCGTGAATCAAACTCGCTTCGACAGGGAACTCCAAGGCGAGATGGAGTTTCATCGTGAAATGGCGATGCAGCACGGTCGAAGCAACTTCGGCAGTCTGCTACGTTTGCGCGAAGAGGCGCGAGACGCCTGGGGTTGGACATGGATTGACCGTCTTGTTCAGGATCTTCGATTTGGTTTGCGCCTGGGGTTGCGCAACCCGCTTTATTCGTTATTTGTGATTCTGATCTTTTCGATTGGAATCGGCGGCAATACTGCCATGTTCACGATTGTCAATTCTGTGCTCATGCGGCCTCTTCCGTATCTCGGAGGTGACCGGCTCTTCGTCGCCACTGAAACGATTCCGCGAGAGCAGCTCACTAATGACCAGGTTTCATATCCTCTCTTCCTGGATTGGCAGAGTGAGTCACGAACGTTGGAATCCCTCGGCGCCTATTTCGTCACCTCCGACGCGGTGCGGATTGGGAAGAGCACCTCTCATGAGCAGATCGCCTATGCGTCAGCAAGCTTGCTCTCCACCCTGGGGATTACGCCCATCGTGGGAAGAACATTTTTGCGAGACAACGCTCAAAGCACCGACGCTCCCGCCGTGGTGCTCAGCGAGGAGTTTTGGCGAGAACGCTTTCATGCCAGCAGGGATGTTGTGGGTAAAGCGATCGCAGTGGGCGCCGACGTCTATACAGTTATTGGCGTCCTGCCCAGCGGTTCATCATACGTTGCGCCCGGCGTGAACCTGTGGCTGCCCCTTGAGCCGATGGCGAGCCTACCGTTCATGCGCAATCGTGACGTTTGTTTCCTTACCGTCGTAAGCCGCCTAAGGTCCGGAGCGACAATTTCTGAAGCATTAACCGAACTGAGCGGAATTCAAAAACGCGACCAACTCTTGTTTCCCGGAGTTGACGCCGGCCACGGAGTTCATATGCAGACCCTGCGCGACTTTATAGTCGGTTCGCGCAGCCGCTCGTTGATCATTTTAGGCACGGCGATGTTTTGCCTCCTGCTGGTGGTCTGCGCCAACCTTGGCGGTTTGATGATGGAACGCTCGGCGGCTCGGCAAAGTGAATTTGCAATGCGACAGGCCTTGGGTGCTTCTCGATCCCGAATCGTGCGCCAAGTGCTTACTGAAAGCCTGCTTTTAGCCATTTTTGGAGGTGTGATAGGGCTGGCGGCGAGCCGGTTGATCATTTCCTCACTCGTGGAGGCCGGAGCAACGCTCATTCCGGCGGACACACGAGTCTCTTATGACTCGCACGTGTGGTGGTTCAGTGCAGCCGCAATCCTGTTGACCTCAATCGTGACCGGTGCTGGCCCGGCACGGACAATGTGGGGTTCGTCGAACACAGAGCGACTGAAAGAGTCAGCCGCCGTCAGATGTTCCGCGCCCGGCGGGCGGCGACTGAGGCGATCGCTCATCACCAGTGAGGTGGCGCTTACGGTCGTTCTGTTATCTGCGGCGAGCCTGCTGATTGTCAGCTTTACGCGGTTATCGAGCGTAAAACCAGGGTTTCGAACGGATCATTTGCTTACGGCAGCCATTTCCCTTCCCGCCACCCGTTATGAGACAAAGAACAGCAGAGTCCAATTCTTCGACGGTCTCGGCCAGGAATTGGAGCGCCTACCAGGAGTAGTTCAGGTCAGCGCTGTGAGCACGCTGCCAATTAGTGGCGGCGACTCGCGCGGATTTGTCACCATTGAGAAACACCAGTTTCATCCAGATCAGCAGCCAAGTGCCAGCTTTCGTCGCGTCCTGCCAAATTATTTCCAACTGATGGGAATACCGGTGTTAAGCGGGCGTGAATTTCAAGCTTCCGATCAGGGAGCGGACAATGGCCGGCCGATGGTTGTGTTAATCAATGAGCAGATGGCAAAAGAGCTGTGGTCGGACCGCAGTCCTTTGGGTGAGCGAATCAAGATAGGGCCCGCTGAAAGCGAGCCCTGGCTCACGATTGTGGGTGTGGTCGGCGACGTTCACAATACCGGACTGGATGCCCAGCCGGATTTCTCAACTTATGAGCCCTTCTCCCAACGTTCGCGCGACACCATGACGATTGTGGTGCGCACGAGTTTAGATCCTCATAGCGTGGAGAATTCCGCGGTCAAGATGATCCATCGCTTCGAGACCGAGGCCGCGATATTTGACGTGATGACGATGGAAGAGCGATTGGCTTCGTCGGTGCTGGACTGGAAGTTCAATGCATGGATTACCGGTGCTTTTGCTGCGTTGGCGCTCTCGCTTGCGATGGTCGGAACCTATGCGAGTATTTCCTATTCTGTGCGGCAGAGAACCCCCGAGATAGGATTGCGCATGGCGCTCGGAGCGCAGCCTCGGCGAGTTATGGCAGATGTCCTAAGGGAAGGCCTGAAAGTAGCAACCACGGGCGTGGTGATCGGCACGTTCGCTGCTTTCGCTCTAGCTCATGCCATTCGCTCTGTCCTGTTTGGCGTGACTGCCGCTGATCCAGCGATTTTTGGAACCGTTGTTGTTGTGGTGGTGCTCACGGTGCTGCTGGCCAGTTTGCTTCCCGCCTGTCATGCGGCCCACATCGATCCGACACGGGCGCTCCGTACACAATGATTTTCGGATTGTTGATGCACCGAATCTCGACTCCTTCATCGCCAGACTGCCGTATGCGTAAACGCGCACGTACGGATCTGTGCCGGAGGGGCCAGCGATGGTCGTCCCTGCCCCGACAGTTATCCAGGAACGGGCTTCGAGGAGATCGCTATATCCGCGTCCTATTGCGCCTGAAATGATTTCTGTAGATCTCCTCGAAGCCGACTTCTGGACAACGTGGTCAAGAGTCCGCCTGAAAACGTAACCTCCGGTTAGCGCGGCATCCGGGAACCATCCGCGATGAAATCCCTATCCCGCTTGGTAGTAAAATGTCTCCCCATCTCATGATGTTGCCGGATTGTTACGGCCTGAGACCTTTTCGAATGCGGAGGCGACGGTGGCACTCACCATCAATAACCTTTCCAAGACTTACCCAAATGGGGTAAAGGCGCTTAAGAACCTCTCAATCTCGATCGGCAACAGCATGTTCGGCCTGGTGGGGCCGAACGGGGCGGGGAAAAGTTCCCTGATGCGCACGATCGCCACGCTTCAGGATCCGGATTCCGGCACGATCACCCTCGACGGCATCGACGTGCTGCGCCAAAAGGATCAGGTCCGTCGTATTCTCGGCTACCTGCCGCAGGAGTTTGGAGTCTATCCCAAGATTTCTGCTCTGGACATGCTCCACCACATCGCCGTGATGAAAGGCATGACCTCATCGGCTGAGCGCAAGGCCACAGTCGATGCGCTGCTCCAGCAGACCAATCTGTGGGATGTTCGGAAAAAGGCCCTCGCGACTTTTTCTGGCGGCATGAAACAGCGTTTCGGGATCGCGCAGGCTCTCCTCGGCAATCCACGTCTCATTATTGTTGATGAGCCCACCGCCGGCCTGGACCCGGCCGAGCGCAATCGCTTTCTGAATCTGCTCTCTTCGCTGGGCAGCGACCGCACCGTCATCCTCTCCACTCATATCGTGGACGATGTACGGCAGCTCTGCCCTCGCATGGCCATCATCGTTTCGGGCGAGCTACTGCTGGAAGGCTCTCCCAACGACTGCTTGGCCGCTCTCAACGGTAAAATCTGGTCGAAAGTCGTCGCTACCGACGACGAGGTGCGAGCGATCGAAACTCAGCTCCACGTGATTTCCACGCACCTGGTTGGCGGACAGCATGAAATTCGTGTGTACGCCGAGTCCTCTCCGGGCGACGGTTTCTACTCTGTCGAATCCGACCTGGAAGACGTTTATTTCCTCAACCTGTCGCAGCAGTCCAAGCGCCAGCTTCCCAACTGACCCCAGGCAGCGAGCGCATGACTACTGGAGGAATCTGACATGGCATTGTTTTGGGAGTTCTTCACCTTCGAACTGAAGTTCCGCTTCAAGAGCCTCTCGACGTATATGTACTTCCTGCTCTGGCTCATGTTTTCGTTTTTTTGCGTTGCCTCGGAAAGCTTTGGCCCGATCGGCAGCGGCAATGGCAAGGTTGTACTGAATTCCGCGTTCGCCAACACCCTCGACAATCTCTTTGCCGGACTCTTCGGGGTCATCGTGATTGCCGCGATCTTCGGAACTTCCATTCTCCGTGATTTCCAGCGCGACACCTACCAGATTCTTTTCACCCAGCCTATCTCCAAGTTCGCTTACCTCGGCGGACGCTGGGCCGGCTCTTTTGTCACCACCGTCTTCGCTTTCTCGGGCATGATGCTCGGTACTTTTCTCGGAACCTTCGCGCCCTGGGCCGACCACACTCGGATCGTACCCAATCATCTATGGGCTTATCTTCAGCCATTCTTCTCAATACTTGTTGTGCAGATCTTCTTCATCGGTTCCGCCTTCTTCGCGGTTTCTGCCCTCACTCGAAAAATATTTGTTGTCTATCTGCAAGGCGTCGCCCTGTTCATGATCTACGTCATCGGCCTCACCGTCTTCTCTTCGACCCGCTCCCTCGAACGTTTCTGGTCCGGCATTTTCGATCCCATCGGCCTTGTCTTGTTCAATGACATCACGCGCTATTGGACGGTTCTCGAAGAGAACACGCTGTTCGTCACCTGGTCGCCTTCTCTCGCTAATGGCATCTTCCTCTACAACCGTCTTCTGTGGACTGGTGTGGGTGTTCTATCGTTGGTTTCGGTATGGGTTCTGTTTCCCATGTCGGTGGAGGCGCTCACTGCACGTTCGCAGGGCCGCCGCGCCGCCAAAGCCAAAGAGCAGGAACTCGCCGAGGCTGTGCCCGTGCGTTCAGGTGTTACCGTGCGCCGGACTCGCATCCAACAAGCGTTTACGCCGGGTACTACCTTCGCCCAATACCTCTCGCTCTCCCGCCTGCGGCTGCGCAATATTCTGCGCGACGTGGTGTTCTGGGCGCTGGTAGCGCTGCTGGTCGCCTTCGGCATCAACAATGGCTATTTCGCTGGCCGCGTCGCTGAAAGAAATGTCTGGCCCGTCACCTACCTCATGCTGCAGGCCGTCGAGGGCAGCGCCATCCTCTTTCTTCTGATTGTCGCTGGTCTTTACGCCGCGGAATTGCTCTGGAGCGAGCGCGACACTCACTTCGACGGCATTCACGACGCTCTTCCTATGCGCGAGTCCATCGACTGGCTCTCGCGCCTCACCGCCGTCGTCGTCGTCGAACTCATTCTCCTCGCGTTCGCCATGCTCGTGGGCATTTTCATGCAAACCATCGCCGGCTATCACCACTACGAGTTGCTCCAATATTTCAAGGAACTCTATCTGGTGACCTTCCCGCAAGTCCTGACCTTTATTCTTCTCGCATTCTTTGTGCAAACTGTAGTCTCGAACAAGTTTGTAGGCCACGGCATTGTGATTGGCTTCTTCGTCTTGCTACAGATCCTGCCCCCATTCGGTTGGGAGAACACGTTGTATCTCTTCGGCCAGGTCCCCGCCTACACGTATTCCGACATGAACGGTTACGGCCACTTCGTTCCGTCCATGTTCTGGTCGATTACCTACTGGCTCTCGATTGCGACCGTGCTCGGAGTAATCTCGATCGCCTTCGCGCGTCGCGGAGCCGAGGACTCCCTGCGCGCCCGCGCCCGGCTGGCCTTGCAGCGCGCGCCCCGGCTGGTTCCGGCCGCCCTGCTTTTCGCTCTCCTCGCTGCCGGCTCCGGCTGCTGGTACTTTTACAACGCTCACGTCCTCAACGAATATCTCGATGCCAAAGCGCGCCGCCTCATTCAGGCGGACTACGAACGCCAGTTCAAGAAGTACGAGAACCTGCTCCAGCCCAAGGTCACAGCAGTTGATGCCAACATCAACATCTATCCCGAGCGGCGCTCCTTCGACGGAAACGTCCGCATTACCCTCGAGAACAAAACGACCCAGCCAATCCCCCAGATTCACATTACCGATCTCAGGCAGTCGGTCACCAATCTCAAATTCGACCGCCCATTCCACCTGGTCAGCTCCTCGCCGCGCCACATGTACTCGATTTATAGCCTCGACCAGCCCTTAACGCCCGGCGAGACCATCACGCTTACCTGCAACGTAGGTCACCAAACCCGAGGCTTCCGCGATGGCAATGAGCCGGCTGAGTTCGCCTATAACGGTACCTTCTTCGACTCCGACTACGTCCCCCACATCGGCTACAACACAGGCGTCGAGCTCGACGACCCGCGCCGCCGCCGCGAAGAGCACCTGCCCGCTCTCGAAGAAATGGCGCAGCGCGGCAACCCCGATCACTCCGTGAACAATGTCTTCTTTCGTGGAGAGTCCGACTGGATCACTTACCACACGGTGGTCAGCACCTCAGCCGATCAGATCGCCATCGCTCCCGGATATCTGCAGCGCCAATGGCAGGCCGACGGCCGCAACTTTTTCGAGTACAGCATGGGATCGACCCACATTCTCGACTTTTTCGCCTACCTCTCCGGCCGCTACAAGACCCGCAAGGAGCTTTATCGCGGTCCCGGCGGAGAGGTCTCGCTCGAGTTGTATTACGATGCCGCGCACACCTACGATCTCGACGACATGCTGGCCAGCTCCCTCGCCGGCCTTGACTACTATCAACGCATCTACAGTCCCTTCCAGTTCACGCAGTTTCGCATCCTCGAGTTTCCCCGCTACCGCACCTTCGCCCAGTCCTTTCCCAACACCGTTCCCTACTCCGAGGCTATCGGCTTCATCGGCCGAATTAAGAAACCCACCGACATCGACTTCACCTACTTCGTTACTGCCCATGAACTCGGCCATCAATGGTGGGCTCACCAGCTTGTCGGAGCCGACGTGGAAGGTTCCAACATGATGTCGGAAAGCTTGGCAGAGTATTCCGCCCTCCAGGTGATGGCGCACAAGTACGGCCGCGACCTCATGCATCGCTATCTCCGCCACGAACTCGATACCTATCTGCGCGGCCGCGCCGGAGAAATTCGGCACGAGCCGCCGCTAGCTTTGGTGCAGCGCGAGCAATACGTCTGGTACCAGAAGGGCGGACAAATCCTCTACACGCTGGCTGACTACATTGGCGAAGACAAGCTCAATCTGGCTCTACACAATTTTCTGATGCAATACCGCTACACGAATGCCGGCAACCAGGTCGATTCCACCAGCCCTGTCCGCGCCGCCAATACTTTCGACGATCCCTACCCCGACACCCGCATGCTGGTCGATGCCATCCGCGCCCAAACTCCCGCCGAACTTGAGTACATGGTCGATGACGGCTTCACTCGAATTGTCCTCTACGACAACAAAGCCGTTTCCGCTACTTCTCAAAAGACCGCCGACGGGAAATACAAGGTCACGCTCGAGGTTCAAGCGCGAAAGTTGCAAGCCGACGGCAATGGAGCCGAAACTCCCATGCCCCTTGCCGACTACATCGAGATCGGGGTCTTCAGTGGCAAGAAAGATGAAGAGACTCCCCTCTACCTCAAGAAGGAAAAACTCACTGAGGAACACAAGACCTTCGTAATCATCGTCGATCAGCAGCCTACTTTGGCCGGCATCGACCCCTACAACAAGCTCATCGACAGGAATGCGGACGACAACATGATTGACATCACGAACCAATGACTCGACTGGGCGGATGTATCGCGGCCCTATAACTAAAGGTTGCATCCTCGTGTCTTGCCGGTGATTCGCTCGGCACAATCAGTGATGCTGACCGGAGATTGGGGAGGTTCAATTTGGTGGTAGTCGGCAATCTTAGGCGATCCAGAAACGTGCTTGAACGAAGCCGCGTTGCGGCAGACGCTTTCGCGTGCTTGGTGTCAGCAGTGTGGGTGAAGGGATAAGGTTGGGTCATAAGGAGCTAACCTATGACCCACCTTCGCAAAATGATGCT
>Ga0070732_10001372_pt1 | contig 13331 bp, 19 predicted proteins | sample Coa_R1_5_FD_66449 | JGI IMG/M metagenome (GOLD analysis project Ga0070732, IMG submission 66449) | Surface soil microbial communities from Centralia Pennsylvania, which are recovering from an underground coalmine fire - Coalmine... | ecosystem: Environmental > Terrestrial > Soil > Unclassified ...
TGGAGTGCACCCCAAAAGTGAGACAGGCGATTAAGGGGCCAGCTACATTGAATGGAGGAGAACAGTGCTGGTGCCCCGACAAGAATATTCCCGTGAATTGAAGTTGGCTGCAATGCGCGAGATCGACTCCGGAAAAGGTATGGCGGAGGTGGCTCGCATGTATCAGCTCAGCCCCAAGCGATTGGAGGTGTGGAGGAGCGAGTGGCGCGCGAAAGGCGACCTGGCCTTTCCTGGCAAGGGTTCGCAGCCACAAGGCAAACTCAATGCCGATCGGATCTCTGAGCTGGAACGTAAGATCGGCCAGCAGACCATGGAGATCGACTTTTTAAAAAAAGCGTTGCGGCGTTTCAGGGAACATCCTCTGCCAGTCGCCGTCAATGGCGGCACCGACTCTATGAGCAAATCCAAGAGGCGGGCGAAGCGGGGGCAATCGTGAACGGGCTGTGCCGTGCCGCCGGAATAAGTCGGGCAGGCTACTTCCGTTTCCGGCAACGCAGAAAAACCAAGCGTACCACAAAGGGATGAAGCCGGAGATGGCGCGTCTGACCTTAGCCCGAAAGATCGCGGCCATTGCTTTGACACTTTGGAAGAAGGAGGAACGTTTCGACGCCAAACTCTGGGTTAGCCACCCCCGGTCGTTGCATTGGCGTTTCGGAGCGTACCCTAAAAATGATGACACGAAAGTGTCGCTGCGATGTAAGAGTGTGACGAAGAGATGACAAAATTTTTACCCGTAGCCGACAACTTCTCTTTGTCATCGGTCCACGCTGCGCCGAAGGAGGTACCCGTATGCATCACATGTGGACCCACATGAAGTCCCTCAACCGACGTTCGTTCGTAAAGAACGGACTCACGGCGGCAGGTCTCGCGACTGCTGGCGCGGGATTTCTGGCCAATAGCTCATCCGCTTTAGCTGAAGCGGGACCTGAAGAACACAGCGGACGCCTCACCAAAGGAGACGCGGCCCTGCTCAGATTTGCGGCGGCAGCGGAAATTCTTGAGACTGATTTTTGGGTGCAGTACAACGAGCTTGCAGGAGTTCAAAACAATGAGTTTCCCGGCGGAGGCGGAGGGGGCAATCCAGCCTACACCGCGGCGCTTACGGTGCTCGATTCGGACATGGCACAATACGTCCACGACAACACCGACGATGAATTCACACATCAGAACTTTCTGAACGCCTATCTTGCTTCGAAAGGCGCTTCGACTGTCAATCTGGAGCCGTTTCGCACCTTGCCGGGCAGTACGGCGACTGGATCCACTGGAGCGCTACGTCTTACGAACCTCATGCAGCTCACGGTGGACACCAGTTGGTGGACCCGCTACCGTGATAGTGGACATAACCCCGATCTGGATCCGAACTTTACGTTTCCACAAGCAGTGCCAACCCTATTCACAGGGCAGCACACAGCAATCCCTAGGACCGACGATGACACAAAGGATCTAAATTTCCTTCAGGCCATCGCGAACACGGCGGGATTCCACTTTCCCACCATCGAACAAGGTGGCACCACTCTCTATCCAGCGATGGCACAAAGAGCGACCAGTGTGGAAGTGCTGCGGATCTTGATAAGCATCGGTCCTACGGAAACAATGCATTTTCAAACCTGGGCAGACAAGGCAGGCAACGCGCCTCCCCTAACTGCTGTGGATCCTATGACAGGCGTGTCGGTGACATTCCCAAATCTGAATTCTGCACCGTTTGGCGGCGAGGAATTTCAAACCAATCTGATCATGCCTGAGCCGTGTCCATTTCTAAGCCGGAAACTTCCACCATGCTCGATTATTCGCCCCACCGGAACGAAGGAGATTGCAAAGGGCGTGGTGAAGTTCCTGACGGACATGGGACTCTTCATCGGCCAATCGCCGGCGTTCTTTGCTTTCCTGAACGATCTGGCCGAAAACGCCGATGAAGCAAGGCGAGGCAAATAGAAAGAGGCACTTCGGACTCTAGCCGCTGTACGTTTCCTGAGTGCAGCGGCTTTCAACTGCTGCAATAAGGCCTTTACACGCATTGAGAATTTGCCGACTCGGCTATTGTCGGGCAGCCTTCTGGGGAACTGGACCCAAACTGGACTCAGGGGGTCTTGTAAGCAATAGAAAAGAACCGGCAAAACGAAGCGAATCTCCTGGTCCCGAAGCAACTCTGGTGGTCCAACTTGTTGAATCGCTTAGCTCGGTTCTGCGTCTTGTACCACGGTTTTAGGGGGTGTTCGGCGCTATCTGGACCCAAGATGGACCCACATTTTCCATTCCGTGATCCCATTGGCTGCAAGGCTGACTTCGTCAGGTCCCGCCCTCTTTTCCAGGCGCTGACAGGTGAATTTTCGGCAGGAGCCGTCGATCAGAAGAATTTCTTCCAAATAATGTTACTCGATAGATTTACGAAAAAGCCAAAACTGAAGGCCCAGAGAATATGCTCCCAGGAGGGTTTTTTGCGCTTGTTGTTGAACCAGTGCATAAAGAGTGGGAAGAGGGCGATCGCGACCACCGCGGACCCGACCAGCACGTTTACATGGAGATCGCTGATAGAAAACTCAATCGGGATTTTTCTGATATCGATGCACTGCTGAGAAAACAGTCCCAACAACAACAAAAAGTACGCCGTGACCGACCAGATCAGCCGTTTTTGCGGAAGGTCGCCTCCGAATTGAATTTTTCCAGGATAGAATCCCAGGTCCAAAAAGTAGCGCGACGTGCGACTCAGGATTGCGTTCATGCCATGTGCTCCAACACGTTCCCCCAAACCACGGCCCAAGTTCTCCAGCCCTTGAAGATAGTCTGCGTGCGGGCTCCTTCCAGAGCGCGCCGCAAGACCGTCAGACTGTGCCTTATCAAGATATTGTGCGAGTCTAAAACGAATTGCTTGTAACTGGGCTGAAGAGCGAGCCTTGCGATAAGATTTCGGCCATGTTCGCATCGCTTCGCCACCTCACCGGCTGGGTGCTGAACGCGTTCCGCTCTCGCCACGATCTCATGCTGGAGAATCTGGCGCTCCGTCAGCAACTGCTGGACCTGCACGCCAAACGACCAGGGCGTCGGCTCTCCACCCCGCACAAGTTGTTCTGGGTGATCTTGCGGCGGCTCTGGTCGGGATGGAAGACTCCCCTGGTTCTTGACACGCCGCGAACGGTGGTCGAGTGGCATCGAGCGGGTTTTCGCCTCTATTGGAAATGGATCTCCCGAGCCAGGCAGGTCGGTGGGCGAAAACCTGTGAGCCGAGAACTTCGGGCGCTCATCCTCCGCATGGCGGCGGAGAATCCGACTTGGGGAGCTCCGCGGATGCACGGCGAATTACTCAAGCTTTGGCTTCCCAATCTCCCAGCCCACCGTCTCGCGCTGGCTGCGACGGGCACCCAGAAGCCCCAAGGTTGGCCAGCCCTGGCTCGCCTTTCTTCGCAACCACCGTGAGGCCATCGCGGCCATGGACTTCTTCACGGTACCGACTCTTACGTTTGGGGTGCTGTACTGATTTTTCATCATCGGTCACGATCGGCGCAAGATTCTGCGTTTCAACGTGACACGAAATCCCCATGCTCTCTGGATTGGGCAACAGTTGCGGGAGGCGTGGCCGTACACGCCAGCACACCGGTTCCTGCTGTTGGATCGCGACGCGAAGTTTGGCAACGATGTGGTCAGCTCCGCCAAAGCAATGGGGAGTGAACCCGTGCGCACCGCATTTCGCAGTCCCTGGCAGAACGGAGTGGCCGAGCGTTGGGTGGGAAGCTGCCGACGAGACCTGCTGGCTCACGTAATCATCTTGAATGAGCGCCATCTGAAGCGACTGATGTCGGAATACGTGAGCTACTACCATGAGGACCGAACGCATCTTGGCCTCGCCAAGGACACGCCGGCGGGTCGGCCGACCGCAATTCGTCCAGCACGCGAAAGCAAGATTCGCTCCTTCCCTCGGCTGGGCGGGCTGCACCACCGTTACGATTTGGCTGCTTAAGTAATGATTTCTTCCTCACTGCTTGTGCTCGTTGGCCAACCTGCGTCGGTTTGTAACCTTGTGGGCGGCATCGATCATCGGCAGAACCAAGAGGCACATCGACATCTCGACCTCACTATGCTAAGCCGCGACCTTTGCGTTGGCGCCGAAGGTTTTGAGGAACCACAAGCATCGTTTCAAGTGATCAAGGAACTGCTTTGCGCATCGTTCCTCAACACTCGTAATCGACAGCTTTCGATGGGCGATCCAATGGAGAAAGTGCTCCGCGGCCCGAATGTGCTTGCGCGCTGCAACCCACTGATAACGGCTCTCGGACAGTTCCCTGGCGAACCCTTCAAGCAGATAACCACCGGTGCCACTACGTAGTTGCTCGATACGTGATGGCCGTCTGAAATAGCGAACCAGCATGATGTTCCCCCTCCTTGGGAGCATCATGATTATGTGTGATAGCCGAGACTTTACACGCGCTGTTGTGAGGACGAAGCGGAACCGTCGGACTCGGCTGAACCTCAAGTTCCGGGTTGCTCGTCATCTGCCCAGAATCGATACCAAGCGCGGAGATCAATTCGTACAACCGGATTTACCACGACAAAAGGGAGCGACGGTGGGCGGGGTTTGGCGGTTTTCATTTGGGATTTGAGAAGAAGGGAGCTGCTACCTCAGCGACAGGCCAATCTCGAAAATCATTGCTGTTCTGGAGCCACGCGACCACGACCTTCTGGTCCGGGTAAATGATGAGCCAGGAACTACTGCCACTAACGCCCCCACTGTGCTCATACCATCGCTCTACCCCGCGTTCTCCTCGTTCGTGGAGAGACCAGCCAAGACCGTAGTGTGTCTTTTCCCCATTTTTTAGCTTTTGCGAAGAGAACATCATTTCAAGGGTCCCTTGCCTCAGCAACCCGGCATGCAGAAAAGCCGAACCGAAGCGCACAAGGTCCTCCGCCGTGGATAGAAAGCCGCCTCCCGCCCATTTGTAACTCACTTCCTCATGCAGCGCGTTGTAGTAGCTTCCGTCTGCCCTGACGCTGTATCCGCGTGCTCGATTGGGAATGATTTTTTCTGGTTCGTCACCCATCGTGTCGTTCATACCGGCCGGCAGGAACACCTTGTCGCGCATAAACGTGAGGAAGTCCTGGCCGGACGCCCCCTCGATAACCGCACTGGCAAGCACGTAGCCATAGGTCGAGTAAAGCCACTTCGTACCTGGAGGCACGGAAAGCGGGTCGTCCTTAAACCGTTTGAGACTTTCCGAAACCGAGTGGTAGATTTCGCAATCCGGTCTACTCTCTTCCTCGCGCGTGTAGGTTCGGATTCCACCGAGATGCCCTAACAGCTCACGCGTCGTTATGACATATTTCTTGTCGGGGAATTGGGGCACGTATTTTTGGACTGGAGCATCTAGGTCGAGACGCCCTTGGTCAAAAAGGACAGCAGCCCCCACAGCTGTTAGCGGCTTCGAAGTGCTTCCAATTCTGAATTTCGTTCTCGGCAGCACGGGCACACACTGTTCAAGGTCAGCAAGCCCGAATCCCTCAGCCCAGACCACTTTGCCGTCAACGGCAACTGCGATTGAAATTCCAGGAGGGCGGGCGACCTTGTTGTTGATTGCGGAGCTGCTATTCCCTCGCATCTCGTGCTGAAATATTTCGATCGCTGCCTGCCTCGCCAATTCAATTTGCTTTGAATATTTCGGGTTCGCGATGCTCGTTTGTTGCTGCAAATGCTGCAACGCTTCCTCGGCGCACTGTGCTTGGCACTTTGCAAACCCGGAAGTAACTGAGAGGTAGACAAATAGGCAATAAATGAAACTTTTGGATGAACGACGCATGCCTCGCTGCTCCTTGACGCCGGATGTCTCTCCGAAGCCACAAGTGTATGAGCAATTGTCCCAAAGGTCATCCAACCTGCCTGCTAAACCCGCTTGCGGTGGTCAACGGGCCAACCCCCGGATTGTCGGCAATGCTGAAGTTGGGTTCCTGCCAGCTGGTTGTCGCGCAGGTCGAGAGCAATCAGTCAAGTCAAGTTCAGACTATTGCTGATTATGCGAAGCTGTCACTCTCTAGCGATCAGCCCATCATGCTGGCCCTAAAGAAGTTCATCCCCTGCTACGCTGCCGCACTCTGCATAAAGACGCACTCCACATTACTGGCATTGGACTAAACCGCTACGCGGTATACCTGGCGCATGCGTTCGTTGATAGCAGTTCCTGAGATGTGACGGTTCCTTTGTTCCTTCCGTCCGGATTCACTAGCCCTTCTCATGTTCGTTTCTTTGCGAAAGCATGAGTAGCTGCTTGCAGCACAATCCTTTTCGCAAGGAGTCGTTCCCATGACATCACTTCGCACCCGCATGACAGAGGACATGCAGATCCGGAATCTTGCGATCCATACTCAGAAGACGTATCTGCTCCAGATCGCCCTGTTCGCCCGCTATTTCAACAAGTCACCCGAACTACTGGGACCTGAGCAGATTCGCACCTACCAGGTCTATTTGAACGAATGAGAGGAAGCTAGCGACCAGTTCGATCCTGATCGCGATTGCTGCACTTCGCTTCCTCTACAAAGTCACCCTCAAAAAGAACTGGGTGTTCGACGAGATCATTCCGGCTCCGAAGAAGCCGCAGAAACTGCCGGTTATTCTTAGCCCCGAGGAGGTGATCCAGTTCCTCAACTGTGTCGCAAGTATCAAGCACCGCGTGATCCTGACGACCTGCTATGCAGCCGGCCTGCGCATCTCAGAAGCCATTTGTCTCAAACCATCCGCCATTGACAGCAAACGGATGGTGGTACGTGTCGAACAGGGCAAAGGACAGAAAGACCGATACGTGATGCTCTCGCCGAAGCTGCTCGCGACCTTGCGGGATTGGTGGCGAGTGGAAAGACCCCAGCACTGGCTCTTCCCGGGCGATAAAACCGGCCAGCATATTAGCAAAGACACGGTTGAGCACGCTTGCCAGAAGGCGCATCGGCTCTGCCATATTCCCAAACCCATCACGCCACATTCTCTGCGTCACGCCTTCGCTGTGCACTTACTTGAACAAGGCACCGATGTGCGAACCATCCAGCTATTGCTAGGCCATCGCAGCTTAGCCACTACGGCCCGGTATTTGCGCATCGCAACCACCAAGGTGTGCTCGACCACCAGCCCACTCGATCTTCTTCCACATCCTGTTTCCACCGAGGCGAAACCCGCTACTCCCCAGTACTTCTGAGTGGCGGTTCATGGATCGTCCCCAGTTGGAAGTCGCTGACGTGTTTCGTCGCTACGGCGAAGCCTATCGGGAACAGCATCGGGCTTCGTTGTCGACGGCGCAGCGCCGTGTCATGAGCGCCATCGAACTTTGCCGCACTGCAGCCCTCGGCAGTCATCTGGAAAGGTGCGATGAGTGTCAGCACGAACGCATCTGTTACGACTCGTGCCGCAACCGGCATTGCCCAAAGTGCCAGTCTCTGGCTCGTGCCCAATGGATCGAGGAGCGTCAAGAAGAGCTCCTCGACACGGAATACTTCCACGTTGTCTTTACCTTGCCGGAAGAGATTGCCGCCATCGCCTACCAGAACAAGGAAGTGGTGTACGACATTCTCTTCCGGACTGTATCCGAAACGTTACGTACTATCGCCGCCGATCCCAAACATCTGGGGGCTGAGATCGGATTTTTTGCCGTACTACACAGTTGGGGTCAGAACTTGTTGTTTCATCCGCACCTTCATTGTGTCGTCCCTGGCGGCGGACTTTCAACGAACGGTGATCGCTGGATCTCTTGCCGTCCCCGTTTCTTCTTGCCTGTGCGGGTGCTCTCACACTTCTTCCGTCGTTTGGTCCTGGAGTGCCTAGAGAAGGCGTTTGACGACGGTCAGTTACGCTTCTTCTCCTCTCTTTACGACCTTCAGGACCGCCGTGCTTTCCTGCGTTATCTGGCACCGCTAAGAAAAGCAAAGTGGGTGGTCTACGCGAAGCCGCCGTTTGCCGGGCCTCATCAAGTCCTCGACTACGTGGGCCGTTACACCCATCGCGTGGCCATTTCCAATAATCGCCTACTCGACATGCAAGATGGCCATGTGCAATTTCGCTATAAAGACTATCGCCATGCCAGCCAACAGAAACTCATGACCCTGTCAGCCGACGAATTCATTCGCCGCTTTCTGCTCCACGTCCTACCCGATGGCTTCCACCGCATTCGCTACTACGGATTCCTTGGCAATCGCCACCGGCAGCAGAAACTTGCTCGCTGTCGCCAACTGTTGGGGATGAAGTCTGTCGAGGATTCCGCCCGAACCTCAAAATCAGAGCGGGACTTCCGCGACCGCTACGAGCAATTCACCGGCATTTCTCTCCGGCTCTGTCCGGTCTGCCATCGAGGTCACATGATTCGTGTCGAACGGCCCGCGGTCGCTGGCACATCAACCTCGGGAGACTCTTCATGAGGACGTTCGGCTTCACGGTCATCTCCCCAAAACTCGCCGACCACCACACTCAAGGAGGAGTGTCTCCCGATTCTCCTCCAACTGCGCGCGCATACTTTCGTGCCGACTCTGTCCCTCCTGTGAATCCCTGGTTTGTGCGCGTTAGGCACTCCGCAGTAGTTCCTCCTTCCATCAGATCGCGGCTTTCTGGGGAGCCTCGCAACCATCCAATGCCCATAGCATCAGCAGCATCGAGGCGGTTTACCCCAATCCATTTTTAGCCCACCGTCGCGGCCTTCACTTCTTCTCTCGCCCTCGATTCCTACCCCGCCGCGACGCTGGCCTAAAAATGCTCTGCATTATGCGGTGCACCGCACAATGCCAATTCCCGCACGGGAATTAGAACTTGGCTATTACCTTCACTCGTCCACATGCCGCGAAATCCGGCGGGAAAGGCTTCCTGTTGCTGTGCAGCCGGGAGCTTCGCGATCAGCAGAGCGTTGCCGATGGTGATCTGATCTTTCAGGAAAGCCTCGGCCACCGGCGGAATCAGATCGGCGAGCTTGATCCTGCCGTAGACATAGGCCTCACTCTTGCCAGCTCGGGCAGCGATGTTGGCGATGGTGTAGGCGGGTTCTCTAACTTCCAATAGGGACTTGAAGCCGAGCGCTTCCTCCAAGGGATGAATGTCCTCGCGTTGCAGGTTCTCCACTTATCTTTAGTCCTGAAAGAGCATTCCACGACCTGGGCTTCGATAGCTTCCGCGTCGGTCAGTTTGACCACGCGGACCGGGATGGAATCGAGTTCCGCAATTCTCGCGGCCCGGAGGCGGCGTGCTCCCGCCACGACTTCGTACTTGCTTGGCTCCAATTCCCGTACCAAAAGAGGCGCGAGAACTCCCTGCGTTTTGAAACTGGCGGCCTTTTGTGTCGTTCAGCGTTTTGTTGCCGCTGACGCCAAAGCGCGCGTGGGATCTGGTGGTGGCCGCTCCGAGGGGCACATAACGATCACAGTGAGTTGAGCCATGTCAGCGGTTCCTCATCTCTCCGCCATCCATCACTTCGGCGCGATGTTATCGAAGCTGCGACCGGAGGAAGGCAAGTCGCGACAGCCGCCATTTTTCCTCTCAGAGTAATTTCCGCATAGCGACTGGTAGTCTCCAAGCTGACGTGTCCCAGCCATGCGCGAATGACGTTGATATCGACGCCCTGCTCCAGAAGCCCGACCGCTGTGGAATGGCGGAACACATGAGGGGAAACGCCGTGATATTTCTTCTCTGGAGTGGAGCGACGCAAGCCAGCTGTGTGTCGTTTGACGATTTTGTAAATGCCGAATCTCGTCAGCGGTTTTCGCTGACGAGACATGAATAAAGGAGTGGTGCCTTCCTGAAGGTCAGCGGTTAACCTCTGCAACACTTCGGCAGTTTCCGCCCAAAGTGGGCAACTTCGCCACTTGTCGCCCTTTCCATGGAGTCGGATGCGCAACGGGCCGTCGAGATCGACGTCGGCAATGCGCAGGTCAGCGATCTCCTGCACCCGTGCCCCGGGGTTATAGAGGACCATGAAGATACCGCGATCACGAAGTGAAAGGCTTCCATGGCGCAGCAAAGTTTTGAACAGAGTTTCGATTTCGTCGTGCTCCAAGTAGTCAGTTTGCGGGGGCGCAGTGTGTTTCATCGGTATCGCCTCCACGCGTTGAGCTTCGGCCGCATCTCGGGATATTGGAGGCCGAGATACCGGTAGAACGTATGAAGGGCAGCGAGTCTCTGGTTGCGTGTGCTCACGTGATTTCCGCGCGTGATTTCGATCATGTGCAGGAAGTCGAGTACTCGCTGTGCAGCCAGGTCTGACAAGATCAGCCGTGTGATCGGACGCCGACAGCTGCTTGCGACATAGGCAAGAAAGAGTTTCAGCGCTACAGGGGCGTCCTTGAAAGATAATCGTGCACACGCGGTGGCCAGTCTTTTGTCTTTGGTCCTGCTCTTAAGGTAGAAGATTGGTACGTACGATCAGGCGAAACGCCTCATCTTTGTCTATGATTCCTTCCCGTTGAGGAACCGGACCCATGAACAAAGCGGATGGTCATAGCACGCGGGACCGCCTCTCTGCACTTGTTGCGAACTCCCTGGACACTCAAGCGAAGACGCAAGATCTGGCGCGCCAAGCGTACCAAAGCCGCACGCAGTTCCACAGGCTGTTCCGAACCGTGGTCGAAGAAACTCCGACAGCTATGCGGAGACGGCTATTGCTGGAAAGAGCAGCCTATCAACTGGGGCATACCGGAATATCGGTCACGGAGGTCGCGTTGGACGCCAACTACAATTCGCTAGAGGCGTTCACTCGCGCTTTCCGAAGAGCGTTTCGGACTTCTCCCAGCATCTACCGGCGCATGCGTGATCCGCACTTTCATTTACCCGCGTCCAACAAAATTCACTTTCTTGCCCCTGGTTCCTTAACAAAAGGAGGAACAGACATGGATTTATTCGATCGCTTTGCAGGCAACGACTCATGGCACACTCGACGTTTGCTGGAATACGCAAGTACTTTGACGGAGGAACAACTGGACCGGCCACTGCCCACGGTCGTAAAGCTGCTGCCCTGGCGGGAGTCGAACAAGACGCTAAGGCAACTGTTGGAGAACATTATCTTCACGAAGGAAGTCTGGACCGCCGCGCTGTCCGGGACCGAAATGGATATGAACGTTCCTCCCAAATCGCAGCGTTCTCCAAAAGCGATGCTGCAAAGGCTCGAAAAGACCGATGCTGAACTGCATCGCATTTTGGGGGAAGTCCGAAACCGCTCCGCGTGGGATGACACGTTTGTCGACGCGCTCTGCGAGCCGGCCGAGACCTTCACGTTCGGCGGGGTCTTCGCCCATCTCATGACATTCAACGCGCATCGCCGGTTGATGGCCTTGGACGCTCTACACCAACTCGGCGTCCAGACCGAAGGTTTCGGCGATCCCATGGAATATGAGGAAAGCGTGGCCCCTTGGAATCGAGAGGTAGCTCTAAAAACGCCATGACCACGAGAACGGAATTGTTTCGATTAAACGGCGCTGTCGAGCGCGATCCGGCCATCGATGGCTGGATGAAAGAGCATGCAGGTGAATTGGGAGCCATCGCGCAGAAGTGGTTTGAGGTGATGCGAAAAAGCGGAGACGAAGTCCGGGAGCTTCTGCATGATGGCTGTCCGACTGCATGTCTGGGAGATGCGGCCTTTGGCTACATCAACGTATTCACGTCGCACGTAAACATAGGATTCTTTCAAGGCGCATCGCTGCCGGATCCGGCTGGCTTGCTGCAAGGCACCGGCAAGTTCATGCGCCATGTGAAGCTGAAACCAGGAACGGCCACAAACGCCGCAGCGCTAAGCAGGCTCATCGAAGCGGCGTACTCGGATATAAAAGCGCGCGTTGAACACGGCTAGTCTGAGAAGCGCCAAGGGAACTGACGAGGACGTGAACGGCCAGAGCAGATAATGAGCAAGCCCGCAGTCAAAAGGCCATTGTCACTTTCTTGTTTGCCGGCTATACGGACAAGTGGTTTTGTCTTACCATGGCGCGATCAGAGAAAGCGCATGTTCGTCGGACACTTTGCCATCGGTTTCGGAGCTAAACGCTGGGCGCCAAAAACTTCCGTCGGCACCCTCATGTTCGCTGCTCTGTTGGCCGATCTGTTGGTCTTCGTCTTCGTCGCCGTCGGCATTGAGCACATCAGCATTCGACCCGGCATCACCCGCGTCAACGCCCTGAACCTCTATGACTTTGCCTGGAGCCACAGCTTGGTAATGGACGTTGTTTGGGGCGCGCTCCTCGCCGCTGCTTATTTTCTAACTCGCCGCTACGGGCGCGGCGCCTGGGTCCTGTTCGCAGCTGTTCTGAGCCATTGGGTCCTCGATTGGGCCAGCCACAGGCCGGACATGCCTCTGGCACCCAGCTTTCATCGTTATTACGGTCTCGGCCTCTACAACTCACCACTCGGATTACTGATCGTCGAAGGCGGACTTTGGGTGATCGGGATCATTCTGTATCTGCGCGCGACGCACACGCGCCGCTTCGCTGGTCATCCCGTACTCTGGACATTCATTGTGGTGTTCACTGCGCTTTGGTTACTCAGCTTCAACGGCGCGCCACCACCAAGCGTCCACGTTCTCGTGACGGTCGATCTCATCCTCTTCCCGATCGTGCTCGGTTGGGCATATTGGATCGATCGTTTGCGACAGCCGAACGAGACCTCCGCGCACCTATAACGAGCAAATGCGGAAGCTGACACACCGGAGCGAGACGAAAGAATCCGGGCGTCGTCGATCAGAGACGTTTATGCGATAGGTTGTAATCCCCACGGGAGAGTCGAGGACACGATTGCCTGCCGGCAACAGTTCTACAGAAATCGGTTGAGATGCATCATCGTTTCAAACGGCACTCGCAAACGCGCCTCGCACTTGGTTACGGGCGGACGAATGAATCAAGGTCGGCAATCAACTCCGCAGGAATCTGCAGCGATGCGGCCTTGGGATTCTCGCGCAGGTGTTTGCGGGAAGATGTCCCCGGAATCAGGAGGATGTTGCGCGAGCGATGTAGAAGCCAGGCAAGCGCGAGCTGCATGGGCGTTACGCTGAGTGATGCTGCGGCCGTGTCGAGTGCCGACGATTGCAGTGGAGTGAAGCCTCCTAATGGGAAAAACGGAACATAAGCGATCCCTTGAGAGGCCAGATTGTCGATGAGTGCGTCATCCTTCCTTTGTGCCACGTTGAAGAAGTTCTGCACACAGACGATCTCAGTAATCGTTTGCGCCTCGGCCACCTGCTTCGCAGTTACGTTGCTCACACCGATATGCCGGATCAGCCCTTGCTGCTTGAGTTCAGCGAGCACGGTTAGCGGTTCCTCAATCGATCCCTCAGATGGTTCTGTAAATCCACCGACCCGAAGATTGACGACATCCAGAACGTCGAGGCCGAGGTTCTTCAGGTTGT
>Ga0070732_10001373_pt1 | contig 13331 bp, 8 predicted proteins | sample Coa_R1_5_FD_66449 | JGI IMG/M metagenome (GOLD analysis project Ga0070732, IMG submission 66449) | Surface soil microbial communities from Centralia Pennsylvania, which are recovering from an underground coalmine fire - Coalmine... | ecosystem: Environmental > Terrestrial > Soil > Unclassified ...
CTAAAACGCGTCGCCGCCGACTCAGCGGGCTACGCCGGCGAATTCTACACGCAGCGGCACATCATCCGGGCGATGGTCGATGTCGTCCAGCCCCAGATCGGGGAGCGGGTCTACGACCCTTGCTTCGGGACGTGCGGCTTTCTGGGGGACGCCGCGGACTACATGCGGGCCCCTGACCGGAACCCGCACGCCAGGAGCCTCAGTGCAAGGGACCTGGAGAAGCTTCAGAAAGCAACCTTCTACGGCCTGGAGAACAAGCCGCTCACGTACCTACTCGGCACGATGAATATGATCCTGCACGGGATTGAGGGCGCGAACCTGGAGCTTGCGAACACGCTAGAGGTACATAGTGACAACGTGGCCGAGAAGGATCGCTACGACGTGATTCTCTCGAATCCTCCATACGGAGGGAAAATGTCCCAAGAACTACAGACCAACTTTCGTGTCCGGTCGAGCGCGACGGAGTGTCTGTTCCTCCAGCACATAATGCGAAACCTCGCTAAAGGAGGGCGCGCAGGCGTCGTAATCCCTGAGGGTGTGCTTTTCCGCGGCGGCCCAGACCAGAAGGTGCGGAAAGAACTGCTCGAACAGTTCAACGTCCACACGATTCTCTCGCTGCCAGCGGGTTGCTTCCTCCCGTACACTGGGGTGAAGACGAACGTAATCTTCTTCGATCGTCCCAAGGACGAGCCCAAGAGCGGCGAGCCGGCGACGAAGAGTGTTTGGTACTACGAACTGACGAACGACGGTTTCGAGCTAAAGCAGACGCGGAGGCCGATCGAAGGGAACCAGCTTCCCGATTTCCTCAAGAAGTGCGAAAAACGGACGAAGGGCGAGAATTCGTGGACCGCGGCAATCAAGGACATCATCGAGCGCGGCTACGATCTATCAGCGAGAAATCCCAATCGCAAGGACGATTACAAACATCGTCCGGCGCTGGAGCTTGTGCAGTCGATCAAGGCCAAGGAAGAACGGATCCTGGACTTGCTTACAGAACTGGAAGGCATTTTAGGTTGATCGATGAAGACCACCACAAGGAAAGTCAGGCTAGGGGACGTTGCTCACATCGCCTCGTCCCTCGTTGATCCGCGCGAGCAACCCTATCGCGCGATGCTTCATGTCGGCGGCGCCAATATCGAGTCGCGCACTGGAAAACTCATCGACTTGAAAACAGCCGCTGAGGAGGACCTGCAGTCCGGAAAATATGTCTTTGACCAGTCCATGATCCTTTACAGCAAGATTCGACCTTATCTGGTTAAGGTTGCGTTTCCAGGATTCTCTGGATTGTGCAGTGCCGACATCTATCCACTCTCCGTAGACAGTGCTCACCTTGATGCCGAGTATTTGTTCTACTTGCTTCAGTCCCATGAGTTCACCGACTACGCGATTCGGGGTTCAAATCGAGCAGGCATGCCAAAAGTCAATCGGGAACACCTATTTGCTTATCAGGCTGGTCTTCCCGATCTAAATGAGCAACAGCGCGTAGTCGCGCGCGTCAAGGAGTGCCTGAGGCGAGTCGAGGAGATCGAGGGGCTCCGGAAAGAGAACGCCGTCGATGCGGTTGTGTTGAGGTCGGCAGTGTTCGCCGACTATGTCGCTGACCTGTCTTCGATTGATTACGTAGAAGCTGTCCTGGGTGACGTGGTGACGGACTGCAAGTATGGCACTTCCCAAAAAGCCAGCGCCAACGGTAATGGCTGCCCTGTGTTGCGAATGGGCAACATTCGAGATGGTCGCATAGAGACGAGCAATCTCAAGCATGTTGAACTCTCAGACAGGGAACGAAAGAAATACCTGCTTCGTCCGGGCGACATTCTTGTAAATCGGACGAACAGTCTGGAGCTGGTCGGCAAGTCGGCAGTTTTTGACGGTCGTCCTGGAGACTGGGTCTATGCGTCATATCTTGTTCGCGTGCGTGTCGATCCCACAAAGGCATTGCCGCAGTATGTCAACGCAGTCATCAACAGCCGCATTGGCAGAGCATACGTGTTCAGCACGGCACGTCGTGCGATTGGCATGGTGAATATCAACGCGAAAGAGATTCAACGGATGCCGTTGCCGCTGCCCTCGATCGAAGTACAGACGGCATTGACCGCGAAAATGGACGACGCTGAGGCACTGGTGGAAGAGGTTATCCACAACCTTGAAGGAGACGAAGTCAAGCATCTGCGGGAAGCAGTCCTTCGCAAAGCCTTTGCTGGGGAGCTGTAATCGACGTGGCTGAAAGATCAACACAGAATGCGCTCTGGGAAGTCCTCGACGGACTTCGCGCCGAGTCTCCCTTGACCGGCAATGAGTTCGCCGTTGCCCTTGCGGCGCTAATCTACCTTCGCTGGGCCGACTTCCAGGAAGCCGAGCAGGAGGCGGTCGCAGCGTTCGATGACGCGCCTTACGAGCCGGTGCTGCCGGGCCGCTTCCACTGGCGGTCGTACCATGACCGCGATCCTCAGGAATTGCAGCAGTTATTCGCTTCTGAGCTTCCCCGGGCCCTGGAAGGCTTTGGCAACGCGCGACATAGTCCGATTGCCACACGCCTACACCGCATCGCGCCGGCTGTTGCCCGGATTGGGACACTGCCAGTACGTCTCCTCGACCACTTGGTACGCTGGCTTGCAGCCCAGGCATTTGAAACGCCTGGTGATCGGCTCCGCTTGCTTGATGCCCTCGACGCAATTCTGCTGGGCAACCTCGATAAGTTTCGAGGGCAGTTCGTCACTCCGCCAGTCGTTTCGCGCCTGATCGCGGCACTAGCGAGTCCTTCGGCCGGCCAGCGCGTTTATGACCCATGCTTCGGCTCCGCTGGACTGCTCACCGCTGCCGTCGATTACGTGCAAGAGCACACAGCCGAACGAGTCGCGCGCACCGGGCAGCCGTTGCTCCATGTGGCGGGGGTCGAAATCAATCCGGATGCGTTCACGGTCGGGTTGACCCGCCTTGCCCTCTCCGGCATTGCCGATCCCCAGCTTGAAGTGGGGAACAGCCTGGAGCGATCCCCGTCGAGCAGCCCGCAAAGCGACGGGTTCGACATTGTGTTGGCAAATCCGCCGTGGGGCGGGAAAGTCGATCCAGCAATCGCCACGCACTACCCGATACGCACTAGCGAATCAGCGGCACTTTTCATCCAGCACGCGGTCTCCCATCTGCGACCTGGTGGACGAGCAGTTGTGGTGGTTCAGCCGAGTATCCTGTTTGGTTCCGGCGCCCTGCTGCGGCTACGCCAAATGCTGCTGGAACAGCATACCATCGAGGCGGTGGTGTCCCTCCCACGCCGCGTTTTCATGCCGTACACCTCAATTGAGTCCAGCATTCTGGTGCTGCGACACGGTGGCCCAACACGGACCATCCGCATGGTTGAGGCGTCCTGGTTCGAGGAAGTAAAGGATGAACTCGACCACGGCATGTCTCATGCTTTGGCGGTCCTGCTCGAAGCTGTTCAGGCGCCAAAACCAGAAAAGCACGCATGGGACGTTGACGTTCAGTCGTTGGGAACCAGCGACTTCGACCTGACGCCGCGGCGCCGAGATCAAAGCGGGCTGCAGAAAACCCTGGCATCCCTACCGTCCGAAGTTAAGGTGCTGTCTCTTCAGAAAGTCTGCCAGGTGATGGGCGGGCGCGCCATTCGCTCTGACCAACTACAGGACTCTCCGCCGAGATCTCCATTCGAGGGCAAGTTCGCTGAACTGGAAGCAGGTCTGCGCGAGCGCGAGGTCGCACTGGTCCAGTCAGAACAGTCACTCGCGGTCCTCCACGACGAACTCCGGCGCCGCTCGGACGAGCTGGCGGTGCGGGAGCGCATGCTCACTGAACACGCACAGCAGTATGAGCGACGGGGAGCAAGTGCAAGCGCCGAACTGGAATCCCGCCGTGCCAGCCTACACAAACGGCTTGCCGAGTTGGAAGCCGAGAGGGACGTGCTGAGGAAACGAGGGCTGGCGCTGGAGCAGCGTGCGCGAAACCTCAACGATGACATCGATGGTTTGAAGGAGGGAAACCCAGGCGTCGCCGAGGAGCAGGAGGCGCTGACCGCCGAACATCGCCGGTGCGAGGAGGAGCAGCGGCTCGTAGCGACGAAACTTGACCGGGTACAGGCGGAACTGGCAAGCCTGCGTGCTGAGGCCGCCGAGTTGCAACAGGATCTGGATCGGCACGCGCAGATGACCGCGGATCGCCTCAGCGAAGAACGCGCCAGCCTGCGCGAAGAACAGGAAGCACTGCGCATGCAGATGCAGGCAGAGACGAAGCGGGTCCAGCAAAGGGAGATGGAACTGCAGCGGGCCCGCGATGAACACCGGCAGGCCGTCCATTCGTTCCGCCAACGGCTTAGCGACTTGCAACCACGGTCCGGCCGGTCGGAGGAATCAGGCGCCGATGACCTCGTTCCTTTTATTCGCATCAGAGACGTTCAGAAAGGGGTCGTCTCGAAGGCCACCTCCTGGCTGAACGCTGTGGCTGCTACGCTGATCGAGCAGACATGGAAGCTTCGTCCAGGTGACATCCTGCTGTCGAAGTCGGGAACCATCGGCAAGGCCGGGATAGTCCGAAACGGCGCGGTCGGCGGTGTCGCGGGAAACGGATTCTTCGTGCTGCGGGCAAAGGACGAAAGCGTCGATCCACACTATTTGTTGGCCTATCTTCAAAGCGCCGAGTGCATGGCTTGGCTGGATGATCGGGCAAGGGGATCGGGAATCAGGCACCTGGCGATGGGGGTGGTGAAAGAACTGCCCGTCCCGATTCCACCTCTTCCTGTCCAACGGCGAGTCGCCGACCAGACCAGAAAGTTTGGGGTGGACGCCCTGACTTTTCTCGCCGAACTCCTGAGTGAGGACCGCAGCGAACCCGTCACCGCTGCGATCAACGCATGGATCGACGGAAACCTCCTCGCCCTGGATCGGCGAGAAGCATCGGCGTCCACTTCCGACGGGCTATCAGTGCTGGAGCAAATCGCCAATTACACTTGTCCGGTCAACAGCTGCGAGCGTTGTGGCAAGCCTTACTACCTCGACTTCGAGTCGTCTTATCTCAATTCGCCGCAGGAATACTGGAAGGGGATTCACACCACATGCCTCGCTTGTTGGCTCTTGGGTGACCCAAGTCATGGGATAACGGAGCTAGGGGCAACAACGCCTCTTATCGACTGGGCGATTGTCATAAGGATGGCAGTTTCGGGGCTGCGCAACGTATCCAAAGTCCCCAGTGGCGTCGGCCTGCTCAACGTCTTGCAATCGGTAGGAAGCAAGGTGAGCCGTTCCCTTAGTATGATCAAGGGCCATCTGCCGAACGAGGAAAAGGCCCGTCGCGTGACAAAGTCCCTATTGGCAGTGGTGGATTCGGAATGCACCCGCTTGCTTCGTGACGTGAAGCTTGTTTTTTCGGTGCAGTCGGTCTCCGAGGTCGTCGGTGGAACACTCGAAGTTGTTCTTGAGGTAGCGAATGAGGCCTCGCTGCCCGTCCGGGAGTTAGTGGTAACGACGAACCCCGAGCTTGGCAGGGACGGCGTCCCATATCTGGCCGAAAGGACATCCCAAAGGCTAAGGCTCGCCGGCAAGGTGCCCAGCTCGCTGCCCGTCACGTTCACCCTGACGCTGAAATGGTCAGCCATCAACCTCGCTGGCGACCGGATGTCCGGAACGCGGGACGTTCCTATCGACGCGGCCAGTGCCGCGAATTCAACTACGCAAGCGCCGATCGACCTCGGGGCGAGCCCATACGTCTGCGGCGACCCGGTGAAGATAGACAGACCAGACGTTTTCGTCGGCCGCGAGGAATTGCTCGAGCAAATTCGTCGTCAGATCATGCAGAGCGGTAACGTGGTCCTCCTGGAAGGGAACCGCAGGACCGGCAAGTCCTCGATCTTGTGGCACCTCGAAGGAAAGGACGGGGTGCCTGGGTGGCTTGGTGTGTATTGCAGCCTGCAGGGCACGGAGGGCGATAACTCCGGAGGTGTCCCCACCGCCGAGGTGTTCCGCGGCATGGCGTACGAGATCGTTCAGAGCGTCCGCAAGCTGAATGGTTCCGCCATTCTCCCAGACGGGACGGTCCTCGACAGCGATCGAAGGCTTGGAATCGCCCGGGCGCTCCGGAATGGGATCAGTGACGAAACGCCCTTTGCCGACTTCCGGGAGTACCTTGCGCTGGTTCTTGAAACGCTCGCCAAGCAAGGACTGGGTCTCCTGCTGATGCTTGACGAGTTCGACAAGCTCCAAGAGGGCATCGACAAGGGTGTAACCTCACCTCAGGTGCCGGAGAATATCCGCTTTCTTGTGCAGACGTACCCGAAGTTCTCGGCTATTCTTACCGGCTCGCGACGCCTGAAGCGTCTCAGGGAGGAGTACTGGTCGGTACTCTTTGGCTTGGGGACCAGGTTCTCAGTTTCAGCACTATCACCACCAGCGGCGGAGCGACTCATGACTTTCCCGGTCCAAGGCCGAATTGCATATGCGCGTGACGCGCTGCTGCTGGCCTACACTCTGACCGCGGGCCAGCCATATTTGCTGCAGTGCCTCTGCAACCGCATCTTCGACATTGCGGCGAGAACTGGAATACGAGCAATCACCGTGGACCAGGTACAAGAGGCGGCCAAGGTTCTGGTCGAAGACAACGAACACTTCGCTAGCCTCTGGGACTACACACATTTTGAACGCCGTCGATTCTTGCTGGCACTCCTTCACCGGGAATCTGATGGCGGCAGCCCGCTGACGCTGGGAGTGATTGAGGAGAAGCTCGCCGGTTTCGGCATCGAAGTGCGTGAAGAAATACTCCTTGCTGATTTGGACCACTTGCGCGAGTTGGAGTTGATCGACCTTCATGGGGAGGCAAGCCGGGCTTACTACACCCTAACGATTCCGATGATGGGCGATTGGATCGAACGGCATCAAGACTTCGATGCCCTCAAGACGAAAGCCCGCGCGGAGATCGAGGACACTGATGAGTGACCGCATTTTTCCCATCCTCGGATCTGAAGATGTCCCGCTGGTGGGGCGTGCGCAGGTTCTCCAGCGCGTGTGGTCCGACTTGACCAAGACAACGCCGACCAATCGTTCCGTTGTCGGGCCGCGATACATCGGCAAGACCGTCCTCCTGAAGGCACTAGCCCAGCGTGCGAAACAGCTCGATTCGCCCTACGCGCTCGTTTTGTACTGGGAACTGGGTCACGCTCCACCCAAGTCAGACGACCTTTTCATCGCGGCACTGTCCGACCTCCTTCGGAAAGCGATGGACGCTGCAAGCGGCGATTTCTCGGAGCACCGGGAGTATCTCGATAAGAGCTACACAGTCTTCAAGGAAGTGACGGATCTGCTTGATTCGGAGGGAAGGCCGATCTTGATGATCTGGGATGGGCTTGACAAGCCGCTTGGGCAGGGGCTCCTTACTGGCCATCTGTTCGGTCAGTTGCGAGATTTGTTTCATGGCAAGCGCCACAAGATCGTAACAGCGGCGCGGGCCTCACCAAGTGAACTCGCCCGGAACAAGCAGGTTTACGACAGCGAATTTTGGAACCTGTTCGATCCGAATCCGGTTCGGATTGGAACTTTCGATGAGGCGGACGTCGCCGCCGCCGTTGCCAAGGCAGCGATTACGATCTCTCCTGGTGGCACAAAGCAGCTCAAGAGTTGGGCTCAGGGACATCCTTTGCTCCTTCTGATGCTGCTCAATCGCTTGGTGGGCAAGGAGCAGAACACACCAATCACTGACGAAGACGTGAACACGGCTGCGAAGTTGGCGCTGGAGGACATCGGTGAGAATCTGACCATACTGTGGGAGAACGACTGCACGCCAAGTGCTCGGAATCTATACGGCCTACTCGTCGAGAGAGGCGAGGTGCTTGCCGCGGGAATCGGGAAAGATGACGTTCAATGCCTAGTGTCCCAAGGTTTCGCGGAGCGTGACGGTAACAAACTAAAGCCCGCGTGCCGTCTGTTGAGGGCGCATGTTGAGACGAGCTTGCCGGACGCTGGAACCCTGGCACGGTTGTTTGAAACCTGGGACAGCTACCGACGTGAGATTCGGAGCGTCTTGGAACTCCGGTTGAAGCAGATCCCCGCATTCAACGAGCGTCTCCAGAGGTTGGTCAAGAAGTCGATTGAAGACATTCCTGACTTTCCCGACGACTGCCTTAATAGCCTGAGCCAAATTGAGGAACAGGCGCTCGATCTCATCTGGGATCGCGAGTTAGGCGCCTCGAGGCAAATTCCAAACGAAGTGGTGGCATACTGGACGATGGACCCGAGGACAAAGGTGCGGCTCGTCAAGGAAAGAATGGAGCAAGATAGTCCCAGATTCAACGACTGGAGAATGCCAACGTCACGTAGCGATCAGGTAGGGTTCTTGCAGTTACTTACGGGAAGTAGGGGCGATTTCGATTACAAGGCGCAACGCGTATCGAAGGACGCCTATGTGTTGATCAACGCAATTCACACCTTTCGCAATCGGAACGAGCATCCGGAGGGACAGAAGATCCACGAGGGGGTTGCAGTCGCTGCCATGATGACCTGTGTTGAATTGCTTGCATGTTTGGCACGGGAATTTGCATAGTGTATCAGGTGATCCGACGACGGAGGCGCGCTATCACGGGCTCTTCTGCGACGCAAATGCGTTTGCCAGCAGGCGTGTTTGCTTTTTTCGAGGAGAAGTCGAAAGCATGAGCGATATCAAACTGTTCCGAGTTGATGGCAATGACGTATGTGAGCTTGACAGCCAGTCGGTCACCGTTGAGAAATCGCTTCAATCGCTCATCGAGAATCACTTGGAAATCTTCTTCGGCGTCCGCTTCCTCGCCACCGAATATGCCACGGGCAAAACCCACGGTGGCCGCATCGACACTCTCGGAATCGACGAGAACGGGTGTCCGGTTATTATCGAGTACAAGCGGACGACAAATCAGAACGTCATCAACCAGGGTCTCTTCTACCTGGACTGGCTGCTGGACCACAAAGCCGAATTCAAGCTTCTCGTCTTGGAGAAACTTGGCGAAGAGGCCGCGGCGGAGATCGAATGGACGGGACCACGCCTGATCTGCATCGCTGGCGACTTCAATCGCTACGACGAACATGCAGTCCAACAGATTAACCGTAACATCGAGCTAATCCGCTATCGCCGTTACAGCGAAGATCTGGTCCTTCTCGATCTCGTCAATGCAGTCACGGCGACTTCGACCGAAGAAGAAGGGCCGATTCCGCCAGCCGGCACGGCCGCTTACAAGACGATCTCCGAGACACTTGCCCAGCTTACCGGTGAGTTAAAGGACCGTTTCGAGGCCGTTTGCGAGTTCCTTCAAGGACTTGGTGACGATGTTCAGATGAAGACGCTCAAGTTTTACCTAGCGTTCAAGCGCATCAAGAACTTTGCCTGCGTCGAGGTTCGCATTCAGGAAAAGAAGATCCTCATTTATACCAAGCTCGATCCTACCGCAGTGCCGCCGGAAGATAGTTTCACGCGGAACGTGACCAACATCGGCCACTTCGGGACCGGCAATCTGGAAATCACGATCCGCAACGCAGCCGATTTCGAGAAGGCCAAGCCTCTGCTGGTACAAGCGTATGAAGGTAGTTGAGACTTGATCCGCCGCGGCACGATCAGCGGACGCACGACCCGCCACCTCTTTGACCGAGGTTGCAAAGAATGTTGACCATTTTCGTTGATGCTGACGCCTGCCCGGTGAAGGATGAAGTCTATCGCGTCGCCAGCCGCTACAAAATGCCGGTGAAGGTGGTGGCGAACGCACCGCTAAGGGTGCCGGTCGATCCTTTGGTGGAAATGATTTTGCGAAACGGCTTCGGCGCGGCCGATAATTGCTCGGCACGAGGGCAGTAGGACCCGCAGCCCGCTGAACATGAAAAATACGGCACCGCAGTTGTAATTGCCGCAATTCGCTGTCACCGCTGTCACATAGCCAGGTTTATCGCCGCAACTCGTTGTCAATAAAAATGTTGCGTTGGTGACAGCAGTCGTGAAGGGGCCGTCACTGCGCTGTCACGCGACCGTCACGTTTCCAGACCCGTGACGGCGCGGTGACAGCAATGACGGCAGACCGGGCAAATCGCTGTCACGCCGCAAGTTTCGATCGGGAAATTGGTTACGTCGAATTCGCGGCCGCCGTGACAGCGGTGACAGCGGTTTTCACCAATTCACCACGAGCGACCTCGATGCTGCACTTCTTTCCTTGAGTTGAAGGATGAACCGGCTGGCTCTTCGGCACCAAGTGGGATGGCTTTCCCGGCCTCGGCAACACTGATTCCGCCGAAGAGCCCATGTGTTATCAAGCCGATCCGGGCAATCCCGCCTTTGTTGCTTCCTCGCAGGTCATGACGTGGATGGTGCGGCTGCCGAAGCGCACCACAACCTTCAGGCCCAGGTCGTGCAAATCGTAGATCGCGGAGTCGTTGGTTTCCAGGCTGAGTTTCTCCGCCTCGGTCACAATGTCTTGCATGATGTCGTTCGTCTTGAGGCCCATTCGCATCCTTGCCACGGGCGTGTTCAGCACACGAAATGTGTAGATCATCGAGGTTCTCCCTCACGTGGCCCCTGGACATCGGGGCCATCATACCAGACATGCAAAGCAATCGTTTGCCCATCCTGAATAAGGGGAAGGATTTCCCGGATGCGGATGCCGGCGTGCTTCTGCATCCAGTCGAGGAAGGCGTTGTTGATGATGACGGCAATATTCGCGGGCAAGGCAGTGAGATCGTGTGGGCAGATCAGCACATAGTTGGGCCGTTCGACGAAGTCGATGGTGGTCTTACTGTTTCCATTGCCTTCACGCCACAAAGCCATGGTGTCGTCCTCCCACACTACCGTGCAATCCGTGAACAGGTGATGTATCACAAGGTGGAGCTGGAATTCACCTCAAACCGGGGGCATTTTGGAAAGTCGCGCGAAACGAATTCGTGCCGCAATTGAAAACATCGAACAAGCGACCGGAGAGATGACGCTCGCCCCTGACTTGAGTTGGAACGGTAAATACCGATTGGTGGATGCGCTCAACGGCACAGCCAAAAAAGACCGGTAGGCTCGCCTGAACTCGTCAAGGGTAGCTGCCGTCGCCAGGTTCGTCGTAACCATCATGAGTGCGTTTCATACCTTCGTAGAACGTTCATATGCCCGGTAGATTGCCCTTCATCCGCTGAACCAAATTGCGCTTCGCCGATTGCCAGCGACGGATTACCGTCCGCCGGTCCATACCGAGGATTTCCGCCGCTTCTTCCTGCGTCAGTTCGTGGTACCAGAGCAGATCAAACACCGTCCGCTCCTCAGCGGGGAGCAATTCAATTTGCTCGTGCAACTCCGTCCAGTCGCCGAGGCGAGCCGGATCGTTGGTTTCCTCCACCTTTTCGCGGTCCGGCGGCGGCGTGTCCTCGCGCTTCTCGATTCGTAGCGGCGTCGCATAGTTCGCGGCTGACCCTTCCGGACCAAAGTGATGCCGCGATAAATCAATCAGTGTTCGACGAATCTCCTTCGCCGACCACTGAAAAAACTCCTGGGCGGATGCCGGTGTATGGTTCTGCAGGTTCTGGTGCAGCCGCAGCATGGCCGATTGAAACACGTCGTCGGTCTCCTGCCAGCGCTGCAAGCGAGCGTAATCGCGCAGCATCTTCCGCGTGAGCCGCCGCAGGCGCTCGCAGGCGCGCTGAAACAACTCCTCGCGCGCCGACGCGTCGCCGGCCTGGAGGCGCTGGAGGCACCGATTCAGGACAGTGGTGTTGGATTCGGACACTTCAAGATCCCGTGAAAACACGCGGGCCGCCACTTACCTGCGATTTAACGTATGCGGATCGGTCAAAAATGTCGGAGATTATGTCAAATTCATGTCACATTTCCCAGCCCGCTTCCGCATGGCAGATCAGGCGGGGAAAAGCCACCCCGCGCTGCAAGCAATTCTCTCAACCTGGAGCTCGAACATGCTGCAAAACTGGGTGAAGCAAACGGTCAAGAAATGGTTTAGCAACAAGAAGCCCATAGCCACACGCCGTAATCCGCGTACAGCGCGGCTGCACTTGGAATCGCTGGAAGGCCGTGTGATGCTTAGCGGAAACTACCCCGGATATTCGTTGGACGGCCAGGGTAATCTTTATCACCAAACGCAGCTCCTCGACACGGCGGTGATCGATTTCGCTGTCGAAACAAATGGATCGGTCGCGGTCCTGAAGGCCGGCGGCGACCTGTATCAAGAAACCGACGCAAGCAAAAACTTCCTTCGCACTGGCGTCGAGTCATTCGCGCTAAATCACGGTAACGCGCTGTGTGCTTTGGACACCAACGGCGTTCTTTGGTCCACATCACTTGCAGCTGACCCGGCATGGCAGCAAGCTTTTAATGTCTCCGGAGTTAAGTTGATCAAGTTTGCCCTCGATGCCAATGACACTTGTTGGGAACTTGGGTCAAATGGCGTTCTTTATTGCAATGGAGTTTATCGCAACGGCGGCACGGTCGATTTCGCCATTAGCCAAGCTGGTTTACTTTATGAACTCGACAATGGTGGCGGCTTATGGAGCGCCCCTGTGGCATCCAATTACCCGGCCGCGGCTGCCGTCGCTCCCGTCCCATGGCAGTCGGTTCTGAATACGCCCGGCGTTTTTGTCACGAAATTCGCGCTCGACCCTAGCGGCGAAGTATGGGCGCTGGATTCCAAAATGAATCTGTGGGCGAACGGCGTTTTACGAAATCATGGGGACGTTCTTGACTTCGCCATCAGCCAGAACGGACTACTGTATGAATTGGACCCAACAGGCAACCTTTGGTACACCGTGGCGACGCAACAAGCTCCGGCTGGTGCCTGCCCTCAGTGGTATCCCTCCGTTAACGTCTTCGTGACCAAGTTCAGCCTCGACCCCGACGGCAACGTCTGGGCCCTCGGCTCTGATAACGTTTTGTATGCCAACGGCGTGCATCGTGACGGCGACACTACAGATTTCGCGATTAGCCATACTGGGCTGTTGTATACTCTAGATGCCAACCATGGCCTTTACTCCACGGTGGCCTCAATGCAGGCTCCGGCCGGTGCTTGTCCGCCCTGGCACGAAGTACTCAATGTGCCCGTAGCCAAATTCGCACTGAATCCCGACGATAGCGTCTGGGCGCTCGGCATGGACGGCAAAGGTTATTCTACATCGGCCAACGTCAGCGGCGGCACGTTTTCTCTCGACGCGCAGGGCAACCTCTTTCAATGCACTCCGTATGGCGAAAGACTCTTCGATTCGTCCGTAATTCAATACGCAGTCGCCGGCGATGGCTCGGTTTATGTTTTGAAAGCCGGCGGCAGTCTCTACCGCGAAATGTCGATGGGCCGAACGCTGATGGCCAGCGATGCAAAGCAAATCGCTGCGACCGGTGACGGC
>Ga0070732_10001375_pt1 | contig 13318 bp, 11 predicted proteins | sample Coa_R1_5_FD_66449 | JGI IMG/M metagenome (GOLD analysis project Ga0070732, IMG submission 66449) | Surface soil microbial communities from Centralia Pennsylvania, which are recovering from an underground coalmine fire - Coalmine... | ecosystem: Environmental > Terrestrial > Soil > Unclassified ...
GAGATCACGCCGGGAGCGGAGAAGGAGCGCCAGAAGATCGACATCCAGCTGTCTCCCGCGGCGGGAAGCCAATAGGTTGAGCTATCTGGGCCTGGCCTCGTCGGGAGCCGCTTCCGCGGCGGCGGCGGCGGTCGCGGCGTTCCCGGGTGGGTCCTGCATTCCCGGGCGCCGCCAGCTCTCCCGGCTCGCCAACGGCCTGACGGTCTGCGTGCTGGAGAACCGCCAGGCGCCGGTGGTGACCACGGCGCTCTGCTTCCGTGCCGGCACCCGCGAGGATCCTCCCGGTCACGGCGGCAGCGCCCACTTCCTCGAGCACATGATGTTCAAGGGCTCAGCGCGGTTCGGGCCCGGCGAGATCGACCGGCGGACCCAGGCGCTGGGCGGCTCGAACAACGCCTTCACCAGCCACGACTCCACGACGTACTACTTCAGCTTCGCCGCCGACCGCTGGACCGAGGCGCTGGCGATCGAGGCGGACCGGATCACGTCGCTGACCCTGGACCCGCGGCAGGTGGCCAGCGAGCGCCAGGTCATCCGCGAAGAGATCGCCATGTACGACAGCGAGCCCTGGGACGCCCTGGAGGTCGCCGTGCAGGCGCGGCTCTTCCGCGGTCACCCGTACGGCCGGCCGGTGCTCGGCACCCGCGGCGAGCTGCGGGCGACCGGCCGCGAGGAGCTGGCAGCCTTTCAGCGGCGCTTCTACCGGCCCGACAACGCGGTGCTGGTGGTGGCCGGCGAGGCGGCGGAGGAGACCGTGCTCGCCGCGGTCGAGGGCACGCTGGGCGGCCTGGCGCCCGGCGCCGAGCAGCGCACCGGCGCCTCGCCCGTGACCTGGCCCAAGGGCATGGCGCGGTTGCGCCGGCGCAAGGGCGAGGTGCCGCGCCTGCTGCTGGCGCTGGCGGCCCCGGCGGGCGATCATCCCGATCACGCGCTGCTGCGCCTCCTCATCGCCCTGCTGGGCAGCGGCCGTAGCAGCCGGCTGTACCGGGCGCTGGTCGATGAAGGGCAGCTGTGCAGCTGGATCCATACCGACCTGACCGAGAGCCTCGAAGCCAGCCACCTGACCATCGCCGCCGAGGTCGTGCCCGGCGTCGAGCCGGCGCGGGTCGAGCGTGAGCTGCTGGGCCTGCTGGCGGAGCTGGTAGGCACGCCGCCCGGGATCGAGGAGGTCGAGCGGGCGCGCCAGGTGGCGCTCGCCGACTGGGTGCTGCACCACGAGCGCGTCGAGCAGCAGGCGCTGTCCCTTGCCGTGGCGCTGGCGCTGTTCGACGCCGAGCACCTGGATCGCCAGATGCGCCGGCTGCTGGCCGCCAGTCCCGAGGCGTTGCACGAGGCGGCGGGGCGCTGGCTGCGGCCCGAGCTCGGCAGCGTGCTCGGGTGGTCGCTGCCGCGCACCTGACCCGGCAGGCAGTGTAACGGAGACGGGAATTCGCGCATGGTCGAGACGGCGGACAGAGTCGCGGCGGCGGGCAGGGCGGGCGGGCCAGGGCTGGTGACGCGGGTGCGGCGGGTGGAAGGCGCGCCGGTGGTCGCGGTGCGCCTGTGGCTGGATGCGGGTGCCCGGGTGGAGAGCATCCCCGGCCAGGGCCTGCTGACCGGGCGCATGCTCGAGGAGGGGACGCGCCGGCGGGACTGGCGGCGCATCGCCGCCGACGCGGAGGGCCGCGGCATGGAGCTGTCGAGCTTCGGCGCCTTCGAGGGGCACGGCGTCAACGTCGATGCGCTGGCGCCCGACTGGGAGCTCGCGCTCGAGTGGGCGGCCGAGCTGATGCGCGAGCCCTCGTTCCCCGAGGACCGCTGCGCCTGGCTGGGCAAGCAGGCGGCGGCGGAGCTCGAGGGGCTGGCGGACCAGCCGGACGTCAAGTCCGCGTGGGGGTTCCTCGAGCACCTCTACACGCCGCATCCGCGCTGCCGCCCGGTGCTCGGCGACGTCGCCAGCCTGCGCACGGTCACCGCCGCCGACTGCGCCGGCCTGCACCGCACCGCCCTCGCCGGCGGCGTCATCGCCGCGGTGGCCGGGATGATCGACGAGGAGGCCGTCGAGCGGCGCCTCGAGCGCCTGTTCGGCGACCTGCCGCCGCGCGGCCAGCCGTTCCCGCCGCCCGCCGCCCCGGCCGGCCTGCCCGAGCGCCGCCACCAGGTGAAGGTCGAGTCCGAGGACCAGGCCCACCTCTACGTCGGTCATCTGACCGTGCCCCGCCGCCACCCGGACTACACGGCGCTCGAGCTGCTGGCCGTGATCCTCGGCTCGGGGGCCGGCCTCACCGGCCGCATCCCCACGCGCATCCGCGAGCGCGAGGGGCTGGCCTACACCGCGCACGCCCAGACCGTCGCCGGCGCCGGCGAAGACCCCGGCCGCCTGGTGGCCTACGTCGCCACCGCCCCCGCCACCGCCAGCCAGGCCGAGAAGGGCGTCGTCGAGGAGATCGCGCGCCTGGCCAGCGACGGCATCGGCGAGCACGAGCTCGAGGAGGCCCGTTCCTACCTGCTCGGCGTGGAGCCCTTCCGCCGCGAGACCGCCCGCCAGTGGGCGGAGCTCCTGCTCGAGGCCGAGCAGTACGGCCTGCCGCTGGACGATCCCCAGCGCCGCGCCGCCGACCTCCGTGCCCTGGACCGCCCGACCTGCGAGGCGGCCGCGCGCCGCCACCTGCGGCCCGCGGACCTGCGGGTCACCATCGGTCAGCCCGGCTGAGCGGGCGGCGGACCGAACGAGGTCCCGGCAAGCGTCCCGGCGAGCCCGCCCTGCATGCTCCTCACTCTCGTCCTGACCGCCGGCGCGGCCGCCATCTCGCTGGTGACGCGGCACGTGCTGGGGTTCGGCTTCTCGCTCACCTTCGTGCCGCTGGCGAGCTTCTTCCTGCCGGCGCGCGAGGCGGTGCTCGCCGCCATCCTGCTGGAGATCCTGCTCGGGCTGGCGCTGGCGGTCGAGCTCCGCGGCGAGCTGCGGCTGCTCGACGCCCTGAAGCTCCAGGCGGCGGCCCTGGCCGGCATCGCCGCCGGTATCGTGGCGCTGCGCCTGGTGTCCCCGGCGCTCCTCTTCCGGCTGTGCCTGGTGCCGCTGCTGGCGCTGGCGGTGGTGCTCTGCGTCAGGCCCGAGCTGGCGATGCGGCGGAGCCGGGCGAAGCTGATCGCGGCCGGCGTCCTGAGCGGCGCGATGAACGTCTGGGCTAGCTTCAGCGGTCCGCCGGTGGCGCTGTACTATCTGGCCACCGAGACCTCCACGAGATCCATCAAGGGGCTGCTGACCGGCTATTTCCTGCTCCTCTACCTCTTCACCGCCGCCGGCCTGGTCCTCGACGGCGAGTACGGCCGCTTCACGGGCTGGACGGTCACGCTGACCGCCGCCTGCACGATCGCGGCGCTGTACCCGCTCGCCAGGATCGTGGCCCGCGCCGCCGAGCCCTGGTTCCGCAAGCTGGCGGCCTGGTTCCTGCTGGCCGTCGCGGTGGCGGCGCTGCTCGAGAGCTGGCGCTGAAGTAGCTCAGTGCCTGGCCGGTCTCACGCCCGCACCGCCGCGATCAGCACGTTGGCGTAGGGGGTGCCCATGCCCATGGGGTCGACCTTGGCGATGAGGCCGCGGGCGGTGAGGAGGTCGAGCCAGCCGGACTGGGAGCGGTAATGGAAGCCCTGGCGCCACTGGCGCCAGTCGCGGCGGCAGAGGGTGGCCAGGCGCTCGGAGAGGCAGATGGAGAGGAAGCCCAGGCCGGCGTCGGCGTCGGCCTCGCGCACCAGCAGCAGGCCGCCGGGAGGAAGGGCGTCGGCGACCCGCGACAGCAGGCGCTGCTGATCGGCCGGCTGCAGGTAGTGGAGGACGTCGATCAACAGGATCGCGTCGGCCGGCGGCAGCGGGGCGGCGAGCGCGTCGGCGGTCTCGACCGTCGCGCGCCCCTGCAGGCCGATCCTGGCGATCGCCGCGCGGCGCGGGTCGGCGTCGATGCCGAGCAGCTGCAACTCCGGCGGCGGCGCCCAGTCTTCGGGATAGGCGGCGCTGCCGTGCTGGTCGCCGGCGGCGGCGAGCAGGGCCAGGGTGATGCCTCGCCCGCAGCCGAGGTCGAGCAGCCGCCCGCCGCGCGGCAGCGCACCGTCGCGCAGCAGGGTGAAGTAGACCGGGTCGTGGCGCAGCTTGCCGCGCACCAGCTCGCACTGGACCAGCCCGGCGTCGAGATAGCGGCGGGCGGTCTCCTCGATCAGCGCCTCGACCGCGGGCGGGCGCTGGCCGCGGCGGAGCAGCACGTAGGTCAGGAGCCCGCAGAGCGCCGCCAGCGCCACGCCGAGGACGACGCTGCCGACGAGCAGGTCGCCCCAGGACTTCCAGTGCCAGAAGCTCAGGTGCGCGGCATCCCAGCGCCAATGCGCGGGGACCTGCGAGGGACGCAGCGACAGCAGCGGCTTGCGCCGCACCAGCTTGCCCGTCTGGACCTCGAAGAAGAGCAGGAACGGCATCAGCACGGGCGTGCTGATGTGGGCGGCGATGTAGGTCTTGATGCGGTTGACGCCGAGCATGCGGGCGAGGACGACGCAGAGCGGCAGGTGCAGGCCGTAGAGCGGGGTGCAGCCGATGAAGAGGCCGAGCGCCACGGCGGCCGCCTGGCGCGCCGGGGTGCCCCCCTCGATGCGCAGCTGGTACAGCAGCTCGCGCATCCGGCGCTTGAACTTCCAGGCGCGGCGCGGCGCGGTCTCCACGGCCACGCTCAGGCCGGCTCCTCGCCGGGCGGCGGCAGCGGCACCGCGCGGAGGCCACGCCGCGCCAGCTCGTCGAGCAGGCGGGGGAGCGCCGCGAGCACGACGGGCGCGCCGCCGCGGTCGCGCGCCGCCGAGCCGTCATGCAGCAGCAGGACGTCGCCGCCGGCGGCGCCCTTCAGCAGGCGTGCCGCCACCCGCCCGGGATCGCGCGACACGGTGTCGAAGCCGCGCCGCGTCCAGGAGGCGAGGTGGAGCCCCGCCGCCGCCAGCTCGCGCTCGAGCAGCGGGCTGCGGAAGCCGGCCGGCGCGCGGAACCAGCGCGGCCGGACGCCGCCGGCCCGGGCCAGCGCCTCCTGGCCGCGCCGCACCTCGCGGCGCAGCGCCGCGGGCGGATAGCAGGCGAAGGCGTGCGGATGGGAGTACGAGTGGTTCTCCACGCGATGGCCGCGCCGCACGGTCTCCGCGGCCAGCTCGGGATGGTCCTCGGCGCGGCGGCCGATGTAGAAGAAGGAAGCCCGGACGCCGTGGCGCTCGAGGCAGTCGAGCACGGCCGGGGTCACCCGAGGGTCCGGGCCGTCGTCGAAGGTCAACGCCACCTCGCCGCGCCGCGCCGCCGCCGCGGACAGGCGGCAGAGATTGGGACCGAGCAGGCGCGAGCGCGGCCACAGGCCGATGCCGCCGAGCAGGGTGTGGTTGCCGGCCAGGGCGGCGATGGCCAGCCGCCAGTGGTCCGGCGCCACGGCGAGGCCCGCGGCGACGGCGGCATGCAGGCCCGCCGAGGCGAGCAACAGGGGGGCGGGCCGCCAGGCGCGCGGCACCGGCGCGTCGCCCGGGGGAGCCGGGGCCGGCACGCTGCGAGACGCGACGATGGCCATGGCGGTCAGCGGCTGCCAGGATCGCTGCCGCCGGGCGGTGCCAGCAGCGCCGCACGGTCGAGCTTGCCGCGCTCGGTACGCGGCATCTCCGGCAGCAGGATCAGGCTGCGCGGGATCTTGTGCGCGGCCAGCCGCTCGCGGCACCAGGCGAGCACCTCTTCGCGGGTCAGGCGCCCGGGCCGGCAGGCGATCACCGCGCGCAGCACCTCGCCGCCACGCTCGGGCAGCGGCACGCCCAGCACGACCGCCTCCTCGACGCCGACCAGCTCCGCCAGCACGCTCTCGACCTCGCGCGGGTTGACCTTCTTGCCCTTGATGTTGACCGTCCCGTCCTGGCGTCCCATCAGCACCAGCTCGCCGCGCTGCCACCTGCCCAGGTCGCCGGCGACGAACCGTCCGCCGGCGAGGCGCTCGTCCGGGTCGGGCACGTAGCCCGCGGCCACGGCGGGCGAGCGGATGACGATGACGCTGCCGCCGTTGCCGTTGCCGCCGCGGCCGTGGTCGCCGCGGCCGTGGTCACCGTCGGCGTCGCCGGCGGTTTCCCGATCGGCGCCCTCCGGTCCCGCATGCAGCTCCACGTCGACGCCCTCGACCGGCGTGCCGACGCTGCCGCGCTCGGCCGCGCCGCCCTCGCGGTCGTAGCAGATGCCGCCGCATTCGCTGGCGCCGTAGAAGACGTGCACCGGCAGGCCGAAGACCTCGCGGAAGCCGGCCGCGGTCGGTGCCGAGAGCGGCGCCCCGGCGGCGATCACCAGGCGCAGGCTGCGCGGCCGGACCGGGACCTGGGACAGCCGCAGCAAGGCGTCCAGGTAAGGCGGCACGGTCGGCAACACGGTGGCGCCCAGGCGCTCGGCGGCCGCCAGCGGACCGAACAGCCCGCTGTCCTCGGGCATCACCAGCGGCGTGCCGCGCACCAGCGCCGGCAGGGCCAGGCTCGACAAGCCGTACGAGTGCGACATCGGGATCGCGGCCACCAGCCGGTCGTCGGCGCGCAGGCCCATGGTGCGCGCCAGCGCGGCGTCGTCGGCAAGGAGCGCCGCGACCGGCGTCGCGATGCCGCGCGGCGCGCCGGTCGAGCCGGAGGTCAGCTTGATCAGCGCGATGCCGGGCAGGGAGGCGGCCCGCGCGAGACCGCCGCCGGGCAGCCAGGAGGTCTCCCAGTCGTCGGCCGCCGCCGGCCAGGAGGTCAGGCAGCGCAGCAGGGCCGAGGCGCCGAGCGCCCGCGCCACCCGCAACGCCTCGGCCGGCGGCGCCTGCCCGTCGAGCAGCACCGCGGCGAGGTCCGCCCGCCGCAGCGCCAGCAGCGAGGCGAGGAGGCCGGGGCCGTTGTGCGCCGAGACGGCGACGAGAGCGCCGGGCAGCAGGCCGCCGCGGGGAGCCGGGGCGGCGGGAGCGGCCGGACCCGCGGGCGCCGCCGGCGCGGGTGACCCCAGGCTGCGCCGTGCCGCTCGCGCGAGCGCGTCGACGTCGGCCACCGTTGCCCGCCGGGAGCCGGACAGCACCAGCGGCGCCAGCGGCTGGCGGCGGACGAGGCTCTCGAACGCCTGCAGCAGGGGATCAGGCGTCCGCCGGCGAGGACGGGCGCGGCCGCTGTCGTCCCCCCGCTGGGCGCTGCGGGTCGGTGCGTGGATCAAGATGCGTGTCGTCTCCGAGCGAGGAGCCGATCCTACCACCGAGCCTCGCACGAGCCTGGCGATTCGCGCCCGGCGCCGGCGGCGGGATTGCCAGCGCCGGGCGGTCACGGTAGCATGACCGCCGGTCAGAGGACAGGCGCCCAGGCTTGCCGGCACGAAGAGTGCACGGCAGAAGGGCCGGCGGCGCGGTGGAGCTCACGGATGCCCAGGCACCGGCGCTGGCGCCAGTCCTACCGTCGACCGCCCCAGGGATGAGCACGGCATGAGCAGCCTCGAACCCGAACGACAGCCTTGGGCAGGAACCCGGCCCGCCACGGCAGCTCCCCAGGAGGCCGCGCCCATGCCGGACCTTGCCCATGCCGCCAGCAGCGCCGACGACGCCCATGCCGCCGATGTCGCCCCCGGCGCCGATGCCGCCAGCGGCGCCAACGGGGGCAACGCCGCCGACGTCGCCGACATCGCCGACGTGGCCGGCCGGGTGAAGCGCCTGATCGTCGCCAACCTGCATCTCGACGGGCTGAGGCCGGAGATGCTCGACGAGCAGGCGCCCCTCTTCGGGGACGGCCTGGGTCTCGACTCCGTGGACGCCCTCGAGCTGGTGGTGGCGGTCGAGAAAGAGTTCGGGATCAGGATCAAGAGCAACGAGATCGGGCGCGACGTGTTCTCCTCCGTGGCCAGCCTCGCACGGTTCATCGCCGGCCGCGTCTGAACCCTGTCATGCAGCCGGGGGAAGCAGTGCAGGCGGCCCCCGCCAACCCGGGAGAGGGCGCCGACGGCGCCGGCAGCGCCGGCCGCGAGCGCGGCGGGCGCCGCGTCGTGGTCACCGGGGTGGGTGCGGTGAGCGGCTTCGGCTGGGGCGTCGAGGCGCTCTGGCAGGGGCTGCGCGCCGGCACCACGGCCATCCGGCCCTTCCGTCGCTTCGACGCGACCCTTCATCGCACCCACCTCGCCGCCGAGGTGCCGGCGGCGCCGGCCTCGCCGGCCGAGCGTCCTTGCGGGCCGGCCGCGGCTCGGGCCGCCGCCGGCGGGCGGCCGCTCGGTACGCTCAGCCTGGCGGACCGCTTTGCGCTCAGCGCGGCCGGCGAGGCGCTGGCCGCCGCGGGGCTCGGGGCGGCGCTGCGGACCTTGCCCGAGGGCGCGGTGGGCGTCTTCTTCGGCAGCAGCACGGGCGGGATGTGGGAGAGCGAGCAGTTCCTGGCCGGCGTCTTCGACGGCCGCCGCGGCTCGCTGCGCGCCATCGCTTCGCAGCAGGTGAATGGGCCGGGCGATGCCGTCGCGCGCGGCTTCGGCGTCACCGGACCCGTGCAGACCGTGTCCTCGGCCTGCGCTTCCGGCGCCCTGGCGATCGCCGCGGCGCTCGAGTCGTTGCGCCGCGGCGAGGTCGAGGTCGCCCTGGCGGGGGGCTCCGACTCGCTGTGCCAGCTGACCTATGCCGGCTTCAACTCGCTGCGCTCGGTCGACGAGGCGCCCTGCCGGCCGTTCCGGGCGGGGCGTGCCGGCATGTCGATCGGCGAGGGCGCGGCGGTGCTGGTGCTCGAGCCGCTCGAGCGCGTCCTGGCGCGCGGCGCCGTGCCGCTCGCGGAGCTGGCCGGCGCCGGCAGCGCCTGCGACGCCTTCCACATGACCGCGCCCGAGCCGGAGGGCACCGGGGCGGCCGCGGCCATCGCCGCCGCGCTCGACGATGCCGGCCTGGCGCCGGCGGCGATCGACTTCGTCAACGCTCATGCCACCGGGACGCCGCTCAACGACGCCGCCGAGTGGCGCGCCCTCCTGGCGGTCTTCGGCGAGCGCTCGGGGCGGATCCCGGTGACCGCCACCAAGGCCGCCGTGGGTCACCTGCTCGGCTGCTCGGGAGCGATCGAGGCCCTGGTCACGGTGCTCTCGCTGGCCCGCGGCGAGCTGCACCCGGTGCCCGCGCTGCCCGCGGCGTCCGCGACGTCCGGCGACGGCGATCCGATCGACGGCGCCTGCCCGGCGGCGCTGGTGACCGGCCGGCCGCTGGCGCTGCCGGCGGCGCGGGCGGCGCTCTCCACCAGCCTGGCTTTCGGCGGCTCCAACGCCGCCCTGGTCTTCAGCCGCTGGACAGGCGCCTCGCCTTGAGCCGCGAGGTGGTGGTCACCGCTCTCGGGACCGCGGGTGCGCACGGCTGCGGCCGCGCCGGCCTGGAGCGGGCGCTGGCGGCGGGCGCGCCGCCGCCGGCGACCGAGGTGGACCGTGGCGCCGGCTACCATCGACCGGGCGGCGCGCGGCGGGCGCTGCTCACGCCCGTCGCGGCGCTGGCGCCGTGGCTGCCGGCCGCCGAGGCGCGGCGCATGGGGCCGCCGTCGCGGCTGGCGGTCGCCGCCGCCCGGATCGCGCTCGCCGAGGCCGGGCTCGACCCGGCGCAGCTGGCCGGTCCCGGCACGGCGGTGGTCCTGTCGACGGCGTTCGGCCCCTGCTCGTTCTCGGAGGCGCTGCTGCGCCAGGTGCTGCGCGACGGTCCGGAGTCCGCCTCGCCGTATCTCTTCACCGAGAGCGTCGCCAACGCTCCGGCGGCCCAGATCGCCATCGCCTGCGGCGCCCGCGGCGCCAACGTCACGCTGTGCCAGCGCGAGGCGGGGCCCCTGCTGGCGGTCGCGCGCGGCGCCGCCGAGGTGGCGGCCGGCCGCGCCGAGCGCGCGCTGGTGGGCGCCGTCGACGAGATGCCGCCGCTGCTGCACGCGGTGCTCGACCGCTTCGGCGCGCTGGCCGCCCACGGCGCCCGCGGCTCCGAGGCCCGCGAGGGCCCCGGGGGCCGCTGCCGCGGCGAGATCGGGCGCCCTCTCGACCGCCGCCGCGACGGGGTGGTGGCGGCCGACGGCGCGACGGTGCTGCTGCTCGAGAGCGCGGCCGCGGCGGGCCGCGGCGGCCGGGTGCCACTGGCACGGGTGTGCGGCTGGGGCAGCGCCTTCGACCCGTCGGCGCCGCCGACCGGGTGGGGCGGCGGCGGCGAGGCGCTCGGGCGTGCCCTGCGACGGCTGCTGCGCCGCTGCGGCGCCGCGCCCGAGGACGTGGGCGCTCCGCCCGCCGCGATCGACCGCATCGTCTCCGGGGCGTCCGGCGCGCGCGCCGGCGACCGCCTGGAGGCCCGCGTCCTGCGGGCGGCCTGGGGCGCGGCGCCGCTGCCGCCGGTGCTGGCGCCGAAGGGCGTGACCGGCGAGTACGGCGGCGGCTTCCTCGCCGCCGCGGTGCTGGCCGCCGCCGTCGCCGGCGTGGCCGCCGCGCCGGCGGCAGGATTCGGCGAGCCCGATCCCGACCTCGGCGTCTCGCCGCACGACGGCAGCCCGCTGCCGCCGCCCCGGGCGCTGCTGGCATCGAGCCTGGCCGCGGGGGGCGCCGCCGCCTGGCTCATCCTGGGCAGGCCGCGCTGACTGCCGGCCTCGCCGGCCGCGCCGGACCCGGACCCCTGGTGGACGATGCCGCGTTGCCGATACGATCCCCTGAGGCGCAGCCCGCTTGTGATCAGATCCTGTGATGGACGACGACCTCCAGACCGGCCGGATCGGTGCCGCCATCCCTGCCTACCAGGCGGCGGGGTCGGTGGGCGCGGTGGTTGCCGGGGTACTGCGCCTGCTGCCGGAGGTGCTGGTGGTCGACGACGGATCGACGGACGGCACCGCCGCGGCGGCGCGGCAGGCCGGCGCCCGCGTGGTGTCTCTGCCGTACAACCAGGGCAAGGGCGCGGCCCTGTCGGCCGCCTTCCGCGACCTCTTCGGCCGCGGCTTCTCGGCGGTGGTGACGCTCGACGCCGACGGCCAGCACCTGCCGGAGGAGATCCCCAAGCTGCTGGCCGTGGCGCCCGGGGCCGACCTGGTACTGGGGGTGCGGGACCACCTGTTCACCCAGATGAGCGGGCTGCGGCGGGCCAGCAACCGGCTGTCGTCGGCGGTGATCTCCTTCGCCGCCGGCCAGCGGCTGTGCGACATCCAGACCGGCTTCCGCCTCTACTCCCGGCGGCTGATCGCCGCCGTCGGCTTCCCCGAAACCCGCTTCGAGGCCGAGAGCGCGGTGGTGGTGCGGGCGGCGCGCGGCGGCTTCCGCGTCGTCACGGTGCCGGTGCACCTCGGCTTCGCCGACGGGCGGACCACCAGCCACTATCGCCCGCTGGTGGACAGCATGCGCATCGCCCGCGCCGTGATCCTCGCTCGCCTGCAGGCACCGCGATGGCGACGGTCCTCGTAACCGGCGGCAGCCGCGGCATCGGCCGCGCCGTGGTCGAGGCCCTGGCCGCGGCGCCGGCGGCCGGCGGCGCCGCCGGTGCCGGCGCCGGGACCGCGGTGGCCTTCACCTGGTGCTCGCGCGAGGCGGCGGCGCGGGAGGTCGAGAGGGCGACCGCCGGCCGGGCCCGCGCCTTCCACCTGGACCTGCGCGACCGCGCCCGGCCCGACGACCTGGTCGCCGAGGTGGAAGCGGCGCTGGGGCCGCTCGAGGGCCTGGTCAACAATGCCGGCGAGCGCCGCGAGTCGCTGCTGGCGATGATGAGCGACGACGACTGGGAGGCGGTGCTGGACGTCAACCTGGGTGGCCTCTTCCGGTGCTGCCGCGCCGCCCTGCGCGGCATGCTGGTGCGGCGGCGCGGGGCGATCGTCAATCTCGCCTCGCTGTCGGCGCTGCGCGGCGTCCCCGGGCAGACGGCCTATGCGGCCTCGAAGGCCGGCATCCTCGGCCTCACCCGCGCTCTCGCCCGCGAGGTGGGCAAGCGGCAGGTGCGGGTGAACGCGGTGGTGCCGGGCTTCGTCCCCACCGACCTCACCGCCGGCGTGCCGGCGGCGGCCGCCGCCGCGCTGCGCGCCGGCGAGTGCCTGCCGGGCGGCGTCTCGGTGGGGGCGGTCGCCGAGGCGGTGCTCTTCCTGCTGTCGGACCGTGCGGCGGCGATCACCGGCCAGACGCTGGTGGTCGACGCCGGAGCGTCGGCCTGAGGCGCCCGGTGGCCCGCTCGGTTCCTTCGTCGGCTCGGACCCGCTGGTCGCGGCTGCTGTCGTCGCCGGTCGTCCGCCATCCGCGCCTGGTGCTCGCCGCCTGCGTGGCGCTGGCGCTCGCGGCGCTCGCCCCGGCGATGCGCATCCACGTCGACTCCGACCTGGCGGCGCTGCTGCCCAACGGCGCGCCGGCGGCGGACGACTACCGGGTCTTCCTGCACACCTTCGGCGGCTTCGAGAAAGTGTTCGTGCTGGTGCGCTCGCCGGGGCGCCGGCTCGACGATCCGGGTCCGCTCGAGGACGCCGCCGCCTCGCTCGCCGCCGAGATGGGCCGGAGCCCCGAGGTCGCCGATGCGCGCAGCGGCCGCACCGACGAGGACGAGCGCTTCTTCTACCGCTACCTCGCGCCGCGCCTGCCGCTGCTGCTCGCCGGGGGTGCGGTGGGCGGCGGCTCCGGAGGCGCTGCCGGCGAGCAGGGCGCCACGGGGCCGCTGGCGCAGAGCCTGGCGCCGGCGGCGATTCACCGTCGCGTGCAGACGATGCGGCAGACCCTCGCCAGCCCCGCCGGCTCGGCGCTCGGTCCGCTCTACGCCAGCGATCCGCTGGGTCTCTCCGAGGGGCTGCTCGCCGCGGCGGCGGCGGCCATTCCCATGGACCCCGTGTCCGGCGCCTTCCTGTCGCCCGGCGGGGACGTGGCGCTGGTCATGCTGACGCCGGCCCGGGCGGAGATCGATCCGGCCGGCGGCCGGGCGCTGCTCGCCCGGCTCGACGCCGCGTATGCGCGGGTGCGCGCCGCCGCGCCGGTGCCGCTCGAGTTCCAGGCGGTGGGCGGGCCGATCTACGCCGCCCAGGACGAGGGCATCCTGCGCTCGGACCTGGCACGCAGCGGCTTCTCGACCGTGGCGGGAGTGGCCGCGGTGCTGCTGGCGGGGTTCGAGGGGTTGCTGCTCCCGGCCGCCATCCTGGTGGCGGTGCTGGCGGGGATCCTGTGGACCGCGGGCGTGACGGGCCTGGCGATGCCGGCGATGACCGTGGTCGGCGTCGGCTTCGCCGCCGCGCTGGTGGGGATGGGAGTCGACTACGGCATCCACGGCGGAGTGCAGTACCGGCAGCTGCGCCTTCCCGCGGCGGACGGCGGCGGCGGCGCGGGCATGGCGGCCGCCCTGGCCGGCGCCTTCCGCGACACCGG
>Ga0070732_10001376_pt1 | contig 13316 bp, 13 predicted proteins | sample Coa_R1_5_FD_66449 | JGI IMG/M metagenome (GOLD analysis project Ga0070732, IMG submission 66449) | Surface soil microbial communities from Centralia Pennsylvania, which are recovering from an underground coalmine fire - Coalmine... | ecosystem: Environmental > Terrestrial > Soil > Unclassified ...
TCCCTTCTTTGCCGCCAACGCCTGGTTGCTATCGAGCTTCGGCGGCCTGGTGAACGCTTCCGGTCGGGTGGGGACGGGTTTTTACTCCGATAAGATCGGTCGGGCTCGTGCCTACCTGGTAAATGGCATTGTCTCTGCTCTTTGCCTCTTGCTTACTCCCGCCATCATGCGCTCGGGCAGCGTGCCGTTGCTGTTCCTCGTGGTGGGCGTGGCGTTCTGGCAATACGGCGGCGGCCTGGCGTTGCTACCAGCCTTTACCGCCGATTACTTCGGGTCGAAGAATCTGGGCTTGAACTACGGCCTCGTGTTCCTGGGCTGGGGGATCGCGTTTGTCATGCCGCAACTGGCGGGTTACATCAAGGACGTTACTGGCAGCCTGGATTATGCGTTTTATTTATCGGGCGGACTGCTGGTGGTGGCGGTAGCGGTGAGCCTGTCTTTACACCGGCCAAGGAACGAGTCGGACGCGCAATAGATTACGGTGGGCCTATTATTTCTTTAGCCCGCCGCGAAATTCCGCCAGCATCAGCGGTTGCAGCAGGCCATTCGTCGCGATGGAATCGACGGCGAAGCAGTCTTCGGGCGAACCGTCGGTGCGCGTGACGGCGCCGCCGGCTTCGCGGACAAGCACGAAGCCGGCTGCCACGTCCCAGGGATGATTGTCGAAGGCCCAGTAGCCATCGAAGCGACCGCAGGCCACGTAAGCGAGGTTGAGGGCTGTCGAGCCGGTGCGCCGCAGCGACTGCACGCGGAAGGAGAAGTGCCGCCACCAGTCGAGCGTGAATTCGTGGGAGCGCAAGTCCGGCGAGAAGCCGGTGGAGAGTAGCGCGCTTTCAAGGGTGTTCACTTTGCTCACGGCGAGCCGCTTGTCGCCAAGCCACGCACCCAAGCCCTTGGCAGCGGCGAACATCTCCTCGGCGCGCGGATCGAAAATGACACCGACCACCAGTTCCCCGGCCACCATGAGGCCGATCGAGACGCAATACATGGGAACATCATGCACGTAGTTGGTGGTGCCATCAAGCGGGTCAACGATCCAGAGCGGCGGTGAGTCGGGCTTGGGCCGGACTTTCGAAGACTCGCCTTCTTCGCCCAGAAAGAGATGATCCGGAAAGCGCCGAGCGAGGTAATCTTGAATCGCGAGCTGCGAGGAATGGTCCGCTTCGGACACCAGGTCGGCTCGGCCCTTTTCCTCGACTCGAAAGCGACCGCGCCAGTTTTCCAGGACTTCCGCGCCACGGCGCGCCGCTTCCTTGGCCGCGTTTAGCCAGTTTTTCAAATCATTGGTTGTCATGGGGCAGAGTGAGTGGTGAGTAGTGAGTGGTGAGCGGCTATTAGATTCCAAGCCGCGGGGCGAGTCTTCGAGCCCCGCGGGTCACCACTAAGCACTCACCGGCTCACCACATCCACGCGGCTGCCGAGGATGCGGAAGACAATGCGAATGTTGCAATTGCAATAGTGAAAGACGATGTCGCGCTTGCCGACTTCCCAGCACTTCAGGCAGCAGTCGGGCAGGTCGAAGCAGACCTTCACGCACTTGCCGGAGACCGGGTGCACGAAGCAGATTTCGTGGTGGCCGGGGCATGGCACGAAGCACTTCTGAAAATCGCACAGTGTCATCGGCCCGGTGGGGACCACGAAATACGAAGTCACCGGCGGCGGATCGGGAATGACGACCATGGGGCGCGGTTGCTCGGGGAGCAAAACTTGCGTCTTTTGCATTGGGGCCGAAGGAATCGGCGGCGGCAGCGGCGAGGGGACCGGCTCGTACGGCGGCTGGCCAACCGACAGACACAGGCTCAAGAACACTGGCGTCATGGTGTTTCCCCCTGGTTGTTATCTTCAACTGGAATCGCTGAGATATTCTAGGTTGCCTGCATTCAAAAGAAAGTTACTGCGTAGAATTCCGAAAAGAAGCTTAATCGTTACAACCCCTATAATCACTACAACCGGCGCGAAACTCCTGTATGGATCAGAACGCATTTCTGCACACGATTTGCGCGCACCCCGACGACGACGCGCCCCGCCTCGTCTACGCCGATTGGCTCGATGAGCGCGGCGACCCACTGGGTGAATTCATTCGCGTGCAAGTCGAGCTGGCGAAGATCAAGCCTTCCCACCCGCGCTATGGGATCTTGCGCGACCGGCAATTGGATTTGATGCTGGCAAATGTGCCGCGCTGGGTGCACCCGTACGGCATGGAAATGTGGGGCGTGGAGTTTCGGCGCGGGTTCATCTTTACTGGCACGGTAGATGCACAAGCGCTCGTTAACGACCAACCGTGGTTCGAGCGCTGGCCGTGGGAAGTGCTGCGTTTGCGAAATGCCGGCGCCTGTCTCGAGCAGATGCTGCTTTGGCCGCGCTTGACCCAGCTCAAGAAGCTCGATTTCTCACCAAGCCGTCTTCGAGATGGGCACTTGCGTCGATTGACACAATCGCCCTACGTGCGAACGGTGCATCAAATCCGCTCCATTGAGCTGGGCCCCGTCATACCAACGCGCCAAACGGTGGCCGATCTGACCGCCGCGTTCGGTGAGCACGTGCACTGGTCGGGCAAAGACCGATAGATTAGCTCTGCGAGCGAGCAAGTTGTGCCCTTTTGCGGAGCTGCGGTTACATTATCGGGACCGGAATCCTCCGGGGTACTTGCTGCGAAGGCATTTGTAAGCAGGAGGAGTCAGTTGGGCACCCATCCGTCAGTCATGGCACGAACGAAGCGCGATCCACCTACGCTAACCGCACTCGGTCGCGACCTGATCAGCCTGACTTCGTGCCAGCGCTGCCGGGCCGTCTTGCTGCCATTTTTGAGTGTCGCCGCGTGTGTACTCTTCGCGGCCAATGGGTGGTGGTTGCCGGCCGTGCTCTCGGTGGCCGCATACACCTTTTCTAGTTACGGTTCCACCTCGCACGATCTCGTTCACGGCAACCTGGGCCTGCCGCACCGGCTGAATGACATTCTGCTTACGCTCGTAGAATTACTTGGCCTGCGCAGCGGGCATGCCTACCGAGCCGCCCATTTGCATCATCACGCGCGCTTTCCGCATCCCGATGATCTGGAAGGCGCCGCAGCGCACGGGTCGTGGTGGGCGGCGTTGCTGACGGCCCCGGCACATCAGCTTCGCCTCTGGTGGTGGGCCTCGCGATATGCGAAGCACGATCGGGCTTGGATCGTCTTTGAAGGCATTGCCTGCGGCGCTCTCTTCGTTAGTGCGATCCTTGTTTGGCCTTGGTCGCCGGCGCCGGCCGTTTACGTGGCGTTGGTGATCGCGGGAAGTTGGACGTTCCCGCTCATTACGTCGTATTTCCCCCATGACCCGAAGGGCGAAGATGAATTCGCGCAGACGCGCCGCTTTCGCGGCAAGGTGTTTGCGGTCGTGTTCGGGCAGCACTTATATCATCTGGAGCATCACCTTTATCCGCGCGTGCCACGGCAAAAGTGGCCGGAGTTAGCCAAGCGGCTCGATCCCTATTTGGACGCGGCCGGGGTCAAGCCCGTTTGCTTCGGATTTTGACGGCCACCCATCATGGCAAAGGCGCGCAAAATCGACGACAAGCTGGCCCGGATCAAAAACCTGGGTCGAGATCCCCTCACCAAGGAACAATTGGCCGAGCTTCTGGCGGCGCTTGAGGATAAGTCGAACCTCGTCGTGGCTGCGGCCGCCGAAGTGATCGGAGAACGGAACCTGGTCGCCTTTGCGAAGGAATTGATCGCCGCTTATGATCGATTCCTCATTGAGCCCGCGGAAACGGATAAGTTGTGCCGCGCCAAGCTCGCGATCATCGACGCTTTGAACAAGATTGGTTATGATCAGCCAGATATTTTTCTGCGCGCAATTCGGTACATGCAGATAGAGCCGCGCTGGGGCGGTGGCGAAGACACGGCCGCGGGCTTGCGGAGCAGTGCTGCCTTCGGGCTCGTGCGGCTTGGTCATGCCGACCTGCTGTACTTACTTGCCGATTTGCTCGCGGACCCCGAGAAGATCGCGCGTAAGGCCGCGGCACAGGCATTGGGCGCCATTGGAGCGCAGGCCGCGACGCCACTTTTGCGCTATAAGGCTCGCATTGGCGACGAAGAGCCGGATGTGATTGCCGAATGCTTTGCAGCGCTGCTCAGTGCCTCTCCCAAAGTTTCGGTGTCTTTCATCGCGGAATTCCTCACCGACGCGAATGAACCGGTGGCCGAGGCTGCCGCCCTCGCGCTCGGGGAATCTCGGCGAGCAGACGCGTTCGAATGTTTACAAACGCAGCTTCGGAAGACGCTGGGTCCAAGTCGGGAAACGATTCTGCTGGCAATTTCCATCACGCGTTTGCCAGCCGCCATCGATTTCTTGCTGGAAATCCTTGCCGGCGATAACCAGGCCGCTGCCCTTGCCGCGTTGAACGCGTTGGCGATACATCGGCACAACGAGACCGTGAACCAACGTGTCGCAGCGATTGTCACAAAGAAGCAAGTGCCTTCCCTGCTGGAGAGGTTCGGTAAGAAGTTCAAAACCAAAGAGTAACCAGATGCCCGCCGATACTCGCCTTCTCTCGCCGCAGTTCCCCCGCACCTCGCGCTACAACCCCGACTGGCTCATCGCCAACGCGGGCAGCGGGGCGCACACGCTCTGGATCACCGAATGGCTGGCTTCGGTTATGGATCTGAAGCCCGGCATGCGCGTGCTGGACCTGGGCTGCGGGCGAGCGCTCTCCTCTATCTTTCTGCGGCGGGAATTCGCCGTGCAGGTCTGGGCCGTCGATCTCTGGATCGACGCTTCCACGAACTTCGCGTGCATTCGAGATGCAGGCCTGGAAGATGGCGTGTTTGCTATCCATGCCGATGCGCGGGCATTGCCGTTCGCCAATGAATTCTTCGACGCAATTACGTGCATCGATGCCTATTACTATTTCGGCACGGACGACACGTACTTGAATTACCTCACCCGCTTCGTGAAGCCCGGCGGCCAGATCGGCATGGCAGGCGCAGGCTTGATGCAGGAGATCAACGGGCCGCCGCCGGAGACAATCCGCGAATGGTGGCTGCAAGACCTGCCCTGGGGTTTCCACTCTGCAGCCTGGTGGAAGCGGCACTGGGAAAAGACTGGAATGGTGGACGTGGAACTGGCCGACGCCATGCCCGACGGCTGGCAGCGCTGGCTCGACTGGCACCAGACCGGCTTCCCAAACAACACGGTAGAGATCAAGGCCGTCGAGGCTGATGCGGGCAAGTATCTCGGCTATACCCGCATGGTTGGCCGCCGGCGTGCGGATGCAAAGCTACACGAACCACTTGTTTCTGTTCCCGTGCAATATGTGAAGAAGCCAATTTTGCGCCAAGGATAGCGTTGCGAGCGGCCGGGTTCATCTTCGCCCGTGTACATTGAGCGTCAGCTCACTGTTATCAGCTCTCCTCCCTTTCTCGCAAATTGAATTGTTCTTTCACCGATTCCTCGCATTTCGTCGTTAATCTACCTTCCTCTCTGAGCCGCTCTTCTCGCGTTGATAGGCGGCGATGAAATCGGATGCCATCGAGTTGCAACAGGATGCGCCCGCCATGTTCACCCGCCGAGCCTTTCGCTGGCTCTTGGTCGTGCTTCTCGCACTACTGCCGCTCGCTTGCCGATCCAAATCCGAGAGCCGCGTGTATCCCGTTCGGGGCAAGGTGTTTTATCAGGGAAAGCCGGCGTCTGGCGCCATTGTGTTCTTTTTTCCGGCGGGCACTGGCCCGGCTAAAGTCATGCCGCACGCCGTCGTTGAAGACAACGGCTCATTTCAACTGACTACCTACAAGGTAAACGACGGCGCCCCACCAGGGATGTACGGCGTAACGGTGTCCTGGACAAAACCCGGTCACGGGGACAACGACGGCGAAACGCTAATTCCCATTGAGTACGGCGATCCCCAATCTTCGGGGCTTCAGGCGGAAGTGAAAGAGCAGCCAAATGAATTGCCGCCGTTTGAGTTGCAACGGGGCGGCTATGGTGAGGACCGCCGCGGCACCCGAAGGTAACGCTCGTTCATCGTCCCCTGGACCAACGGATAGCTCTTACTCTTCTCTTTCTGCTTCTCTTCGAGGTACGCGACATGATGCAGCAGCGGATTCGCCGGACGAATGGATTTACGTTAATCGAGCTTCTGGTTGTTATCGCGATCATCGCGATTCTCATTGGCTTGCTCTTGCCGGCCGTGCAAAAAGTGCGCGAGGCGGCTGCGCGAACGCAGTGCTCCAACAATCTGAAGCAGATCGGCCTGGCGTGCATGAATTACGAGAGTTCGTATGGCAACTTGCCGGTCGGCTTTCTGGGCGCTGATCAACCCAACGCGCCGGCGGGCACTCCAGGAATTCACAAGACAGCCTGGGCCGCGCTCATCCTACCGTTTGCCGAGCAAGACAACGTGCTGAAGATTTATAACTTCAATTACGATTACGACGCCCAACCGAATGCTCAAGCCGTGGCCACGCAGATCAAGATTTACAATTGTCCCAGCACGCCGAACAACCCGCGCTGGGACACCTCGGTTTCCGACGACGCGGCCAGCACCGGTTGGGGCACTCCAGGCCGGGCCGCCACCGATTATAGTGGTTTGAACGCGATCAAAGCATTTGTGGCCCATGCTTGCCCACAAAGCGCATCGGTGCCGGCCAACGCGAGCAAAGATGATCCCCGCATCGTGGGCGTAATGACCCGCGATTCGCAAGGCGGGAATATCAATAATGCTGGGGTTCGATTCATGCAAATCCTCGATGGCACTTCCAATACCATCATGATCGGCGAAGATGCCGGCCGCCCGCAATGGTACGGCGTGGGGCGGATTTTGATTTCGCAAAGCGGCCGTAAACCGAATAAGGAAGGGGCCTGGGCAGACCCGAACGCCAACTTCAGCGTGGATGGATCGAATGCCAACTGTACTCCGCAGTTTGTCGGCAACTCGAATTCCAACGTCTGCGTGCCGGGGCCGACTCCGAACAGCTGCGCGCTGAATTGCACGAATGACAGCGAGTTCTACGGCTTTCACACCGGCGGTTGTATGGCTTGCTTTGCCGATGGCCACGTGCAGTTCCTGAACCAAAACATTGCCCTCTGCACCCTGGCAGCCCTGGTCACTCGCGCGGGCGCCGAAATTCCTGGCAGCGATTATTAGGCCAACATCCGCGGAGCGGAATTCTTGCAAATTCCGCTATCACGACCTCGACCCATCCGCATTCCGTCATGCATGCGGTTGAAGCATCGGATAGCCGGCGTGTCGCCAGGCTTCCACGCCGCCCTGCAGCGCCTTCGTATTCGGGAAGCCTACTTGCTGATACTGCTCTGCCGCACGGGCAGAGGAAGCTTCGTGCGGTCAGCCACAATAAAAGATTATCTCGCGTTCCTTGGGCAGCGAGTTCACCCGGCTCTTGAACTGTTCCAGAGAGATGGCGCCTTCCAGGTGCATCTGGTGGAACTTCTCGTCGCTGTCGTAGGCACACACTAACAGCGCGCCGTTTTTCGACATGTGTCGCCGAGCCTCTGCCGGCGAGATCCGCTCCGCGGGGCCGCTCGTGGTATGATCGTGCGGCATAGAAACCTCCTTTGCCGGAGAAATTGCCGTCTAAACGTATCCGCAAGTCCGATGCCAATGAGTGTCGTGCCGGCAATGCATCCTTTGCTTCCGCCGAATAAGATCAATCCCTGACGGTATTTCTTTTGGCTGAAGGAGATTTCACCATGCGCTGGCCACTGATTTCGGCAATGTTCTTCCTCGTCGCAGCACAAGCATGCGCCGATGAACGAGGAATCACGGTTCGCTTTCAAAAAGAAGACGAAGGCAAAATCCCCGCCGGCTGGAAGGTGGCCAAGACCGGCAAAGGCGAAGGCAGCGACTGGAAAGTTGTGGCCGATGCGACGGCCCCGTCGAAAACCGGTTACGCACTGGCGCAGCTGGCCAAGAGTCCGGGCGGCGTGTTCAATCTTTGTGTCCGCGATGAGCCGAGTCTGACGGATGTGGAAGTGTCCGTTGCCTTCAAGGCAGTAGCGGGGAAGGAAGACCAGGGCGGCGGCATCGTCTGGCGCTATCAGGATGCCAACAACTATTACGTGGCCCGCATGAACCCGCTGGAGGATAACTTCCGGGTTTATAAGGTGCAGGACGGCAAGCGTAGCCAGTTTCAGAATTTCGATATCAAGATTCCGTCGGGCGAATGGCACACGCTCAAGATCAAGATGCAGGGCGACCATATCGAGTGCTTTCTCGATGGCATGAAGCACCTGGATGTGAAAGACAGCACCTTCGACAAGCCGGGCAAGGCCGGCCTCTGGACCAAGGCAGACGCACAAACGCATTTCGATCAGTTCACGGTATCGGGCAAGTAAGCTTAGCGGGGGACCCGTTGGGTCCCCGCTAAACATTTCGCCGACTTTTTTCCTCGCTTTTCGCCAACGAGCGCCGATAATTGGCGTTATAAGCGCAAGGGAATTTGTCCCCACTCGCACAACCAGGTCAAAAGAACTGAACACGCTCCGCAGCTGCTTCGAGGCGTCTTACAGAGGAGTTCTGTCATGTCGACCTCCGTGTTCTGCCCCAGGTGCCAAAAATCACTGCCGGCCGGCAAGCCTGGCCTCTGCCCGAATTGCCGCCGCCGAAAGATGCACGGTTCCCGGAATTCGCCCGAACCCGTCCTCGCCAAGCGAGACGAAGGATTGCCCTTGGCCGCCAAATTGGCGGCCTACGCATTTGGCCTCGCCCTGGTAATCGTTCTCGGCATTTGGGGCGTTGGGCAAACGCTGCGCTCGAAGCAAGCCGTGGCTCAACCGCCCGTAACTGCTGCTGCGCCGGCCATGCCGGCAGTCGCCGCGCCGCCTGCTCTCGCGCCCGACGAGCCCATCGTCGAGCGAGCGCCTTGGCCGAGCGAGGTTCGGGAGGTTGCCGTTGAACTCGCCCCGCCGCCGAGGCTTGATGAACCGGTCAAAGCCGAACTCGCCCCGCCGCCGACGCTGGTTCAGACGCCGTTGCCAAAACTCAGTAAGCTGTCGGAAATCGCCTTGCAAAAACAGTTGATGGACATGAAGCCCTTTGGCATCCCCGATAGCGTGCGGCAGCCGTTGGTGTCGGATTACATGCAAGAGTATCGGTCTGCGGCTCAATTGAAATCAGGGACACCCGTCGATCCGTTCACATTGCTCAATCGGTTCCCGAAGGCCATCGAACTGCAGATCCGGTCGCTGCCGCGCTGCCAGCTCGGCCCAAAAGAAGCGACTAACCTCGGTGTGCTGGCCCGCAAGCTGCATGCATATCTCGATCTCATTGCGCCAAAGGATAACAACGGCAAGCGCGCGGATCCCGGCCCATTGCGCGAGCAGTTGCGCAAGGAGCGGCACGGCAAGCGGCCGGAATGGCTGCGCCCGGAGGCGATCCCGGCGATGTTGCAAATCCTCATGGCCGAGGATGCGCCGTTCCGGCTCCTGCTGGTAGACATGCTGGCAGAGATTGATTCGCGGTCGTCCACGGTGGCGTTGGCCGAGCGCGCCGTCTTCGACCTGTCGCCGGAGGTCCGCCAAGCGGCGATCTACGCTCTCATGGGCCGGCCGAAGGATCATGCGCGCAAGACGTTCGTCATGGCCATGCGTTACCCCTGGCCGCCCGTTGCCGAGCACGCGGCCGAGGCGCTGGTTGCCTTACACGATCAGGAGGCAGCGCCGCTGCTCGTGGCCCAGCTCGGCAAGCCCGACCCCGCAGCTCCGTTCGCCACGCAACGCGGTGCTTCCGCTTACGAACTTGTCCGCATCCATCATGAGAAGAATTGCCTCCTTTGCCATGTGCCAGCAACCGGCAGGGGCGACCCGGTCGTCGGCATTGACACGTTCTCCAGTCGTCCCGTTGCCGGCGACGATCTAGTCGGCAAGTACGGTGCGAACCCTACTGCCGTTCAGGCGTCGGCCGCCGGTGGCTGGAGCGGCCTTTGGATTCGTGCCGACGTTCAGTTCCTGCACCAGGATTTCTCGGTCACGTTTCCCGCGCTGCCTGCGTTTGCCGACGAGAAGGGGTTACGCTTTGATTACACCGTCCGTAGGCGGCCGCTCAAGCCGGCCGAGGTACAGGAGTGGAAAAAGCACCCGCCCGCCAAGGAAAACTACAAGCAGCGCGACGCCGTCCTGTTCGCCTTGCGGAATCTCATCGGGAAAGATGTCGGCAACAGCACCGACGCGTGGCTGAAGCTGTACCCGAATGCCATCGACGAAGCGAACGGCCTGCAACTGGCCGAAACCGTGCGCTGGGCGCTGCCGCAACAGCGCGACGCGCTGCTGGCGAAGTATCGCGATGCCAAGAGTGAGAGTTACACCGAAGCGCTGGCTAACGCCATTCCGCAGCTGAGCGGCAAAGTGCAAGCGAAGGTTCGCGAGGCGCTGGTGGAGCGGCTGGCCCGCCATTCGGCTAATGTGCTGAGCGGCTTCCTCGAAGACGACAACGAAGACCTGCGCCATGCCGCCGCCCTCGCAGTGATTCGCCGGGCCGACAAAGAAGCCGATGAGGAGTTGTTGCCGCAGCTAATCACGCTGCTGCTCGACGGAGACCCGGAAGTGGCAGAGGGCGCGCACAAGCTGTTGCAGCGGCTGACCGATCAGGACTTCGGCCCGGGCGCCGATGCGGTGCAAGGACAACGCGCCGCCGCCGCGGCGCAATGGCAATCGTGGTTGCGAAACAGAATGGACGAGTGAACATGTAGGGTGGGTGGAGCGCAGCGCAACCCACCGGCGTGGTGCCGGTGGGTTGCGCTGCGCTCCACCCACCCTACAATTTGCGGCTAACTCAACTTCTTTTCTTCAAATACTTATCAAACCAATCGGCGATCGTCGGATAGTCCTTCCCAATATCGCCCCAGCCGTGGGCGGCGCCTTTTTTCACCACCAGTTCTGCGGGCACGCCCGCCTCTTTGAGTTTCGCTACCATGATTTCGGCCTGCTGGAACGGCACCAGAAAATCCTTGTCGCCGTGAATGATGAGCGATGGGGCCGAGTCAGCCTTCACGTGCGTGATCGGCGAAATGTTGCGGTAAAGTTCGGTCAGCTTTTTTTCGTCGGTCACGTGTTCAAATTGCTTCGTCTTGGGATCGAGTTCCCGAAGATCAACCGCCGTGCGGAAGTCCTTCAGCGTGCCATCGACCTTGAAGGCGACGTTTCCCTCTTTCCCGTAATTCAGGAAGTCGGTGGGTGGGAAGAAGCAGGCCACGGCCTGCACCCGGCTCGACAGGCGATCAATGGGGTCCGGCGCTTTCGGGTTGCCAGCGTCGCCGGCGGTACCTTGCATGAGCGACAAATGCCCGCCGGCCGACCCGCCGGTGATGCCGATACGCTCCGGATCAATGTGGTAGTCCTTCGCATGGTAGCGGATAAAGCGAACGGCCCGGTTCATGTCTTGCAGAATTTCCGGAATGATGAACTTCGGCTGACAGCCGTGCATCACCGCGAAGACCGTGTAGCCGCGCTTGATCAACTCCGGTACCGGCGACATCACCCACTCGCCGGTGGCCCAATCAGGCGACGACACCCATCCTCCGCTCACCACCCAGACGATGCCGACGCCATTCGCATTTTGTTTCGGCGTAAAGATGTTCATCGTCAGCGCCATGCCGGATTTGTGGCCGTAGACGACATCGGTGGCTTTGGTAAACGCCGGCTCGTCGGCACGGGCCGCGGAGACGAAGGCGAGGGAAAAGAAAAGGAAAAAGGCACGGAGTAGTTTCCGGAAAGTCATGGAGTCCTCGTCGGTAAAGTGGTGAAGTAATTCGATAAATCACTTAGCTCTTGCGATGCTCGTAGCTCTTGCGGTACTCGGGATGTTCTTTGAGAAGCTTTCGCGCCAACTTCTTACCCTCAGCGGTCTGGCGGCACGAGTTGAATAGCGGCCAGCTAGGTGGATGGCTTGAATCGCCGGGCACGCCCCAATTACCACCACCTTCAAATAACGCTACGCCGGGGCGTTCGGCTGGACGCCAACTTCCCCCTCGCAATTTCATTTGAACCATCCGAACCAGGGCCCTAAAGACTTGTTCGTGTTGAGGATCACAGTCTCGTTCCCCCCAGCCACTCCAGAGCTGATCTTCACTTAATCCTCGCCACTTAAGAACTTGGTGGACCACACGCGCCGAATTGGCATAAATCAAGTTCGTACGCGGACCGAGGCCTTGGACGGCGGCCGCCATCAGCAGAAGGCTTTCGGTTTCGGTCAATGGTCCAATCTTTTCCACGAGTGGGTTATCCCTCTCGTTCCCAAACTCATGTTTGGGAACGGGCCTTTGCGAAACTCTGTTTCGCGAAACAGAGTTTCGCGACAATGCGTTCCCAAACGGGAGTTTGGGAACGAGGTTGAACTGCTGGGAACCAATCCCCAGCTCTCTCTGCCAATCCAGCAGCAATTTCATGAATGCCGGATTCGGCCGCGCTTCAGGGCGCTTCGTTCGGATGAACGCCAGCGCCTCATCGCGCGGCCAGTGGTTTTTCCGCATCAAGTATGCCGTCATCACCAAGCCGCTGCGGCTCACGCCGTTGCGGCAATGGACGAAGGTCGTGCGGCCGGCTTTTCGATTGTTGGCCACGAACTCCACCATTTGTCGCAGCCACTCGAGGCTTGGCGCCGGCGCCGCGTCGGTAATCGGTTCCCAGCGATAGAATTCGCAATGATATGCATCTTCTTTTTCGCACAAGTTCAGCCCGGCTTTGGTTCCGCGCGGCGTTTTTTCGACGTCGCCGCCCATGTACAGGCCATCCTCAATTTGCGAGTAATTTTGGGCTTCATCGGAGTACGAGCGCTGGAGCCAAAACCAATAGGCTGCGGTTCCGCAGGCGGCGAGGACCGTGAATATCAGCGCCAGGCGGAAGATGAGGCGCATATGTTACTTCGCCTCCGCCGGCTCCTTTGCGAAGACTTCGTCGTAGAGCGCCAGCGCTTCGCCGCCGAGGCGTTCGGCCATGCGGCGATAGGCGCTGCGGCGGTAGCCCCAGCCATATTGCGAGCGCGGCACCTGTTCGAGCCAGTCGAAGAGATGCACCCGGCACAGATCTTCGAAGTCGGCGCGATTTAGCTTCACCGCTTCGCCGGTGATGCGGTCGGTGATGCAATAGGAATCGCCGTCCTTGTCAAGTTCGCGATCCATCGAGGCGCGATCGACGGCACAATTCAGATAGCCTAGCCGCTCGGCTCGCTCGCCGATCAGGGCCGCGACTTCGCCGCGCTTTTCGAGCGGCAATTTGAAGCCCTGGAACTTTTCCGTGCCGTAGATCGAGTGGAACATCCCCGCCCGGCAAAGCTCATCGGTGCAGCCGTGCGACTCCATCAGGCGATAGACATTCACGAGATGACCG
>Ga0070732_10001377_pt1 | contig 13313 bp, 18 predicted proteins | sample Coa_R1_5_FD_66449 | JGI IMG/M metagenome (GOLD analysis project Ga0070732, IMG submission 66449) | Surface soil microbial communities from Centralia Pennsylvania, which are recovering from an underground coalmine fire - Coalmine... | ecosystem: Environmental > Terrestrial > Soil > Unclassified ...
CACCTAACAACGACAATGTTCCGGCTCCGATGATGGCAATCCGCACTGGGTCGAGATAGGATTTGCTCATTGGTGCGCATCCTTTCGGTGCCTGCTGACTACACCTTCTTGAGCCACGGTTGGTGGACTCTGATACGGCCGTCGTCATCCCATTTGACCATCGCGTCCTCTTCGTTCACTTGCCGAACTGTGCCAAATTCTCCGGTCGGGATTCCGAAGTCGCCCAACCCCTCGACGCGATCCCCGGGACTCAACTCTTGAGCACTGGCGGAAGGTTCGACAAGCCGTGGCTTTTTGGCACGGTCGGAATCACGAGCTGCTCCGGGGTGTGACAAGGGTGGTTGGGGAGCGTTACGCAGTTTGGGGGTCGGATTATTGTTGATATGAGGCATATCCACGCATTTCTCGCCAAGAGCCATGATCCGCCGTTCGCTTCGACAGTTCATCTCCCACGTACATACAGAATGGCGTAGAGGGAACCGTTTGGCTGGTCCAAACTGCACAGTTCGGTAGTTGGCACTTTTTCCTCGCGGGAGAACGAGGGTTAGTGTCAAGCCGCGTCTTGGCGAGGTCGCCTTTCGTCTCGGTCTAATGTGCGGTTAAGCTCCTCAATAAGCACTTGAAGTTTGTCAGGATCCATTTCTTTGCTGGCCCTTTCAGCAAGCTCACGCCAATCACGAGGTTGTGGGGTCATGGAATCACCCTTCTTTGCTTTCAGTTTCCCCACAAGCTACTCTGGATTCCAAAAACGAGTCTGAGCAATTTTGAACAACTAGTCGTGGAGTACCACACTTAGAAGTGAACTGTGAACTTCGAGCCCACCGTTGTAGTGAATGAAGCCCAATTTTCTGAAGCGGTTCATGAAGAAGCTCACTCGTGAGCGGGTCGTGCCGATCATTTCCGCTAGCATCTCCTGGCTGATCTTGGTGACCACCTTCTCGGGTTTCCCTTCTTTACCGAAATGGGCGAGCAGCAGGAGAGCCCGGGCTAGCCTTTTTTCGCTGGAGTTGAAAAGGTGATCCACTAGGTCCTCTTCATAACGGATATTCCGCGCCAGCAAATACGCGACGAATAGATCAGAAAACGCGTGCTCTCGATGAAGTGCTTCCATCATGGCTTTCTTTTCAATCCGCAGAAGAGCGCAATCCGTCATGGCCGTAGCAGAATCCATGCGAAGAGGCTGGCCCGCAAGCGAACCTTCGCCGAAGAATTCTCCTTCGCCTAATATCCTGATGGTTGCTTCCTTGCCGGTCCGCGAGACCACGGTGAGTCTAACCTTGCCAGTCTGGACGTAAAACACCGCGTCCGCGGCATCCCCCTGTGAAAAAACTGCTTGCTTCTTCGCGAAAGGCACAAATCTCCTGCCTTCACCAATGGTTGCCAGGAATGCTAGGGGATCGAAATCAAGCTTCTTCGCCGCATTGGGCTGTGAGCGAAAGGGTTTATCGATACCGACTTGGCGGAGCCCTTTCCGTTTGTCTGCAGAACTGTTGGCTTGTCGAACAGGAGACATGGGGTGCCTCCTCTCGCGGCACAATCCTGCCCCTATTTTACTTCGTGGCTGACGCAAGTGACAAAACGCCATTCGCGAGTCGCGGGCGAGTCATTTCCGAAGAAGCCTCAGGACGAACAGACGAACCGGGACGAGAAGCCGCCGCATAAGGGCTGAGTTTCCACTGGCTGCACACCCCAACTACGAACACTGCCCGAAATGCGGCGCGGACGAGGGTGCAGCCTTTTTGCTCAAGACTGTCTCCAATCCCGAGGTGTCGCGAATTTCACACGGCGGTCTCGCGGGTGCTTGAGGTTGGTTTCTGTTGACCGGCGATTTGCGAACGGATATTTGCAGTCAACCAACTCGCACCGCAAGCATTGATACGGAACCGCCATCTACGCCTTCGACAGGAAAAGTGAGCGACTCGGACGAGGTGCGGGTGCCCGCAACATAGAGCAGTGGCAAATAGTGATCGGGCGTGGGCACTGCCAGTTCCGCTTCGGTTCCGAGCTGATGCTCGTAGTTTATGAGTGGTTTGTACTCTCCAGCGAGCAGCATGTCTCGTACACGAGTTTCAAAGGAGATCGCCCAATCGTACGGCTCAGGCACGTGCCGTCCCCAGGCGTACGCATGCAGATTGTGTACGATGTTGCCGCTACCGAGGATGAGAATGCCTTCGTCTCGTAAGGGTGCCAGGCGCTTGCCGATCTCATAGTGGAACGACGGCGGTTGGGTTTCATCGATGCTCAGCTGAACGACCGGAATATCAGCTTGTGGATAGAGATGGAGCAGAACCGACCAAGTACCGTGATCGAGGCCCCAGCTGTCATCGCGCCTTACCGGCAACGGTGCCAGGAGCTGCTGTACGCGAGCAGCAAGATCAGGATCGCCTGGCGCGGGATATTGCACTTGATAGAGCTCGCGTGGAAAGCCGCCGAAGTCGTGGATCGTTCTCGGCGCGGTGCTCACGGTGACCGCGGCATCTTCGATGAACCAGTGGGCAGACACCGACAGTATTGCCTTAGGTTTTCGCATTACTGCACCGATGCGTGCCCACTGTTTCGTATAAGGGTTCACCAGGAGCGCATTCATCGGATTTCCGTGCCCAATGAACAACGCTGGCATGCGCTCGCTCATTGTTTGCTCGTCCTTCATGCCGCCTTTTGTGCTTGATCCGGGATCACGCCGATTTGCCTCAGCATGCCCATGAGATCGTAAAAAAGATTCTCTTCCACGATCTGGCCCTGGTCGTTCCAGCGCGCGACTGTACAGAAATCGATGTGGAAGGTTTTCTGGTGGGCGGGATGACGGTTCCGTCGGGCATGGTCATTGCGCCCTTCATGGTTCCCGTGAAATCAGCGACGGTGCACGTCCATTCACCCTGCGCCAGCATGATCTTGTATGGATTGTTGATGAGATGCTGGTCAGGGAACATTTTGAAAAATGCAATCGCTTCCTGTTCGTGGACGTCAACGCCGTGTGTGGGCGGCTGATTGGGCCAGCGCACAATGCAATCCTTCGTGTGATATTTTCGAAATGTTTGCAAGTCCTGTCCGTTCCACGAGTCATCCAGCTTCTTCATGTTTTGTAGATTGGTTGCAGCGTCCATAATGCACCTCCATGAGTTGTCGTTAATGGCCCATGTCTTCAATGGCCCATGTCTTCAATGGCCCATGTCTTTAGGCCACGTCTTTGTCGTTGTCCAGGTACTCCGCCGGTACATCGTCTTCGGGTACTTCACGAGTTCTGACCTCAGAAACGTCGGGCGGTTTGGCATCTTCGACGCCCTCAACCGCCTCCGCTTCAAACGCATTTCCTTCTTCCACTAATTCCTCGACGCTCTCAGAATCCGCATCAGCAACGTCGGAAAGCTGCTGAAGATCGCCAGATTGCCCCGCGGATGCTGGTCCGAGTTCGTCCTTCTTCTTATGTTCTTTTCTCTTAAACATAAATACACTCTCCGAATTGATGTGTCCCAACTCGAGTAGGCCGAGCGAAAGATAAAGTTGTGTGTCTAGGCCACTTTAAGGATCACTTTACCGCGTGTTTTGCCGCTTTCGCTGAGTTCTTGGGCTTGTTTTGCTTGGTTGAGATTCATGGTTTCGCTCAGTCGAGGTTTAACTGCGCCCTTTGCAACAAGACGTGCGAGTTGTACCAGGTCTCCTGCGTTTCGTCTCATGATTACTTGGACAGCACGAATTCCCGCCTGTTGCGCCGCCGCTTCATCGGTCGGATGAACTGTGGTGGCGAGCACTCCGCCCCTCTTAATCACCCCATAGGAACGTGCGAGTGTGTCTCCGCCAACCAGATCGACGACGGCATCCACTCCAGTCGCTTTATCTTCGAAACGCTCGCGTTGGTAATCGATAATTTCATCTACTCCCAATGATTTGAGATATTCGATGTCGGCACTGGCGGCCGTACCGATCACCCGGGCACCCAGATTTTTCGCGATCTGCGTAGCATACGAGCCTACGCCGCCGGCCGCGCCGTGGATGAGAATTGTCATCCCAGATTTGGCTGCTACTACATCACGAATAATTTGAAGTGCAGTCGACCCGGCGGTAGGCAGCGCTGCTGCTGTAGCGAACTCCAACGTGTCTGGAATGGCCGCCACCGTCGCTGCCGGAGCAGCCGCGTATTCGGCATAGGTACCCTGTGCGAACCCAAAGACTCTCTCACCGGAAGCGAATTGCGTGACATTCTTCCCGGTCTCGACGACTTCACCTGCGAAATCCTGCCCCATCGTGATGGGGAAGTCCGCAGGTCGCACTTGCTTCATATAACCTTGCCTGATCTTCCAATCGATCGGGTTTACGCCTGCGTCTCGAATTCGGACGAGGAGTTGATCGTCTGTTATCAACAAACGCGGAACTTCTTCCAGCTTCAATGTGCTGGCGTCACCATACTGGTGGATGCGAATTGCTTTCATTGTGACCTCCGAAGAAACCGACCGTAGGAGAAAGTGGGTTGCTGGTTTACCGAGGACGAAAACGTTCAACCATGACAGCGGGTGATCTCTCACCCCCGCCGATTCTGCAAATATACATCCGATGCGATTCTGTTTGTCCATTATTACAATGCCTGGACTTCGAAAATCGAGCACAGTCTTTGTGCCGAACGCGCAGAATGCGTTGGGTGATCTTCGAGTGGTACCATCAGGCGTCCAGAAAGGGTGGCTACCCTAGCTGGTCACTAGACATCGAAAACCCTGCACCCTTCTCCCCGCCGAGGTCTCGAATGTACAGCAACTTCGTTGACGCACGGTTCTTTTGTTCCATCATTGCAGTCGTGGCTGTTCTTGCCTTCGTGCCCCTTCAGGTTCCAGCGCAAACAGTGTCACTCGATCCAGCGAAGCTGCCTCGCGTCGGTGCCGTGGATGAGCGATTTGCTTCATACAACATCGAAATGGCGGAGGTGACCGGCGGGAACTTCTGGAAGCCTTACGGCCAACGCTCGGCTGCGCAGAAAAGAAAGCCTGCCGAATCAGCGTCAACCCCGGCGGGCATGGACCCAAACCTTTACCAATACCGACCACCTATCGATCTGGCAAACCCTCGTCTGCGGAAGCTCGAGGGCGCACTTGGACCTGCCTATGTCCGGGTGAGTGGCACTTGGGCGAACTCGGTTTATTTTGCGAATTCAGATAATCCAGAGGAGAGGGCTCCGGCGGGTTACAGTGGCGTGTTGACACGAAAAGAATGGAAGGGAGTCATCGATTTTGTGGACGCGGTCGGAGGCAAACTCGTGACTTCTTTCGCTACCAGCACCGGTACGCGAAATGCGCAAGGCGTGTGGACACCACAACAGGCCAGCGCATGGATCGAGTACACGAAGTCCATAGGAGGGCAAATCGCAGCCGCCGAGTTCATGAACGAGCCGACGTACGCTGCCATGGGCGGAGCACCCAAGGATTACAATGCCGCTGATTATGCTCGCGACATCGCGGTATTCCAGCCGTGGTTGAAAGGGAATTCTCCCGGCGCAGTTTTTCTAGGTCCGGGGTCTGTCGGCGAAGGGCCGTTCGCGATCGCCATGGCTGGAATGCTGCATACCGAAGACCTGCTTAAAGCGACCCGGCCCGTCTTCGATGTTTTTTCGTACCACCTATACGCCGCAGCGTCCGAACGATGCGCAAGCATGGGTGCCACCGGCCAGACGACGGCAGGAACGGCGCTCTCAGAGGATTGGCTTTCCCGCCCTGTGAAGATTGACGAATACTATGCGGGCCTTCGCGATCGCTTTGAACCTGGTAAGCCTCTGTGGATTACCGAAACGGCCGATGCAGCTTGTGGTGGCAATCCCTGGGCTTCAACATTCCTTGACTCATTCCGATATTTAGTCGAGCATGCGAGCTTGGCGCGTCGGGGCGTGAAAGTGATCATGCACAACACGCTGGCAGCGAGCGACTACGGACTGCTCGACCAGAACACTTTGGAGCCCAGACCGAACTACTGGGCCACCTTATTGTGGCAGATGCTTATGGGCACGACTGTGCTGGATTCGCAAATCTCCGTCCCAGCGAACACCTACTTGTACGCTCAATGCCTGAAAGGTGAAAGAGGGGGCATAACGCTGCTGATCATCAACACTGACCGGCAGCACAGCCTCGAGCTGAATTTACCGATACCCGGCGAGCGCTATACATTGACTGCCGCAAAACTCGAAGACAAAACGGTCGAGCTGAATGGAAAACCACTACGACTCACCCGTACTGGCGATCTGCCGCAATTCGGGGGCGAGCCGGTCAAAGCCGGCCGAATAAGCTTTGCGCCTACTAGCATCACCTATCTAACTGTTCAAAAGGCTGGCAATGCGAATTGTCAGTAGCTAGTCGCGAGAGGTCTTGAAATATGGCGGAAACGGCAGATAAAGCGCAGACGATTCTTGCCAAGCTGCAAGCGTTAGTTCCCGATCTTGAGTCCGTTTACAAAGACATTCATTCCCACCCCGAACTTTCGATGCAGGAGAACCGTACGGCCAGCATCGCCGCAAAGCGACTCCAGTCGGTTGGCTATGAGGTAACAACTGGCGTTGGAAAGACCGGAGTAGTCGGAGTACTCCGCAACGGTGAAGGCCCGGTTGTCATGCTCCGGGCCGATATGGACGCGCTGCCGGTTCGCGAGGCAACAAGCCTGCCGTATGCAAGCAGCGTAACTGCCAATGAAAACGGTAACCCTGTACCGGTGATGCATGCCTGCGGCCATGACATGCACGTTACGTGGCTGGTTGGAGCAGCCACATTGATGGCGAACTGTCGCAACGCATGGCAAGGCACACTGATGCCCGTTTTCCAGCCAGCGGAGGAAACTGGCGCGGGCGCGCAAGCAATGATTGACGATGGTTTGTTTAAGCGCTTTCCGAAACCGACCGCAATACTCGGACAGCACGTAATGGTTGGATCCTCAGGCGTCGTCAGTACGCGCTCGGGCGTGATCACCTCCGCGGGAGACAGCCTGCAAATTCGAATGTTCGGTCGGGGAGCTCATGGCTCGATGCCCCAATCGAGTATCGACCCGGTTGTAATGGCGGCTGCCACTGTGCTTCGCCTGCAGACCATTGTGTCGCGTGAACTCGCTCCAACCGACGCAGCCGTGGTGACTGTCGGATCGCTTCAGGCCGGGACGAAAGAGAACGTCATTCCCGACGAGGCAATCATCAAGTTGAACGTGCGTACTTTCGATGAAGATGTCCGCAAGCGTGTGCTGGCCGCCATCGAACGCATCGTGAATGCCGAGGCAGAAGCGTCGAGGGCGCCTAAGAAGCCGGAGATCACTCCGCTCGACCGTTACGCCTTTGTGAAGAACGATCCAGGGGCTACAAAGCGGACACTCAATGCGTTTCGCAGCTACTTCCCATCGGACCGCGTGAAAGACACTCAACCAACCACGGCGAGCGAAGACTTCGGCTCCTTTGGAACTGAATGGCAGGTCCCCTCTGTCTTCTGGTTTGTGGGCGGCACCGATCCGGAGACATTTGCCAAGGCTAAGAAGTCTGGCACAATTGCTGATCTCCCGACCAATCACAACCCACGCTTCGCACCAGTGATTCATCCGACCTTGGAGACAGGCGTCGAGGCCCTGGTCGTAGCCTCTCAAGCATGGTTGGCGGCATGAACCAGATCGGAATTGACAGTCATCACGTACTGACTACTTTTCTGGTCGTCTTCGATCTTACGGGGACGTTCATCTTCGCTTTGAGCGGTGCAATGGCCGCAGTCAAGCATCGATTGGATGCATTCGGAATTCTGGTTCTCTGTTTCGTCACGGGAAACGCGGGTGGGATTACGCGCGACATCATGATTGGAGCTCTTCCGCCCGCAGCCATCAACGAATGGCGTTACTTAGCGGTCTCTATTTTGGCTGGAGTGATTGTGTTTTTCGGCTATCCGCTCATTAATCGCCTCAGCAGCCCTGTACTGCTGTTCGATGCTGCCGGACTGGGCTTGTTTTGTGTCGCTGGCGCAGACAAGGCGCTGGCGTTTCACGCCGGTCCGGTTGCTGCAACCCTTCTCGGCATGACGACAGGAATCGGCGGCGGCATGGTTCGCGATGTGCTCGTAATGGAAATTCCTACTGTGCTGCGTACCGAACTGTACGCGGTGGCTGCGCTGCTGGGCGCAGCGTTCACCGTCGGTGGCCAGAGGTTAGGAATACCCGTGCATGTGGCGGCGACTCTTGGAGCTACTTTCTGCATCGCACTTCGCCTACTGGCGTTCCGTTACCGCTGGCACTTGCCGGTTGTGCGCGTGGAAGAAACGTCGAATTCAGACGGCGAAGATCAGACGCGGCGAGCAGGAACTGGAAGGTGAGGTACTCGGCATGCGGGCCGCCGTACTAACGAGTATCGCGAGTTGCAAGCAGGCGAACTTCCTGCCGTTCGCAATTATGGACAACAATGCACCAGATGAAGGCCAATGACGACCGAAATTCCACCAGCTCGCGTGTCGATACGTAGAGTGCTTGCTGCAACCGACTTCTCATCACTGTCGCAAAAGGCGCTCCGCCAAGCGATCTCGATTGCTCGTCGCTACCGCGCAAAGTTCTATATCGTGCACGTTGTCTCATCCTGGGGCTTCAATGTCGCAGGCTACAACGCCGCAGTTGAAGCTTCGAGATTGGCGCAGACGGACCTGGAGAAACTGGTTGCTGGATTGATCACAAGCGGTGCATTGAAGGATGTCGATCACGAAATTGTAGTTGCGATCGGCGATTTCTGGGAGGAGCTAAGGCGTATCGCCGCAAGCTACGAGATCGACTTAATCGTGATCGGCACGCACGGGCACGTGGGCATGGAGAAGATGGTCATGGGATCTGTTGCGGAGAGCGTGTTCAGGTATGCGAGGCGGCCCGTACTGACGGTCGGGCCTTGCGTGCCGGATACGGAGTCCTTTACTTCCACCCGACGCAGCATTTTGTTCCCCACCGATTTCTCCACTGGGTCCGTTGCCGCGTTGCCGTATGCAATCTCGATAGCGAACGAGCATGGTGCTGAGCTGACGCTGCTTCATGTCAGCGAGAAAATGGATGACGAATCCCAGCTTTCAGGGAAGGATTCGTTGGACGGTCTCAAGGAAAGACTTAGGAAGGTCGGCCCCGGTAGTCTGGAATCCGGGAAGGCTGTTCAGGTTGAGGTGGTTTATGGTCCGATCGTAGGGGGAATCGTTGAAGTTGCACGTGACCAGAAAAGTGACCTGATCGTTATGGGTCTGAAATCCCCGCCGGCTTTCTTTGCGGACCGAAGGCCGTGGCTACATGCCTCTGCAATCATTTCGGATGCATGCTGCCCAGTTCTCACCGTGCGGAAGCTAATCTGAAAGCTGTGAGAGATCCAATCACCAGAATCACAATTGGCATGCAAGGGCACCGGATGCAGATTGGGATGGCCCTCAGTGATCGAGATGTTCTTCAGTGCTCCTCGACGGTGTCGTGATGGTTTGTGCGACGATCCAACCATCTTCGATGACAAACGAATGAGCGCCGTCACGCACGCGCGCATGGTCCGTTTCGGCTGTCCATTCCAGAAAGGCAATGCGTCCTTCTACTAGCCGGTTCGTGTACAAGTAGGGTGCCTTGGGGAGTTCCTGTTCGAGCAGACGCGAAGCTCCTTTGCACCTTCACGGCCTCGGAAAATCCCTCGACGCTCCATGATGACGATGTCCGGCGAAGTGTTCCGTTCGATGTCCTCCGCAAACCGATGTTCACCGTCAAGGCGTAGGTGATCCTCGAATACCTCGGCAGCACAGCGGCCTCTCAGATTGAATGTATTAGGTTCATCCTCTTGAGACATAACAAGCTCACACCGGGTTCTGCGTTTTCCGTTCACAGAGTCGCACATTCAGGCTGGAACTGCAGTTCGGTGCTCCTTTCCAGGGCTTGGCGGTCCCATTTCCCGAGCGTCGCTCCCGCTTCGTATGTCGACTGGCAAAAATCCAGCAGCATCTCATGCGGTGAGGGCGAACGTCGCACCTCGTCGTACATCAAGAGGAACTCGCCGAGTCGCGGATCGTACCGTGCCCCGCCAGGTTGAGCCACCCAATCACGAAATCCCGCAGGCTCCGGAGCATGTACGAATAGAATGCGGGTTCGGTGACGTCGCCGCTGCCAGGCCAAAAGCCAACACTGCTGACCTCATGGGAGTACGCTTCCCGCGTAACGTGATCAGCGCCCGGGCGTTCGGGAGCGCGGCGCCCCGAGAATCTTGTAACTGCAAGGTCAAAGCTGCCCCAGAAGAAGTGAACAGGACTGCACTTGCCGATGAAGCCCGATCTGAATCTCTCAAAAACACCATGTGCGGCTACTAGGACTCTCCAGAATCTATACGCAGCTTCCGGGTCATACGCAGCATGGACCTCATCGACATCGCACCGAATAGAGTCTGGTACTTCGACAGGCATTGGCCAGATCTTTACCTTTATGCCTGCGGAACCTAGCATGTCCGTGGTTTGCTTGTAGAACTGGGCTACTGTCATTGCAGCGAGCGGGAATGCCCGCCGTGATCTATCAGCTGACGTGAATACGAGTTGGTGATTCACGAAATCGAACATGGGGTGTCCCCGTGGGGAATCAGCGACGTGGTCAAACCGCAAGCATTAACGTACAGCGGCACATTCCACCAGTCGTTAATCAGCGGGGTCAATGTGAGCGTTTGCGACACGAATCACTGCCTCCTGTGTCCAGCCCGTTCCCGCGTCAATAGCGGGACGTCCTGCGGACGAGTGTATGTACACTTTTGGAAAGTGAAGCACTGCCGCGCTAGCTTCAAGAGTAATTTGGTCTACCGCTGAGTCGTGAATCTCGATGGCTCGGTTTTCCACGGAGCGATTATCTCAGATGGATAAATGCTGAAATCAGGCGATGTCGCAAGCATGCGCTTTTTCTCCGCCAAAATCGGGGTCAAAACGCGCTATGGAGATTTTACGTCAACTACGGACAGAGGCTAGGCATGAATGCGGAAGGTCCAATCCCTTTTGAAATCGTCACGTGTCTTGTTGAGCTGCTATCTTGAATTGTTCTAAGATAAGGCCGTGAAAAAATGCGTTCTCTTGCTCCTTGTAGGCGCACTTGCTCCTAATCTCCTTAGCGCCTCAGAGAAGTCCGACCAACAACAGGCAATCCATCGGGTGGAGCAAGCCGTTACGAAGACAAATCTCTTTGAACTGCCTTCGTTTGAAATGAAGGCCGTTTTGCAAGTTGAACACAATGGGAAATTCGTCGAAGGTAGCTACGAACTAATGTGGAACGGTCCCGACCAGTGGAAAGAAGAGATCAGATTCCCTGATTACCATGAAGTTCAAGTGGGAGGAAAAGGAATCATCTGGATCCAACGCAACGTGGATTTCATTCCGCATGTTGTCTACGACCTACGGTCAGCACTTGGGTTCAGCTCTATCGGAGGTCAAACAGCCGGATCGTTCGTCCAGTCGCCCATCCGCTCAGGAGATACAGTCAAGCACATTCGGGAACGAAAAGAGCACGGCGAGAAGCTGACTTGCTTCGAGATTGAAAGCCACCAGAAATTTCCGTATGCAATCTGTGTGAATGACACCACTGAGACGATTGTCCGGGACCCGTCGTTTTACCTAGACGAAAATCTACAACCTGTCGGTGAAAAGATGTTTCCTCGCTCCTTGAGTGTCCTGCGAGATGGCAAGCCGCAGGCCAAAGTGAATGTCGAGGAGATAAAGACGCCAGTCCAATTCTCTCCAAATGCTTTCACCCCATCGGCTAGTTTCTCTTCTCATCCAGGCTGCATGAATCCCTTGCCACCTACGCTCGTCAAAAAGCAAGCTCCTCAATATCCGGAGAGTGCTCGACTTCAGCATTATCAAGGAACGGTTTTTTTGGATGTATGGATCGGTACGGATGGTGTTCCTGATATTCGCAAGGTGGTCGAGACCCCAAGGTCAGACTTTGCGGAGGCGAGCTTGGAAGTTGTCCGACAATGGCGATATGCACCCGCACAATGCGGTGATCAACCTGTTCCACTTGAGACACTGGTACAGGTTAATTACCGACTCCAATAATAGAGAGCACTCGTTTGTTCGCCCGGAGCAGGGATTTTGAGTGCAATGGGGATTTAACACCAATTGACCGGGCGGGCCCGTAGTTTCCGAGTTGCCGACGACTCGCTCGGAATGCCGCGAACATGAAACCCAACACCACGAGCTCGGCTTCCAATGCTTGACCCTTTGCTCTCTCCTAACGTGCGGAGCGAAGCGTGGCGAATTCGGCGATGCCGAGAACGACGGCGTATGTGGCGAAGAGAAAAGCGCCATAGCGGCCGCCAGATGCTTCCTGAATTCGCGGCATGAACGTTCCCAAGTGAGAAAGCACGACCGCCTCTCCGATCATTCCGGGTATGGCGAGAAGGAGCATGGCGACGGCCCAGTTGGGCGGGGCGATGTGACGCCAGCGGAGAATGAGAATGCAGAGCGCGGCGGAGATGATGGGAGAAATTGCAAAGCTCACCCAGTATCGTGCCGGTGTCGTCTCTAAGACGCGGTGACCGGCGTATGCGTAGTAGATGGTCCCCAAAATCCAAATGATGAGGCCGAGCGAAAGCAACAGCATGCTTTCTTGGATCTTCATACGGGCTCCTCACATGCTAAGATGAACCACGCGGTACGTTTCTATGTACCGTGTGGTTCATCAAATGTACCACGCGGTACACCAGGAGACAAGATGCGCCGTCGCAAAAGGCCAGATTTAGGCGTGCTGCTCGATCGGTGCCTGGCGGCATTCGTCCAAGTGGGAAACCTCGACTTAAGCCTCGACCAATTGGCGCGCAAAGCCGGGACCAGCAAGCGCATGCTGGTTCATTATTTCGGCGGGCGCGAGAACATCGAGAAGCAGGCGATTACGCGCCTCGAAAACCGGCTGCGCGCGCAATTTGTTCCCGAGGCATTTCCGCCGGGAGCGACAGTGCAGGCAGTCGTGAGTGCTCTCTGGGACCGCACGACTGCTCCTCAATCGAGAGGTGTGCTCTTGTTGGTGATGGACCTGTCCAAGCGCGCCTGGTCGGGTTCGAAACGCGCGAGGCTGTTTTATGCCGAGCAGCAAAGGCTGTGGATCGAGCTCCTCATGAGGTATTTGCCCGATCGTCCGATCGTCGAAGAAGTGCTGCAGGCGTTCCAGGGAGCGGTTCTGGCGTTCTTGGTCACTGGAGATCGCGAGCCGGGAAGGCGAGCGGTGATGCGAATCCTCGAAAACCAAGGGAAGGTGCGGTCGCGCGCCTAACCGCAAGTCTTGCTGGATGCTGTCCAGTTAACGGGCAAACCGGAATGTATGGTCCGCCGCTTTGTCGCAAGCGAAAATGA
>Ga0070732_10001378_pt1 | contig 13313 bp, 14 predicted proteins | sample Coa_R1_5_FD_66449 | JGI IMG/M metagenome (GOLD analysis project Ga0070732, IMG submission 66449) | Surface soil microbial communities from Centralia Pennsylvania, which are recovering from an underground coalmine fire - Coalmine... | ecosystem: Environmental > Terrestrial > Soil > Unclassified ...
TTATTTGACAGCATAATATCGTCAGCCCCTAAACTAGAGTAGAGCCAGGCCTGATCGTTATTGCAAAACTGCCAGAGGGCCCAATAGTAACCACTATTGCCTCCACTTACCGTTCCATCTATTCCAGTAATGTAGTGTTCGTGAAAGTCAGCATCCCATGTGGATACTACGTTGCCGTTTGCAATGTAGAGGGTCAGATTGTAGAAGTTCCAGCCAACCGGCACACTACTTTCGTTGAACCAAATGCTGGTCCCGTTGCCGAAGTTGAGTAGGGTGTTGACGGTCATCCCATGAGATCCATTATGCTGAGCTAGGCCTTTGTTTGATAGAAAAAATCTCTCTAGATCATAGTAGGCGCCGACTTGAATCGCTATGACGGTAATCGCTATGAGCACGATAGCGACGAAAAACTTCCTGTGTCCACCCGGGGAGGAGGACGACGACCCTGAATAGTTCAATTCTCTACAAGACCTAGTCGCGAACGTTGCACTGCATAGATAGCTCCCGGAACGATCGTCACAAAAAATACCGTGTTGCTTATTTCATGAATGATCGCGAATGGCGCGCCCGTAATCATTCCAATCAAGAACGCTTGGTAAAGCGAGTTTGCTAGGAAGAGATACGTTGCGAAGTTGGTGAGGGCATCGTATGCGAACGTCGCCAATAATCCCAGACCGCCGAAGACTGTGACAGAGTGCCAAAAACCCCAGTTCGCAAACATTTGTGAGGGTCGGGTGGTTCTTCTCAAGAGAGACCCTGCAATCGCGTAGAAACACTCTCCAGCTATGAGAAAGATCAGTAGTACGATGCTGTCTTGACCGTATGGGTTGACGAAGCCATAGATGAGCCAGACAGAGATCGAAGTCGCTACTCCGACATCCAGCCCAAAAAGAAATCCGGCGATGAAAATTAGCGAGTCCATAAGTTTGATGTTCGGCACATCAATCATCAGATAGTTAGTGCTGAGCGACAAGGCTGTAAAGACGGAGACCACCGCGACCTTGAGGATGGATCGTGTAAATCGAGGGCTCGGCCCGGATTCAAGCAAAGTAATGAGCGGGCAAAGTTACCCGCTACACTCTATATAGAATTTCCTTTGCCGACCCGAGCCTGCTCAAAGCATAGTATTTTCTCTCTGAATTCTCTCGAGGCTCTCCCTCTCCATCTGCAGAGTCACATGTCCGATGCCGAACGATTCTTTCAGCTTCGCTGACACCTTCTCGACGACGGCAGACCCTGACTGAATTGTGTCAGAGTCTACCGTGATGTGTCCACTGAGAGCATAGAGACCCGAAGTTATAGTCCAGACATGAAGGTCGTGAACGCCCTTGACACCATCAATGCTCCGGATCGTCTCTGCGATCTTCCCTAGTTCGAACTGTTTTGGAGTAGCTTCTAGCAGAATATTGGTCGAGTCTCTGACCAGTCCGTAAGCGCTTCTGATGATCAGGACTCCGATGAGGGTGGCTATGAGCGGGTCTATTCCATTGTATCCCGTCAGGATTACGATGAGGCTGCTGAAGATTACAGCCACTGAGGAGACGGTGTCGCCTAATGCGTGGAGAAAGGCGCCTCTAACGTTGAGACTCGTCTTTCGATTCGGAGCGAGCAGCCCAGTCACTGCCAAGTTTCCTATTAGACCGATAACCGCTACTGTTAGGACGAGCGAGCCCTGTACCGTGGGAGGCTGTTCAAGCCGCAGGATGGCTTGGTATATGATCACGAGAGCTACAGCGATCAGCGTTGAACCGTTGATCAGCGCGGCAAATATCTCTGCCCTATGGTAGCCGAACGTCCGTCTAGGAGTATGACGCATACGACCGAGCCGCAGAGTAAGTATCGCGATTCCGACAGTAAGGACATCCGTCAGGAGATGCGCTGAATCACCTAGCAGCGCGAGACTTCGACCCACTATTCCTCCAACAACTTCGACTGAAACGATTACAAGCGATACCCCGAGGGCGACCCAGAGGCGCCGCTCAGCATCCTTTGATGAGAGCAACAGATCGAGTGCCATTCCTTGCGGACAGGCTCCGCAGTCTCTCTCAAGCCGAGACTATTAGAAATGATACTTGCCAGAACTAGACAGTGGAGAGCGTAGACCGGTGGGGATGACTATCGGGGAGAAGGGGGTGAGATCAACTCAGCTTATTTCGTGTAGTAGAGTTCTATGAAGAAGAACGCGTAGGCTCCGATGAAGCTTCCACCCATCTGCGCGGACACACCATTATTGCTGAACCCTGATAGAACGAATACGGTTCCACCGATGATTGCAGAGACTATCATGACAAGTCCCAGGATCGCTGGAACCTGAACATTTCTGGGCTTAGCTCTTAACGAGAACCTGAGCACGGCCGCCGCGAATGCAAGTATTGCAAGCCCGAGAAATGCATGGACAATAAGCGTCGGGCCAACGTTCAAAACTGCTTGTAGAACTCCACTTGCCGACGCCTCGACCGTCACTGGGCTACTTGGAACTGCGAACAAGCTGACTGTGTCTCCGAACCATCCTTGAATAGTCAGCAGGACTAGCGTAGTTACAATCAGGAGCCGAAGCCGGTGCCCACTTCGTCAATCTGAGCCACATTGGCTCCAGCCTGCATTGCTTAGCCCGTGCCCCGAGAAGATACGTACCTCTATTTGAAAGAGTAGCTTTCGATCTGAGTAGGATGGACCACGCTGATCTTTATCGATAATTAGGAAGATTGTTCCAAACGGATGTTACGAAAAAGAAATGGTGGGACAGGGCATTGTCATGCCCTGGCCAGGTTTCTACATGCTTTTCTTTTTCTTGCTCTTTTTCTTTGCCATATTTCGTACCGTCAAGTCCCGCGGGTTGTACGGATGTTACATAATACACCTCCGGTCGCGAATCTGTTCAAACAGTGACCCTGGGCCAGGGCTCAAAAACCGACGATCTTTCAGATTATCGATCTATATTCCTCTGAAGGGTTTGTTTCCAAGCGACCAATATTTCCGCAGAATAAGTCCAGCGACGAGCCCTCCAAGGTGCGCTGGCGTGCCGCCTCCCGCGAAGAGGTCTAGACCTAGCAGGAAGATTAGGAGTATGACTACCTTGAGACCGACCGCAGTTCCCATGATTCCGTAAATTGCTCCGGAAGCGCCGACTGCGCAGTCGGCCGAAAGGGCGTTCGGAAAACCAGCTACTGTACTACTCACGACATCTAATGCGACAAAGCTGAGGCTTCCGACGATACCTGTTATGAAAAACGTCTGGAACCACTGAGATTTAGTCACTTGCTCTTCCAAAACGAAGCCGAAGAACAGCAGAAACAGAAGATTACCTGCAATATGTAGAATGTCCGCGTGCAGGAACATTGTTGTCAATATTGTCCAGGGCAGTGTTGGAAATGGGGTATCGCACTGCATGAGTAGTTGGAGTAGGAGGCTTCCATTCGTGATTCCGGTTGCTACTGGATTTGCATAGTCGCCGACTGCTGCTCCCATTATCAGATAGACGGCGATGAGTGTGAGTGTGATGATTATTGTTGGAGAGCGTAGGTAGGTTCCGACCCTGCTGGCCCCAGCTGATTGAGAGGCCGAATCCATACCGTTCAGCCAGAAGTATCTCTATTTAATCGACCCATCTAGTGTCAAGCCATTGCCAAAACAAGTACTTGTCTATATGTCCAAGGAAGATGAGAGTGAGTTCTTGGATTTTCTTAGAGGCTCTAGCAAAATGATGATTCTGCCCGCCACATCACCTACCTCAGACTTCTCGCGACTCGACTCTCTTCCAGATGCCTCTCAATCCGAGGCTACGAGGAGGTTTTGGCTCATGAACATGGCAGTCGACCTCCCGCTTGTCCTAATATTCCCAGAACAAGCCGGGTACTATTTGATCGACGGGTTCCAGTCGCCAGTGATTGAGTTTCTGCGCTCCTACACAATTTCGGGAATAATGCTGCCGGGAAGGCTTCAGGCAGACATGAACTATTTTGACACTAACCAGCAAGACCTGGTTCCAAAGCCGAAGGAGTTTAGACGATGGTATGAATCAATGGAGTCTTGGATTCGAAGAGGGTACAAGCACCTCACCTTTCAAACATATGCCGGTCCCGGCGCACAAAAGTTCCAAAACGACGGCGGAATCCTCCACTAAACACATTCACAGAAAAACAATTAATGGGGAAGAGCATTTCGCGAATAGAGTGTTTTGGCAAATCCGTCCGCCGTCAGACAGGTTGACCGTTGGATCGAGGCCCACAAGAAAGACCTAGTCGACCTCACCTGCCGGCTCGTCAACATAGACACCACCGTTCCTCCCGGTCTCAACTATCCCAAGATATCCCAGCTCCTAACCGCTGAACTCAAAGACCTTGGTGTCAGGCCCTCAGTCAGCTACATTCCGGAAACAATGATTCGACATAGGGTCAGCCCTGAGGTGGGCCTCAAGGGTCCCAGACCCAATACCTATGCCACGATTAGAGGAGAACGTGAGGGTCCGGAGATTCTCCTCAATGGGCATGTAGATGTGGTTCCTGCCGACCCCTCAGGCTGGACCCATGATCCATTCAAGTCCGTAGTCAAGAACGGAAAAATCTACGGCCGCGGATCCGCAGACATGAAGGGCTCTGATGCGTGCCAAATCTATTCCTTGAAGTCTCTAGTTGAGACTGGAGTCAAATTCAATGGCAGCCTTACTCCGACCTTTACTACGGACGAGGAAGTAGGCGGGTACAGCGGCGTCAACTATCTCATCGACAAACACGTGATCACGAAAGACGTTGACTATTGTCTCTCAACCGATAGTGGGATTGAAGCTCTTCATATTGCCAGCTTAGGAGACGCTGAGTATCTTATCACGGTGAAGGGTAGGGCAGCGCATTCAGGCCGAGGCTGGACCGGCGTCAACGCCATCGAATACGGCGCATCTCTGATAGAGGAACTAAAGAAACTTGGAGTGCAGGTTGGCAGGAGACGGTCTAAGATCGATGCCGAGCCAATCTATGGGACGAAGAAGATGAGACCCGGACTCTACGTTAACACTGCAAAGGGCGGCCTCAAGGGTAACATCATACCAGACACTTTCGAAATTCTAGTAGACCGACGGTTCATCCCTGAAGAGAAGGATATGCAGGTTCAGCGAGAGGTAGAACGAGTCGTGAGAGACTTTGCCGCGAAACACCGTGAGGTCAAAGTGGCTTTCAAACCAGTCCTCGGTTACGACCCGATGCTTACAAGGCCTGACCATCCTCTTGTTAGAACGGTTCGAAAAGTTGCCCGGAAGGTTCTAGGCCGAGACGTGCCACCATGCGGTAGTCAAGGATCCACCGATGTGTCCGCAGTCACCGCGCTCGGCGTCCCCGTAGTCGTATTAGGCACAACTCGTCTGGACAGCAATATCCACGGGATAGACGAGCATGTCCGAATAGCTGATCTAGTGAGTATCACGAAGATCCTGGCGCACACATATCTCGAACTGCTGTGAACGCGGGCCGCAATCATCCTACTTGTATTAGTGCTTCTTGGGGCTTGGAAAGTTCCTCGTAGCCCTTTGATGTGACGAGAACATCCTGCTCCAGATTGCATGTGCCGAGTTTGCTGGTCACTGACGGTTCGATGGTGAAGACCATGTCCTTCTGGACAGCCTTCTCGCCTTGCCTGCCATACCTGTTGGGCCACCTTGGACCCAGCAGGGGTCCTATCTCGTGTGTGCTCCGTCCAAGGGCATGTCCGAGCGCATGTTTGTATTCAGGGAAGCCTCCTCTGACGATTAGTCTTCGTCCTGCCTCGTCTACCTTGTAGCCTGGAAGCCCCGGCTTCAGGACTGAAAGGGCCGCATTGTTAGCCTCCCGAGCGGTGTCGAACATTCGTTGGACGGTCTTTGGCACGAGCCCGGGTCCGACGAAATAGTTCCGCTGAATGTCGCTGCAGTAACCTTCGTATTTTACGCCAAAGTCAAGCTTGACAAAGTCTCCTCTCTTGATCTTGGCGCCGAAGTATCCTACATGTGACATTGGATTATTTCCGACAAGGACTGAAGGACACCGATCGATGGCCCATGCGGGGCTGAGCTTTTTTTCTTTGAGAAGCTTGTGGGCGAACTCGTGCACCTCCTTGTCCTTCTTACCCGGCTTGATCATTTCTTCCAGCGAGTCGTAGATGTTCTCGCATTCTCGAATAGCCTTCTTCACAAGCTCGACCTCTCCCGGGACCAGTCTCGCCCGCAGAGCGATCGCAAGATCCTCAGCAGAGACTAATCGTTTCGCATAGTCCTTCAACGCAGCTCTGAGATAGGTCTCCATGCCTGAGGTCAGGCCGTCAGCCGCTCCCTCGTCGTGGCTCTTGTTGACAGCGATCTTCTGCGGCTTTCTCTTCTTGACAAAGTCTCGCAGCTTAGGCGCCGCGCCTTCACTACCATACCCAATAATTTCATCATAGAATTTTTCCTGTCTGACAGTTTCAGACTCTAGGCTTCCAACAATAGCGGTCCTCTTGCCGTTCTGCTCGATAATTGCCGCTGACCTCCAGGTCAGATCACTGAACCGCAGATCGTGGGCCAGCGGATCCTCATTGCCCTCTCGACTGAACGTTATCCACATGTCAACACCCTGCTCTTTCATCGTGTCCTGGATGAACTTCAGCTTCCTTCGCAAGAACTCCATCCGGAGAGGCGAACTGTCGAGTTTCACAGATGGTGCCGTAGAGCTCAGCTGACTTATCATTTTGCCTAAACCCAGGGCCTCGTTGCTCAAAGCGCGCTTCCTCCTTCCTTATACAATAGGACACGATAGATGATTCATGGCCGAATCAACTCAGATTGAGGTCCGAGAACTGAAGCCGAGCCTTCTCCCCGACTATCTGAGCCTTTTCGACCGGGCCTTCTCGGATTTTCCCGACTGGGCGGGCTGCTACTGTGGCTTCTACGACACTCCAGCGTCCCCAACCGATTGGGACGCGGGGCCTAAGGCTGGTCCCGAACATCGAGAAGCTCGAATCAAGCGGATTAGCGCCGGCAAAGTCCAGGGGCTACTCGCATACATTGACGACAAGCCGGTTGGGTGGTGCAATGCCCAGCCCCGAACAAGCTTCGTCAACATGCGGTCGTATCGGGTCGCTTTGACCGATCCGGGTGAGCTGGTGGGATCCATAATGTGCTTCGTCGTAGCGCCTGAGCAGAGAGGAAAAGGTGTATGCACATCACTTCTTCGGGCAGCATGTGAAACATTCCGCCACGCAGGGCTGCATGTGGCGGAAGGATATCCTACGACAGATTCACAGAAGAGATTCGGGAATATTCCTTGGGCAGAAGCGAATTACAAGGGACCGCTGAATGTGTATTTGAAGAACGGCTTCGCGATTCACCGGCAGCTCGAACGATTCGCGATAGTCAGAAGACAGCTCTAAGCATAGGATGCTGACTACACTGGAAGCAGCACTGAAACGAGTAAGACGACCAGTCCGGTGAGTACGATCGCGAAAGCGAAGTTGACTCTTTTTGAGCTCAGGGACCATTTGAGATCGTGGGTAAATGCGTATCTGTTTTTTGTCCTGTCCCAGGTCATGACGGTCCCGACTAGAACGGCCATTGTTCCAAACCATCGAAGGGATATACCTACCTCGCCGAGCCCTCGTGCTCTAGCAACAGAAGTGGCTATTACTACAGACGCTGTTACTGTGGCCAAAAGCAGGATCATCCAAGACAGATTTCGGATTGTTCCTGTGGGACTCTGCTCTGGTAATAGTCTTGAAGCAAGCCTAACTCTATCAAGGCACTCGGCGCATGCTACTTGGGAGGCTATTGGCGGCAGATGCTCTTTCTGAATGTCCTCCGAGGTTAGCTTGTATAGCTGGGGAAATCTTCTGCCGCAGTAGTGGCACTCTGCCAAGATGTTTCCAGCCGCCGAATCTTTAGATGATGAGGCGTGTCACTTACTTCAGCGTATCGGGAGACCAGAAGGTCCGTCACACGGCATGTTCAAGCGACAGCTTGGGGGACTTCCATCTTCCTTGAGAGCTCTAGAAGAGCGTCCACACGTCTCTCGAGGTTGGGATAGAAGCTTAGGAGCCCTTTGCCCCCGCTCCCTACGAAGAGACCCGCTGTTAGAAGACTAGCGCTGAGCTTTGGTTGCGCATTAGCCTTGACCAGGGCGGAAGCTAGAGCGATGGGTTTCCTCGTAAATACGATAGCTGCACGGTCTGCCCAGAGTTCGCGCTCTCTATGGATAGCCGCCTCGACCAGACGTAACAGTGGATCAAATCTGAAAGCGAATCTAGCGAGTCTCGCAACTCCCTTGGCTCGAGAATCACCATTCTTGATGTGAGAAAGCTCATGAGCTAGGACGGCTTCTGCTTCGTCCTCAGAAAGAGAGCTCGCCAGCCCTGGCGATACCGCCACGAATGCGCGTCGGTTCAAACTTACAGAGAAAGCGGTTCCAAGTCTCGCCTCTCGTAGAGAAACGTGCTGAAGTCCCATTCGACCTTTAAGTTCTGAGAAGATGGTTGTAATCCTCGCTAATGATCGAGGGTCCCCCGTCATCTCCGTGAGGGCTTTCGAAAAGACGTGTCTACGGCCCACTAAGCTGACTATGGTGGAAAATGTCAGCGCGGAGATTAGCGAACCGCCGAGAACCTCTCGGACAGTCAGGCTCCAATTCTGCTCGTACTGGTTTAGCATAGCTACGCACATTAGTAGACTCGCTCCTACAAATGACCAAGAGAACAGAGAGGAGAATAGCATCGGCTGCAGGAGTCGAGCCCTCCTACCTGGATTGTTCCTATTCAGAAAATAGAGAACAGAACATGTGGCGTACACTGCTGCCACTATTCCGAAAACAGCAAGGGACCTTGTAGAAAGAAAGTAGGCTTGGAAGAGTTCTAGGATTGCCGTTTTGATCCCTTCTGGATCTTCTCCTCCAATCGCTTCAGCTCGTCCTTAGGAATATCATCAACATACTCGTTCAATGTTGAGAGCACGCTCGGCCCAAACGCGACAAGGAGCCGGTCAACGACCCCCTTGACAACCCTGCCCTTGATCTTCTCTTCCGATCGGATCACGTAGATGTATCGAGCTCCGCCCCTCCCTACTTCCTCTTCTCTGCCAAGTACTCCTTTCTTGTAGAGCCGGTCGAGCGTCGTGCTTATGGTAGAGTAGGCGAGTCCGCGTGACGGCTCAAGATCTTTCGCAACTTGTCTTGCGGAGGCTTTGTTCAGCTTAAGGACACTACCGAGGACCGCTGCCTCTAGGTCGCCGAGTTCCATGTCAGATCTATGGGCTGTTGGATGTGAATATAAGTCTCTACCATTGTCAGAACTACCCCAGCGTCATTGTTATCCGAGTTTAGTTCGCAGACTTGCGATTTGAACAATTTGTAAAACTCGTAAGAACTTCAAAAGTATCCGATTTTGTTCTGGGTTCATCCGTGAAATATTCGATTCCTCTTCGGGGCCAGGCAGAATCTTAGGTTGCGGAATCGACCGTCAATAGGGATCGTCATTCCGACCCATAATAGATACGAGAAACTGAGAGCACTACTAAACAGCATAGCTGAACACTGGACAGACAAGATCGAGTCGGTCGTCGTTGTCGATGATTCAACTCGGCCGGAACTGCTCGGGTCCGAGTTTCAACACATTGGTCTACAACAAATCATTCTCGACAGTCGAGTATTCATCTCGAGAGCGAAAAACATCGGCTGGAAGAGGACCAAGACAGACTACGTTTACTTCATCGACGACGACAATCAGATAGATGACTGTACAATCACGCCCCTGCTTAACACGATCTCGAGCTCTGACCGGATCGGAGCATTAATGCCAGCAGTCCTCTACAAGTCAAGACCCGATCTCGTCTGGGTATATGCGACCCCATTGTTGAATGGGCGACTGAAGCATGATTTGGTTGGGCGCAACCTTCCGCGCAACAATACTTTCGAGAACACACTCCTACAGACGGATGCGCTCCCTAACGCCTCTATCATGAGGAGACATGCGCTGGAAGACATTGGAGGATTCGACGAGCAACTAGTTGTGAACAGTTCAATGGATCTTTGCCTTCGTATGAAAGCGAAGAATTGGAAGGTTTTTTCATTCACAGGGGCATTCGTCTATCACGACGTGGAGCCGCCGGGTCAACTTGGCTGGTGGGCAGTTCACGGAGCCTCGGACCCCGAAAGAGTGCGGTATGAGATCCGAGACTGGTTCATTATCATGCGTCGGCTGCGAGGCAACAACCCTCTCTTCGCCATACAAGCCATAGCGGAATCACGGTTCGTAGTACCCAACATTCTCGCATACATTGTGCGAGGACGAACTCGGCTCGTTCTAGTACAGAATCTCCTGAGGGGCTACCTAGAGGGACTTCGAATGACCATGAAACCCGATGCAGTGTCATACTATAGAAGTCAATCCAGATAGAGACCAATGAGCTTACGAATCCGGTCACCCTAGCTGGAGGAATTTTGGCTTGCGTATCCACAAAGGGAGTCTTCTAAGGGAGAGTAGTCGAGAGATAATCGACCCTCGTCTGAAGAGAACGGAGAATGACTCAAGGTAACAAAAAGCTACCGAGACTAGCATCACAATTGCGCGGAGGGACAAGTAAGGTGATTGTCCAGGAACGAAGAGATTCCATGCGACGATATTCCATTGGTACACTCCTGCGAAGATGGGCGAGAAGAAACTGACTAGAAGCGTGTTGTTTGCCACTAGGAAGATAGTAGAAGCGAAGGCTAGGCTGAGAAAGTGTAGCATGTTTTGCTTGCTCGTCTTCACCAAGAGGAACGCGAGCGGATAGAGCATGTACTGTTCTGAAAAGAAGGACCTGGAAACAATGAATGCTAGCATAACAACAGTAAGACCTTGGAAGAGCTCGAGGCCCCGCTTCCGAACGTAGATGTAGGCGACAGCCAAGATCGGTGCCCACACGAAAGGGGTGAAGTAACGGGCCAATCCTGAGACTACGGGTGTGATGTAGAATATTCCTAGGAGGCTCATCCCCCCTGTCCCGGGAATCGCTGCCTGGAATTCTAGATAGCTGTAGATTCCTTGAAGGCTCCAACCAAGAGCTTCAGCGGGAAATAGGGTTCCAGCGACTGGGATCCCCATTGACACTAGCGAATAGAGGAACCTCCCGGTTGTTCCAAGGCGAGGTTGGAGAAGGAAGATCGGTAGGAAGACAATAGGCAGAATCTTGAGGTACACGGCTAAGCCTAGCATTACGGCAGAGAGAGCCCATCTCGACAAGAGGAAATAGTAGGTGGCAAGAAGGGAGAGAAGCAAGGCTATGGGATCGAGCTGACCCCACATACTGGAGAGGATTATTCCAAACGGAAAGTACAGCCAGATTAGAGAGACATTCTGGGCGGACTTTCTGTCTCCGGAGAGGAGGATGATCTTTGCGAGGACAATTGCCACGCCGACATCGGCGAGGACCATAGGCTGTTTCAATAGGAAGTAGTAAAGGAACCTAGAAGGTTCACTCAGCAGAAGATACACGCGGTAGGTTAGGCCGAAGATGAATGCCGAGAGCGGAGGATACCCGATAGAACCGGTCGTTGGGTAGGGAGAAAAACTCAGCCAAGGAATGTACGCGAGCGTCTTGTAGGGACTGGCGAGACTCTGCATGTAGAAGCCCAGCCTCGTCCAAATCTCAAAATCATACGGGTGCCCTGTCCACGGTGAAAGAAGCTCCCTTATCGTGAGGCCGGCGAGAATGTGTTTCAGCGGGAGACCAGTTATTCTGTTGAGCCTGGTCGTCTCAACCACTTCTTTTGTAAGGATTATATTCCAACCATCGTATGCCCGATCTCGTTTAGATCTGCTTGGTGGTTTCCGGGGTCCTCCACGGCTGATTCCTACGGCCCATGAGACTGGAGACTATTGCTAGTTGAAGGCTTAGAGTTTCTAGAAAGCCTCCGACGAGTAGGGCCGGAAAGTGGGAAGGTCCAAGCTTCGTAACTATACGCACGAGTAGGTGGAGATACTGTCGGGGCTTGCGGACGATCATGAACTCGAAGGTTGAGGGTATCCTCCTGAATAATCCGACGAGCTGCAGGTGGCCTTGTATCACCCTGCTCCTCTGGGAGATATAGTCAGCCGGGTTTCGCGGGCCGACTATCCAGACAAAAGCATCGTGAACTCTCTTGACGCGGAATCCTTTCTCCCGTACTCTGAGGGCGACATAGGCGTCGTCGTTGATCACTTCTGGAAGGGTGTCGATCAGGTCCCGTCTTACAGCGATCAGGTCTCCAGCGATGTGGCCGAGACGATCGTCCCCGTCGAGCTCGTCCAGGGTCGCGTTATGAACGTCCCAGAGAAGAGTGCTGACCCTGTCCATGAGTCGATCGTCACCATTTACAAGTTCGACCCTCGAGTCTACGGCGCCCCAGTCGCTGTGTCTCACCAGGCCTTCGACGAGCTTCGGAATGGCGTTTCTTGCGAATTTGATGTCCGCGGAGGATAGGACGAGTATGTCTCCAGATGCTCGGCTTAGTATCCTATTGAGAGCTGACGCTTTCCCTCCCGGCCGTGTCTCAAGCTCCACCAGAATCCGGGGGTCCCGGTTCATCAACGCGCGTGCAAGTTTCTGGTTGGGGGTTGCAACGATTAGTTCCCGAAGTTTTAGCTGTGAATTGTCGAGGCTTAGTATCAGATCCGTTAGTAGCGTTGTGTTTTCTAGCTCGGAGGTTGCGCAGATCCCGACCGAGACCGCGGTTTCGGCTTGTATCAGAATTGTCTGAGCTTGCAAGGTGATCAAGCTTTCTGAAACATGAAGAGTGTCTGGTCGCCAAGTCTGTTGAACGGGAACCAGCCTCCGACAGCGAGTTCTACCTTCTCTAGAAATGGTCTGAAGACTCCGGTCCTGAGATAATACTTGTTGAGATATGCTGGAGGCAGAAAAGCCGGAAGCCCGATAATCCGCCGCACATGAAAATATGACTGGAAGAACCTCGTGAAAGCTGCAGGCGAATAGTAGTATGAGGGAATGTCCATTCCTCCGACCGAGACCATCGTCGGCTGGGTCCTACGAACCGCCAGCTTGTCGAATTGTAGCGCAAGTGAGTGGGACATGGTCTCCGGGAGGCAGAGTGTGTTGCGTATTGAGCAGACAAAGTAGCCTTTGTCGTCGATGACCTGTGCGAGCTGCTCTGGGACCTTGTAGAGTTCCGGTTCGCAGTTCAGCGCGCCGTTGAAGGAATAGGCGATCCTTACCTTACCGTTGGGCAGAAAGGGTTGAACGGCAGATATCTCCGCGGCTCTGGCCCTAATGGCAGTGATCTTCTTGCCGTATTTCTTGGAGAATACTTTTCGCTCAAGGATGTAAAGCATCTTTTCTGAGATGTCCGTCG
>Ga0070732_10001379_pt1 | contig 13305 bp, 9 predicted proteins | sample Coa_R1_5_FD_66449 | JGI IMG/M metagenome (GOLD analysis project Ga0070732, IMG submission 66449) | Surface soil microbial communities from Centralia Pennsylvania, which are recovering from an underground coalmine fire - Coalmine... | ecosystem: Environmental > Terrestrial > Soil > Unclassified ...
AATTCTCGGTGTATGTTTCTAACATCTCCGAACCAAGGAATCTGGTGCAAGGCAACAATCTTTGGGTGCCCAAGCCCGGCACATCTGGCGAAGGGTTGCAATTCGTGAACCAGGCCAGCTCGCTGGGCGTGGAACAGGGCGGCTGGAGCTGGGGCGGGCAGTTCGCCGACTTCAGCAACCACGGCATGCTCGATCTTTATCTCACCAATGGGTATATCTCGGCAAATAAGGAAGATAATTACTGGTTCGAATATTCACTCATTGCCGGGGCGAACAAAATCTTCATCGCCGACGCCAAGAATTGGCCGAAGATGCGCGGCCGGAGTCTGTCGGGCTATCAAACCAAGTGCTTGTGGTGGAATAAGGGTGGAAAGTTCGTGGATATCTGCAAAGCCGTCGGCGTGAACGACACCTTTGACGGCCGGGCGGTGGCCGTGGCCGACCTGGAGAATCTCGGCAAGTTGGATTTGCTGGTAGCGAATCAAAAGGGGCCGTTGCTGCTCTACCGCAACACCGTGGCGAAGGAAAACCAGTGGATACAATTCGAACTGGAAGGAACCAAAAGTAATCGCAGCGCCATCGGCGCGCGGATCACGTTACACTGGAAGAACGAAGCCCGGCCCGAAGGGCAATTGCAAATTCAAGAAGTCTCCGGCGGCAACGGCTACGCCTCGCAGAACATGCGCCGGCTGCACTTCGGCCTGGGTAAGAACGCCCAGGTGGAGAAAGCCGTGATTAACTGGCCGTCGGGCCGCGAACAGACGATCGCCGCGCCGGAAGTGAATAAATTGCACAAGATTCTGGAGCCGTCCGAATGAACACCAACGACAAGCCGGGGCTCAATGGCGCGGCAAGCCCGCCGCCCGGAAAGATGCCACCGCCTGAGCCAGCCGGCGACAAGGCGGTTGCGGTGGCCGTTCGGCTCCTGATCTCGGCTGTAGTCGTCATTTGTTATTTCGTCAGTTATTCCGCTTTCACCAAACTCTTCCTCGACGCGGCGCGGCGGATTGGGTTCGTACCGGACCTCGCCGTGCCGAGGGTTGTCGCCGTAACATTGCTCGGCGCCATCCTCGTCGCCATCTGGTGGAAACTCATCAAGCGCGACGTGCGCTTTCACGCCCCGATCCTCATCACCTACATTCTGCTCGTTGCCGATGCGACTTACGGTATTCTCGACAACCACACCAGCGAATGGCTCACGTGGCTGACGAATGGAAAAGTGACCAGCTACTCGCCCACGTTTGTGGCCATGATGGCCACGGTGGCCATCGATATGGTCATGGCGCGCTTCATGCGCGGCAAGTGGCCGCACATCTCCAGCGCATACATCACCGGCATTAGCGTGGGCATTCTAATCAAATCGCCGGAGCTTTGGCCATTCATCATGTGCGGCTTGATTTCGATCATGTCGAAATACGCGCTGCGCTTTCGCGGCCGGCACTTGTGGAATCCGTCGAATTTCGGTGTGACGATGTTGCTGACGTTGGCCGGCGAGCGGTTGGCGAGCCTAAGCGTTCAGGCCGGCAATGAGATTTGGCCGGTGCTGTTGATTTGGGCCCTCGGCTCGCTCATTCTTTACCGGCTCGGGCGGTTGCATATTCCGCTGGTGTTCCTGGCGACGTTCATTCCGCTGGGTTTTGTCCGCGCCGCGGTCACAGGCAATGGCTGGCAGGCGGAACTGGGGCCGGTAACGTGGCCGATGTTTCAACTCTACATCTTTTTCATGATCACCGATCCGCCGACCACCACAAAGAAGCGCTGGAGCCAGTGCCTGGTGGCGGCCCTGGTGGCTGTGATGGACACAATCATTCGCCTGACCTTCCGCGAAGTGCATGCCCTTTATTACGCGCTCTTCATCGTGGGCCCGATTTCGAACTTCATCGAAATCCTGCTCACGTCGAAGGCCAAGAAGCCAACTGGGCTTATAGTTCCAACAACAGCCAATCCCCCGACCGAGATTTCCCCGCTGCCGGCCCAGAAAGCCACCGCTTGAAGGACTCGAGAGAACCACCGCCAGCGCCACCGAGCCGGCTCGGGTGGTCTTGCTGCTGCGCAAACGGCAGGTAGACTTGCTCATGACGTCTGCTTCTTGTCGAACTTCCCGGCCACGTGGCGGAATGGCAGACGCTGGGGACTTAAAATCCCCTGTCCCGTAGGGACGTGCGGGTTCGAGTCCCGCCGTGGCCAGTTGCTGATTCGATGGGTTGGAAGCGCGCCTTTTTCGACTTTTTTCGACTTTGCAGTCGCTCGGACAATCGCAACCGTTGCCGAAACTCGTTGGTATTTCAACCACTTGCTGCATACGCAGCTCGCTTTCGCAGACTTGGTCGAAAAAAGTCGAAAAGTGAGTTGCCTGGTGCGGATACAAATTCGGTTACAAGTTCCGTTACAGGTCTCGTGAATGGTGCGCATGCTGGTTATCCTGTGAATCTGTCTCGACTCTACCCGCTGACCAGAAGGCAATCGCTTGCAACACCTGGGAATCGGACGCCCGCGCGTGCCGCGTTCATAAACAGGGAAGAGTTCTGCGCACGGTGACGAGTTTTTGCTCACGAGCCGCGGCCAGATCATTTTGCTGTTTGCGTTTCTGTGTGCATTTTGAACCGCTCCGGTGCAAAAAGATTGGCATCGGGTTTGCACTTTCCTCTCTCGTTCTCCGTTGGCAAGGCTGCGTTGGCTGAACCCGATAGGGGGAAAAGTCATGCATCCATTTCACAACATTCTGGCCGGCGTCGATCTCATTCAAGGCAAACAGATCGGCGTCGCCACCATGGACGCGGTGGCCGATCACGCAGTCCGGCAGGCGATATGGTTGGCGTCGCAAAGCGGCGCGCGTTTGACAATGTTGTCGGTACTCGGGGCCCACGATCGGATCGGCGAACGGGAAGCGCGGCTGGCACTGGCCCAACTGGCCGAGCAGGCCCGGGCTCAAGGCATCGATCCACGCATCGTGGTAACGTGTGGAGACAGTTCGGCAGAGATCATTCGCCAGGTGCAGCGCGAGCAATACGACCTCGTGTTGGTTGGCACACGCGAACGGCGCGCTTGGAGCCGGCTGTTGTCGGGCAGCACGTCGCGCAAGCTGTTGCACCGGTGCCCGTGCCCGGTATGGATCAGCAAACCGGGGAGGCAAACCGCACCGCAGCAAATCCTCGTTGCCAGCGATCTGTCTCCGTTAAGCGAAGCGGTGGTGCAGATGGGCCTGGAAATCGGCCAGGCGGACGTGGCACGCGTGCATATTCTCGACGTCGTGGAATTCCCACTGGATCAACTCTGGAGCCCGTCACCGGCGGACCCGGTCACGGAGCGCTATCACGTTCAGCTGCGCGGCGAAGCCCTCCAGGCGCTGCAACAGCAAGTGGCGCGAAACGAAGACGGGCCGCCCGAGCCGGCGGTGAGCATCCACGTGGCCGATAGTGATGGACTGGCCGATCACGCCGTCGTAAAATTCACCCGGGAGCACGATATCGATCTGCTTGTTCTCGGTAGCGTTGGCCGTCACGGCTTCTCGGGCATGATGCTGGGCAACATGGCCGAACGCTTATTGCCGCAGGTGCGTTGTTCGCTGCTGGCGGTCAAGCGCGAGCCGCTCGAACATTGAAAGCAGGCAAGGTGAACGATGACCCGCCTTTGGGTATTGCTGCTCGTGGGCGTGCTGGCTGGGATCGCTGCGCTGGCCGGCGTCGTGTTCGTGGCGCGCACCTATCTTTTCGCCGGGGCCAAGGCATCCAATCCTTCGGAGAGCGCTGCTGTTTCGGTGCAAGTCATCCAGCCCAGGCCCGGCGGTCTAGAGCGAACGGTCACGCGCCCCATTACCATCCACGCCTTTCAATTTGCCGATCTTTATGCCAAGGTGGCGGGCTACCTGCACAACCAGGGTGTGGACATTGGCAGCGCGGCCGAAAAAAATGAGCTCCTGGCCGAGATCGAAGCCCCGGAAATCAATACCAACGTTCAGCAAGCGACCGCGGATTTGGCCAAGGCGAAATCACAAGTTGAGGTAATGCGCGCCCGTCAGACCGCTGCGCAAGCGAGCGTGGAAGAAGCGACGGTGAAAGTCGAGCAGACCAAGGCCGACCTGGCCAGCGCCAGCGCCATGCAGGATTTGCGCACTGAACAATATAAGCGGATCCAAAAGCTGGTGGAATTGAAGTCGATCGAACCGGAGCTGGCCGACGAGAAACTGGAAGCGAAGAAGGCGGCGGAAGCCGACGTGGTCGCGAAGCGGAAGGCGGTAAACACGGCGCAGGTGGCAGTGGCCACGGCCATGGCACGCCTGGCCGAAGCCGGGGCCGAGCTGCAAGACGCGCGTTCGCAGGTTCAAGTCGCCGAAGCGGCCCTGGCGCGGGCCAAGGTGTTCCAGGGCTACCTGCAGATTCGCGCGCCGTTTGCAGGCGTGATTACCCAGCGCAACTATCACGAAGGTGATTTCATTCGCGAAGGCACGAGCGTGGGCCACAAACCGGTGCTCAGCGTGGCCCGCACTGACGTTATGCGCGGCATTGTCGATGTGCCCGATCCCGATGTGCCGTTCACTCATCAGGGCTCGAAAGCCGACGTCGAAGTGGATGCGCTGCCCGGCCAGGTCATTCATGGCAAGGTCGCTCGTACGGCCCGTTCGGAAGATTACAACTCGCGCACCATGCGTACCGAGATCGATTTGCCGAACCCTGAAGGAAATCTCGCCAGCGGCATGTTTGGGAAGGCCACCATTTACCTGGGCTCCGATCCGCATGCCGTGACCATTCCCAGCACTTGTCTCACCGGCCAACCGAAGGACGATCAGCGTTCGGTGTTCGTGGTCCAAGACGGCAAGGCGCGCCTGGTCCCAGTGCGCGTCGGCCGCGACGACGGGATCTCGGTCGAAGTGCGCTCCGGATTAAAAGCCACGGACCAGGTCATCGCCGGCCACGGCGCCGGTCTGGCCGACGGCATTGCGGTCAAAGTCGAAGTCGGGCCATAGTGCGATTGCATCTTTTCCCGGCCATGCTTGGCATGCTTCCATCATCTTCCAAGGAGCGCAGTGGGCATGCAAAAACTCATCGAATTGGCGCTGAACAACTCGCGGGCCGTCACCGTCGCCATGCTGAGCATCGTGATCCTCGGAGTTATCAGTCTGTTGAGTGTTCCCATGGACGTGCTGCCGGTGTACGATCGGCCGGCCGTACAAGTGCTCACGTTCTACTCCGGCATGCCCTCTGAAGAAATGGCCGGCACCGTGACCTTTCCGATGGAGCGCTTGACGGGCCAGGCTGCCGGTATGCGCCGCCAGGAATCGCGCTCGATCATTGGGGTGAGCATCGTCCGCAATTACTTTCAAGGCAATGTCGATGCCAACGGCGCGCTCACGCAGATCAACTCGCTGGCGTTGGGCGAGATTCCGAACCTGCCGCCGGGCACCCTGCCGCCGGTGGTATTGCCGTACGATCCCACCGCAAGCGTGCCCGTCTGCCTCGTGGCCGTGGATAGTCCATCGGCCGGCGAAGCGGTGCTTTACGACGTCGGAAGGTACGAAGTGCGGAATATGATCATGAACTCGCCGGGAGCCAATGCGCCGGTGGTCTACGGCGGCAAGATTCGGGCCGTGCTGGCGGAAGTTGACCCTACGAAACTGGAAGCCCGCGGCCTGTCACTGCGCGACGTGCTTGATGCCATTGAGAAGTACAACTTGTTCCTGCCGACCGGCGACGCGAACTTCGGCCAGCGCGACTACGCCATCGATTCCAATTCGATGTTTCAGAAACCGGAACACATGGAGGACATACCACTGCGCACGCAGCCGGGCAGCGTGGATTTTTTGGGTGACGTGGCCAAAACGCGCGACACGCACCTGATTCAGATGAGCGCGGTGCGCGTGAACGGCCGGCGCGAGGTCTATATTCCGGTTTACCGGCAACATGGCGCCAGCACCTTACAAGTCGTGGACGATGTGAAGGCAGCGCTGCCTGGCATCCAGTCGCGCTTATCGCGGCCCGATGTCCGGCTGCATATGGTCATGGACCAGTCGGTTTACGTGCGGCAGTCGATCCGGAGTCTGGCCACGGAAGGCGTGCTGGGCGCGGTGCTGTGCTCGTTCGTGATTCTCATCTTCCTGGGCCATTGGCGCATGACCGTCATTGCCATGCTGCTAATTCCGTTGGCCGTGTTCGTGGCAATTGCGGGATTGTATGCGCTCGGTCAAAGCATCAATGTGATGACGCTGGCCGGCCTGGCGCTGGCGATTGGCCCGCTGGTGGACATTGCCATTGTCTGCCTGGAGAACACGCACCGCCACTTGCAAATGGGGGCATCGCCGCGGCAAGCGGCATTCGCCGGCGCCGGCGAGGTGGTGCTGCCGGAATTGGTCGCGACCGGCGCCACGTTGCTGGTCCTGGCACCGCTGGCCTTGATGCCGGGCCGCGGCCAGTTCCTGTTTCGCCCGTTGGCCCTGGCCGTGGCTCTGGCCATGATTGCGTCGTTCCTTCTGGCCATGACCTTTGTGCCGAGTCGGTCAGCCAACTGGTTGAAGACGCACGTAGACCGGCCTGGCGGCACCTGGTTGCACCGGGTGTTCGAGCGCGTTCAGGGCGGCATCGGCTGGGGCATTCAGTGGTATGAGCGGCAACTCGAGCGAGTGCTGCGGCGCCGGCGGACGGTCGTCATCGCCGCGGCCGGGGCCCTCGTGCTGGTCGTCGTGTTGCTGACTCCCATCGTTCGCCGCGAGTTCTTTCCCGAAACCGACGCGGGCGCTTTCGAAATCTATGTGCGCGCGAACTCCGGCACCCGGCTCACGGAAACCGAGAAGCACGTGACCGACGTCGAGGATCTGGTCCGGCAAAAGCTGGGTTCGGACCTTCAGATCATCGTGAGTGAGTTGGGAGTGTGGGCCGACTGGTCGGCGGCATACACGCCCAACTCCGGGCCAATGGATGCCGTCGTCAAGGTGCAGCTTGTCGGTAACCGCCGGCATTCGGCGCAACATTATGCCCAAATCTTGCGCGCGACCATGGCCCAGGACAACCGTTTTGCCACCCTCGATGTCGCTTTCAACACGGGCGGCACAATTCGCAGCGCTTTGAATGAAGGCCGTCCCACGCCGATCGACCTACGCCTGGAAGGGAAGGATATGAATAAGTCGCGCACGGTCGCCGAACGGCTGCGCGATGCCGTGGCCAAAATCCCGGGCGTTGTGGACGCGCGCATAGTGCAGCGCCTCGATTACCCCGCCTACGTAGTCGAAGTGGACCGGGCCAAGGCTCGACGCTTGGGCCTGACACAAAAAGAAGTGATGGAAAACGTGGTGGCTGCGCTCAAATCGACCATCCAATACAACAAAAAGAATTTCTGGTTCGACCCGATCACGCACAACCAGTACTACGTGGGCGTGCAGTACCCCGAGCGCGATATCCAATCGTTGGAGACGCTGCTCAATGTCTCGGTTACCAGCCCAACGCAAGAGAAACCGATCCCGCTCAGCAATCTGGTGAGCCTGCGGCCGTCAACCATGGCCACGGAGGTGACGCACAACAATCTGCAAACCACGGTTGACTTGACAATGAACGTGGAAGGCCGCGATCTCGGCCACGTGGCCGACGACATCAAGCATGTCGTGAATCAATTCGCGAAACCGACCGGCAGCGCTGCCTGGACGCCCTACGATCCTGAAGCCCACACCGGGGACGCCAACCCGAAGCTGTTGGAAGGCGCCACGCTGACCCTCACAGGCGAATTCCAGCACATGGAAGAAACTTTCGTCAATTTCGGTATCGGCATGCTGTTGGCCGTGGTCTTCATTTACTTCCTGATGGTTGTCTTGCTGGATTCCTATTTGATTCCGCTCGTGATTCTATCGGCCGCGCCCATTGGCTTGGTCGGGGTGCTGCCGGTGCTGTACGTAACCGGCACAGCAATCAACATCCAATCGCTGCTGGGCGTGATTTTCATGATCGGCATCGTCGTGTCGAACACAGTGCTGATGGTGGACTTCGCCCAGAACCTGCGGGCACGAGAGAACCTGTCTCCCACCGATGCGATCCGCAAGGCCGCGTCAATTCGCGTGCGACCGGTGGTGATGACAGCGCTGGCGGCGCTCTTCGCCCTCATCCCAATGGCCTTGGCCGTGGAACGCGGCAGCGAGGCGAATGCACCGCTGGGCCGGGCGGTGATCGGCGGCTTGATCGCCGGGCTCGTGACCACGCTGGTAGTAGTTCCCGCACTGTACGCTCTCGTGGTTCGAGACAAACCGGCTGCGGCGACTCTGGCGAACCATTAATCTTTAGCCGGCAGAAATTCATCCAAGCGCAGTAAGCAGCGTAAGGAAAAGGTCCGCTCATTTAATACCGCGCGCAGAGCATACGCGGCTATGGTCTTCTCACCCCGAATAGCTATGCCGACGACTGTAGAGGATACCTTGGCAGCAGCGGTGGATGAAGAGGTGCCAGCCTTGCACGCCGGCGTATCGTACATGGGTCGCCAGCTCGCATCGACGGTCCTGTCCAAATTCGCGTTACGCGAATCGCCTTCGCCTTCAGGCAAAGATGGGACATCGTCCAAACTGACGCGGGTTGGCGTTTTCCGTTGCCCGTATTTCAATATTTCACTAAACAATGAAATAATGAAGCGCACGAAGCCATCGGTTGTCACTAACCATCGCAACCACAAGCCCGCGAGGGCACCGAGCGCACTGGGGCTGCGGGGGGCGGCGGAATTGTTTAAGGCCATGGGCGATGTCGAGCGGCTGCGGCTGCTGGAATTGCTCAAGCATGGCGAGCGATGCGTTTCCGAAATTGTGGCGTCGGTGGGCGACAAATTTTCCACGGTGTCGCAGCGGTTGCGCATCTTGCGCGACGAAGGGCTGATTTCCCGCCGCCGAGAAGGGCAGCATCTGTATTACGCACTAGCCGAGCGGCATGTGGCCGATCTCATTCAAAACGCGCTGGCGCACGCTGAAGAATTAAGGTCAGCGCCGGCGCACGATCACTAAGGAGAAATCATCATGGCACAACATCATGAAGGACACAAGCACCAACACGGGCCGAACTGCGGCCACCAGGCGATTGAGCACGAAGGCCACGTCGACTATCTGCACGATGGCTGCTTGCACCATCACCAGGGCGACAAGGTCGAAGAACACGTAATTGCAGTGAGCGCCACGAACCCAGCTCAATGCACACCGAAGCATCAATGCAAGGAACACGAGAAGGGCCACAAGCACGGTCCTGGCTGCGGCCACCAGGCTGTGCCGCACGGCGACCACGTCGATTACCTAGTGGGCGATCATCTGCACCATCCGCATGGGGACCATTGTGACGATCATGGGAAGGTGAAGAAGGCGTAGAGCTCTGAACCCGCAAAGCTCGAAGACTCGCCTTGCGGCTTGGCCCGAAAGCCACAAGGCGAGTCTTCGAGCCTTGCCGCTAAAGAAAGTGCTTGCCTTCCGCCCTCGCGGATGTCTACAATTTCACAGTGGGTCGTGTGAACGTGGCACGACGGGCTATGGCCTGGGGCAGCCGGTGTTGTCCGGCCGCTGCCAGGGTGGCTTATGTGAAAGGAGGTGATCCGTGAGTCATGGTAAACAGAGGCGGCTGACCTGATAGCCGCTGACGGGCAGCTGTCAGCACAGCCGCCATCTGCATTCGGGCACCTCCGGTTCCAACCTTGGCCGGAGGTGCCTTTTTTTGTGGAGTCGTTGCGTTGGGCAAATTCATTCTTCATTTCGGTATTCAGTTGATCTTATCAATCGGCAAATCCTCTTCTATTGTGGATTAGACTCCTCGCATTCATTCGGAGGCTCGGTGATGCTCCGTTTGTCTCTTGGCACCATTGTTAGCGTTGTCCTGGTGGCCCCTGCCCTGGCTTACGTTGATGCCTCGCCGACACTGGGAACCGTCATCAACGATTCGGAGTCGATTACCGTCCTGCAAGTCCAAAAAGTCAGTTCGGAAAAGCGCGTCATCATTTATCGCAAGATAGCCGACTTGAAGGGCACCTACCCGGCCGAACAGATCAAGCATGCGATCACCGACGGCGCTCATCCGCGCGAGCCGCGACGGATTCTCGACTGGGCCCGGCCGGGGAAGATTGCGATTTGCTTCCACAATGGCAAGGTTGCGCAAACTTGCATTGGCTCGTACTGGTACGAATGCCATGCGGGCGAGCAGCCGTGGTGGTATTTGTCGCGCGGCCGGCCGGACCTGAGCCTGGCGTATTCGGGCCGTCCTGAAAAGTTGCGCACGGCATTGGTGGACATTCTTGCCGGGAAAGAAGCAGTGATAACGGCACTGATGCACGGCGCCCATGGCGTAGCGGCCTATGACGAGGTGATGTTCAAAGGAGCGCTGCGAGGGAAGGCGTATCCGGTCTGGCGAATTCGAGCCAGCCTGAAGATGCCGGGCAGCCAGGCGGACATTCAGAACGATCCGAAATTCAACATCGGACCTGGCGCCGGCACGGCCGAAAATGTGCCGGCGTTGTTGAAGGAGTTGAGCGAGAACGATTCCGCCAGGCGAATCGCGGCCGCCGAGGACTTGGGCCTCATTGGCGCGGCAGCGAAAAGCGCACTGCCGGCGCTGGCAAAAGCATTGGATGATAAGGATGAATTCGTCGTGATCGCGGCGGCCGGAGCGCTGGGCCGAATCGACCCCCAGAATGCGAATACGGAGCCGGCGTTGCGGAAGCTGCTCACATCGAATTGGGCCGAGGTTCGCCGGGCAGCAGCCGAGGGACTCGGTGATCTGGGGCCGGATGCAACGGCGTCGGTGCCCAAACTCCTGGACACCGTTCAAGATACCGATGTCAACGTTCGGTGGGCAGCAGTCGATGCGTTGGGCCGAATTGGATCCGGGGCCGAAGCGGCGGTGACGGCGCTGCGCGGCTTGCTGAAGGACACGAATTTGCGCGCCATCGCCATCGATTCGCTTGGCGGCATCGGTGGCGCCTCGAAGCCCGCCGTACCCGATCTGCTGCCGTTTCTGAAAGACTCCAATGCACAGGTGCGCTGGACGGCGGCGGCAGCGCTCGTGCGAATCGAGCCGGCGTCGGCTCGGCCGGCCGTCCCCCTGTTCGTGACCGCGCTGCTCAGCGACGATGACAAAGCCCGCTGGGATGCAGCCCAGATTCTCGGCCAGATGGGCGAACATGCGGAAGAGGCAGCCCCAGCCTTCGTGAAGATGATGAAGAACAAGAATCTGCCCGACCGCTGGCTGGGGGCCAACGGGCTGGGCAACATCGGCGCGAAGGCGGTGAAAGTTTTGCCCGAGGTGGTCGAAGCGCTGAAGGACAAGGACGTTCGCGGCGACGCGGTACAAGTGCTAACCAAATTCGGCGCTGCTGCCAAAGACGCTCTGCCCGCGCTTCGCCAAGCACTCAAGGATGAAGACCTCGGTTATGCCCTGTCCGCGGCCGAGGGGCTTTGGCACATCGAACCGGATGCGCTGGAGATCGTGCCGTTTCTTACGGCCTGCTTGTGGGACGAAAATCGCGACAATCAGATCAAAGCCGCCGATTTGCTGGCGCAGGTCGGCGAAGGTGCTCGCGGCGCCGGGCCGATATTGGCGCGATTGTTGAAAGAGGAGGATGAACTCGTTCGCGTTTCGGCTGCTTCCGCCCTTAGCAAGGTGGGCCACGAGAAGGAAGCCTTGCCGGCACTTTGCGCTGGACTCGATTGCCAGGACCCGGCTGCCCGCATCAAAGCGACCCAGGCGTTGGGGGCGATGGGCGAGAAAGCAAAGTCGGCCGCCGCGCGCCTCGCTACTCGATTGCGCGACGGTAATCGCGACGCGCGCTGGGAAGCCGTGGATGCGCTGGGCAAACTTGGCCCAGACATCAGGCCCGCGCTACCGGCACTTATTGCTACACTGACGGACGCCGATGCCGACATTCGCACGCGCGCTGCAGAAGCGCTTGGTGGCGTGGGCGAGAATGCCAAGCCCGCTTTGCCGGCCATCACGAATACTCTTTCAGACAATCACGGCATGATGCGCGTCGCTTCGGCAGAAGCGGTCTGGCACATCGCCAAGGATTCGGCGAAAGTGCTGCCGGTTATTCAGCCAATCCTGAAGCATGCGGAGAAGGATTATCGAGTCCGGGCCGTGAACCTACTGGGTGACATGGAAACGGCCGCGAAGTCGCTTCAAACGGAAATCGTTGCGTTATTGAAAGACCGCGAGGCCGAAGTGCGAGCCGCGGCAGCCGAAGCACTGGGCCGGCAAGGCAAGGAAGCGAAGCCTGCAGTCAGCGCGCTGGTTAAGCGGCTGGAAGACGACGACGGCTGGGTGCGCGTAGTTTCCGCCGAGGCGCTGAGTCGAATTGGAGCAGATGTTCAGAAACCGGTCGAAATTCTAGCTGCAGTGCTTCGCGACAAGGATGCCGACAAGGATCTGCGTGTTCGTGCCGCGAATGCCCTAGGTGAAATTGGCCCGATGGCCAAGAAGGCAGTTCCCGATCTGACGGCCGCGCTGAAGGATGCGCCGGAGCCAGTGCGCGATGCCGCGGCCGAGGCGCTGAGGAAGATTGATGCAAGATGACGGTTAGCCGCGTCGCGAGGTGTTTTGAGCGAAGCGCGGAATTGGCAATATCCCCGACAGGATTCGAACCTGTAGCCTTCGGCTCCGGAGGCAATCCGGGCAACTCACGCCTCGGACACGAAAAACACCTGATTTCGGAGGATTCTAACACAGTTTCAATCGCTTGCAACAGTCGTTGCAAGCAATTTTGAGAAATGCGAGAAATAAGGCGAAAGCGCGGATGTTCCGCGCTTGGCGCGGAACATTCCGCGCTGTTCCGCGCGATATGTTCTTGATGTTGCATTAGAGACGGTCCATCGCTCATGCGCTCTTAAGACGGTTTACCACCGCGTGATCGGTCGCGATATCCGGGTAGAGCAAGTCTTGGCCGTCGTCGTTGCAGGTCGTCCGCTCGGCTCGCGCCACAATGATTTTGGCCTTCGCGTCTTCGTTCACCGGCACAACGGCCTTCGTCTCGATAACCTGCCGGATCGCCTCGGGCTCGCCCACGAGGTTGTAACAAGCATTGCCGGCCCAGACTCCGCCGCCTTCGGTGTCCGTCCGGAATGGCAGGCCCCAACCGTCGAGCAGGATGTCATCCGCCGCCAGGTCGAGGTAGAAGTCCTTCCGCTTGCCACGCTGCCGCACAATCGCCACACGCTGATTGCGGCCCATGTAACCGACCGGATGCGGTTCTTCGAGCGCCCGCACTTCCAGCTCGTAGCGGTGCGTCATTGCCAGCGCGTCGTCGATCTTCAGAAGCGTTACCCGTTGCCCAATGGAAAGCGACATAGCTCTACCCTCATCGAAGCGCCCGGCTCGA
>Ga0070732_10001380_pt1 | contig 13301 bp, 14 predicted proteins | sample Coa_R1_5_FD_66449 | JGI IMG/M metagenome (GOLD analysis project Ga0070732, IMG submission 66449) | Surface soil microbial communities from Centralia Pennsylvania, which are recovering from an underground coalmine fire - Coalmine... | ecosystem: Environmental > Terrestrial > Soil > Unclassified ...
AGCGTTTCCTACAAGATTTAAAAGAACCTGGCGTAGCCGTCCGGAATCGCCGACCACACAGTCAGGAACCTCAGGATCAACGTAGTAAGCCAGTTCGAGCCCTTTCTCATCGGCTTGCAGGGCGAGTCCTCTCAGGGCCTCTCCCACGACATCGCGCAAATGGAATTCAACCGGATCCAGTTGCAACTTTCCTGATTCAACCTTTGAGAAATCGAGGATGCCGTTGATCACGCCTAGCAGAGAATCACCGCAAGATTTCAACATCATCAGGTATCCGCGCTGTTCGCCGGTAAGCTGCGTGCCGAGTGTTAATTCCGTCATGCCGATGATGCCGTTCACCGGAGTGCGGATCTCATGACTCATGTTCGCCAGAAACTCACCCTTGATGCGGTTGGCTTCTTCCGCTTTATATTTGGCGGCAATCATCTGGGTATTGGCATCGAGCAACTCGGCGGTGCGCTCGAGCAGCTCAACCGCGAGCCGATGCCGCTCGGTGACCGCCGATCCCACGATAAGTCCCGTCGCGGAGATCACGAACATGAAAAGACCATACTCCGGGAACCGATCGGGTGTTGGCGGTGAGAAGTGCAATGCGATCACAATGCCAAAATTGAGCGCCAGTAATCCGGTCACGACGCGCTGAATCCCCTGCCGCATGGCGATCCAGATGATGGGAACGAACGCGAGAAAGAAGGCGCGAAAATGCAGGAAAGGAGCGCCGAACATGATCCACACCGCAAGCAGCAATGCGCATATCTGGCTTCCGAATTCCACCAGCGGCCAAAAGCTACCCGTCTGAATGCGAGCGGCTCTGTTCTTCCCAGGGTGCTCGCATGGTCCTCCGGCTAGTTGCTGACGTACCCAGGGAAACACGTAAATCAAAAGGAAAGGCGCAACGCCCAGCAACCCGATTTCATCTCCAAGAAGCCAAAGCGCCGCGGACGGCCAAAATTCTTCCCGGCGGATCGCATGGTCTGCGACCAGGCAGACAACGCCGACTCCGGTGGAGGCTACCGCCGCCGCAGTCGTTACGGAGACATAACGCACTACATCTTGTCGGCGATGTAAACCAAGGTCAATGTGCAGCGGCCCGCGCAGCACGTACGCCGCGGCCCCGTAAAGCCCGGCCATTCCAATCGCCCCGAGCGTTTCGCTGAATGTGGTGAGGGGCTGGCCATAAATCAGAACTCCTGCAAGCGCACCGGAAACCACCCCCAGACACGCATACCACGGGCTGATTCCCAGCAGGAGAGCCAGCATCAATCCCGTAGCTGGATACCAGATCACGGCGCCAAGGCGGGAAATGACGATGATTTCCGGACGGTTCAACAGAAGATAAAGCAACACGAACGTGACCGAGAGAAAAACGTGTCGAATCGCTACTCGCGGGGCAAACATGGCAGATTAGTTCGGTTGAATTCCTGGTGACGTAAGTTGCGTCCCGGTGTCAGTCGAAAGTCTTTCGCCGCTCGGAATCGCGTCGCAGGAGCCGATGACAACTCGGTTGCGGCCAGATCGCTTGGCCTCGTATAACGCCGTGTCGGCGAAGGACAAGAGTTCAACATCGCGCATATCGCCGGATCCAATTACCCCGCCGACACTGATGGTGACATTGACCTCCCCAGCGTCCGTTGAGATCGGGTTTTCCGAAAGGGCACCGCGGGCTCGCTCTGCGATTCCCTGCAGATCGTCGGGAGTGCAGTTCGACAGAACAACCAGAAATTCCTCGCCGCCGTAGCGACCAACAAAGTCATAGTTCCGCACCACCTGATGGATGCGGCGTCCAGCCTCTTTGAGGACAACGTCGCCAGTCAGGTGTCCGTAAGTGTCGTTGACGCTCTTGAAATGATCGAGGTCAATCATCAAGACGCCAGTGTGAGTATGCGAGCGAACGCTTCGCTGCAGCTCGCTCGCGAGCAGGTGAAGTGTGGCCCCGTGACTCCATAGACCTGTCAGATCGTCGTGCGTTGCCTGGAACCGCAGCGCCTCGCGGGCCTGAATGAGTTCGTGCTGTAGCATCAGAATTCTCTTGCCTGCCCGCAGCCGCGCTCGCAGTTCCGAAATGTCAAACGGCTTCGTCAGATAGTCGTCGGCTCCCGCTTCCAGTCCGGCCACGACATCTCGCTTCTGGTCTTTGCCCGAAAGGAGCAAGATGTATTGGTATCGTTCCTGTGGCATCGCGCGAACCCGACGGCACAACTCAATGCCATCGATCCCGGGCATGATCCAGTCCAGAATCAAAAGGTCTGGAGTGTTCGATTCTTGAAGCAGCTTCCACGCCTGATTTCCATCTTCGGCGAGAATTACGCGATAGCCCCAGCTCTTCAGACGACTCTGTAATACCCTGCGAAAAATAGGGTCGTCTTCTGCCAGGAAGACGGTTTCCGACACGCAACCTCCCCCCTCGAAATGCGCTGCCGTATTTCCGAGTTGTTCAGCGCCGTGGATGGCGATTCTCCATGGACGTGGTTAAAAGCGGCTGCTCAAATGGATTAAGCTCTTCACGGGAAGAGCAACAGTTTCCGGGTTCGCAGTGTTGACGAGGACAGGATTCAATACCACGAAAATGTTCCTGATTCAGGACCCTTCGATCGGTTGGACAACCGGTTAGTGGGTCGCTAGCAGAGTTTGACGGGCCTAATCCCCGTTGCGCACGCTCCGACTGCTCTTCCAATGCTGCCTGCAACTCCAGCACACGCTCGCCAACTCTCACTCGCGCTCGGAGCTCTGCAGGTAGCGGGGGTTTGGTAATGTAGTCGTCCGCTCCAGCTCGCAGTCCTGAAACGATATCCGCTTCATTGTTCTTGGCAGTCAGGATGATTAGGTATATCGAAGACAATGCCGGACAAGCTCTGACATTCCGGCAAACCTGCGGGCCGGTAAGTCCCGGCATAACCCAGTCAAGGATCGCCAGCTGTGGTGCGTCTGCTCGCTGCAGGACCGCCCACGCTTCCTCTCCATTATTGACCATGATGATTTCATGATCAGTCCCGAGAACCTGTTGCAAGATCTTTTGGAAGAAATCGTCGTCTTCGGCAATGAGCAGTTTCATGCTTTACTCCGGTTTCTTGGTGACTCCGTCAATATCGCAGGCCTCCGGGCGCCAAGCATACGTTCGCTTCCAAGCAAACGCGGTCACCAAGCGCAGGACGCCGTGCCGATCAACGCTAGCCTGGAATCAATGCATGAGCGCTGCCATTGATCGCCTTTGAAGATTTGCCACCTCATGTCATAAGTGCCTTGTTTATATGAGCTTGAGTGCAGGCTGTTCGTGTCCGCAAATCAATCGGCTTTGGTTGGCGACGGCGGGGTGTCTACTTCGAGGATTCGTGTTCATCTACGAGACAACCATCGTCCCAGAGTTGCTGACACCCTGCGCGTCAGGCGTCGATGACAATCCTGCCTACGCTGTTTGAGATGCTGCGCACTGTCCAGTTTCCAGACACTTCACACCCGAAGAGGAGTTCTTCATTGCTCGCCTCCTGGGGACGCGTAGAGTTCGAAGCGATGGCTCGCTTCGTCCAGGAGTTCCTTGGTCATCGTCAGATAGCGCGACGTTTCCCGACGGCTTACGTGGCCCAGATAGGTCGCCAGGTGCGGAAGAAGACGCTGGACATTCTTTCCTTCTCGATACCAGGTCACAAGCCCTTCGGACGGCAAACATATGCCGGTTATGCCGACGTCGGCATAAACGTCAGCATGCCGACTCCCCGATTATGCCGACTATGGCCGGGTAGTTCTCCGATCCTCTCCGTTTCGCGCCACGTTCTGCACTTTGCGAACAAACTGAAATCGGCATAATCCGGCTATCTTCTCCGTACTGGCTGTGAAGCCAGTCAAGGAGGAGATTATGGTCGAGAGTTCTGTCCGAAACTTAGTAGGAGGCAAAGGTCTTCCCGGCCCGTTAGTTGTTCAGCTTCGGAGATTCACAACCGCACTGATAGAGCAAGGCTACGCAGATGAGACAGTGCGGTTGAAACTGCTACTGCTTACGAATGTTGGACAGTGGCTGAGACGAAACAGCCTCGCAGTCACGAATCTTGATGAGCGGTTGGTGGAGGCATTTCTCAAGCGCAAGCACCGAGTTCACAGGGGCGACTTAAGAAGCCTCCAACAGTTTCTCGATCATCTGCGAAGGCACAACGTTGTTCCAGCTCGTACTCTGCCTTGTGACCGATCACTGTTGGCTGGCGTTCTGAAGCGGTACGAAACGTATTTACGCACAGAGCGCGGGCTTGCCCCCGTTACGATTCGTTGTTACTTGCCTTTCGTTCATAAATTTCTCCTCCAGCGCTTCCGAGGAAGGCCGTTCCGTCTTCAAGCACTGAAAGCTTCTGATATTTCAAATTTTGTTTTGCGGCATAGCCCCAGTATGGGTATCAAAACAGCACAACTGATGACATCGGCTTTCCGCTCTTTCTTCCGATTCCTGTTTCAGAAAGAAGAACTACAAGTCGACTTGGCCGCTTCGGTACCGACGGTGGCAGATTGGCGTCTGTCCACAGTGCCCAAGTTCCTGACTGCAGAGGAAATCGAACGTACGATCAAGGCCTGCGACCGGCGCACGGCGACCGGCCGCCGCGACTATACCATCCTTCTTCTACTCGCCCGTCTCGGCCTTCGCGCCGGGGAAGTGGTCGCTCTTCAGTTCGAAGACATCAATTGGAGAGCCGGCGAAATCCTCGTTCGGGGCAAGGGATTGCTTCACGACCGGATGCCCCTTCCTGCGGATGTAGGCGCAGCTTTGGCTTCCTACGTTCGTCGAGATCGCCCTCCCTGTCAAACACGCCGAGTATTCATTTGCATGAAGGCGCCACGCCGGGGCTTCGCTGGTCCCTCGACACTGACAACCATTGTTCGCCGCGCACTCGACCGCGCGCACTTACATCCCGAGTTCAAGGGAGCCCACCTGCTTCGTCACAGCCTGGCGACTTCCATGTTACGTTCCGGGGCGACAATGGCAGAAATCGGAGAAGTTCTTCGGCATCGAGCTCCCAACACTACGGAAATCTACGCCAAGGTCGATTTCGATGGCCTGCGCTCACTGGCTCACTCCTGGCCGATGGAAGGTGCACAGTGAAGCGCCTAGAACAGGCATTGAACGACTACCTACGCGTCCGCCGCTGCCTTGGGTACCGGCTTCGCGAACCGGAAGGTCTGTTAAAGAATTTTGTGGCGTTTCTCCAAGCCGAACATTCCCCCTACATCACCAGGAAACTGGCACTTCGCTGGGCCACACAGCCTGCGAAGGCCCAACCCTCTACCTGGGCTGGACGTTTAAGCATCGTACGACGCTTCGCCATGTGGCATAGCGCCACCGAACCGCGCTCCGAAATTCCCCCCGCAGGACTTCTCCCGCATCGTTACCGACGCAAGCCCCCTCACATTTATAGCGATGCAGAGATTGAAAAGCTCCTCCTCGCATCTCAACAACTCCCCTCTTCCAACGGACTGCGTGCCCGCACCTATACCACTCTTTTCGGATTGCTGGTAGCGACCGGAATGCGGGTGAACGAGGCTCTCGGTCTGGACCGAGTGCAAGTTGATCTCAAGCGCGGGATCCTTCACATCCGACGAACGAAGTTTGGAAAATCGCGTTCTGTGCCGGTTCATGCTTCCACGGTGGAGGCTCTGAAAGAGTACGTCAGAGTCCGAGATCGCCTTTTCCCTGCACCACTTACTCCTGCATTTTTCATCTCAGAGAAGGGGCATCGGATCACAGAATGGATAGCGCGATATACCTTCGCCAAACTATCGCAACGAGTCGGCCTGCGCCCATCGGCCCAGGGTCACGGCCGCGGTCCACGGCTGCAGGACATGCGCCATCGATTTGCCGCCCATACCTTGATCCACTGGTATCGTGCCGGACTCGACGTCGAGCGAGAACTCCCCAAGTTGTCCACGTATCTAGGACACGTCCACGTGAACGATACCTATTGGTATCTGGAAGCCGTGCCCGAACTTCTTCAGCTGGCTACTGACCGACTGGTCCATCGGCAGGTGCAGCCATGATCACCGCCAACTTTCCTTCGCTCCTTCAATCCTTTTTCACCGATCGCCTGCTTCGCCAACTACAAGCGAGCCCGCATACCATTGCCGGATATCGCGACTGCTTCCGTCTGCTTCTGCAGTTTGCCAAGAATCGGCTCCGCAAAAGGCCCTCCCAGATTCGGATCGAAGACCTCGATGCACCGTTCATTGGTCTCTTCCTCGATGACCTGGAATGCACTCGCAAAAACAGTGCTCGCACGCGGAACGTCCGGCTGGGAGCCATCCACTCTTTCTTTCGATACGTGGCTTTGGAGGAGCCTGCGCACGTCCTGCATTGCCAGCGGATCCTGGCCGTGCCCAACAAACGCTACGCACGCAGGCCGATCGAGTTTCTCAGTCGGGAAGAGATCGATGCGCTACTCGCGGTTCCGAATCGCTCCACTTGGATAGGGCGTCGCGATCGAACCCTCCTTCTGGTCGCAGTCCAGACCGGTCTGCGAGTTTCCGAGCTTATTGGGCTGTCTTGCCAAGACGTCGTGTTAGGCACAGGGGCCCACGTGCGCTGCCTGGGAAAGGGCAGAAAACAACGTTGCACACCACTCCGCCAGGAAACGGCAAAGATGGTCCGCGCCTGGCTACGGGAACGCCACGGTCAGCCCGACGATCCAGTCTTTCCCAGCATCCGGGGTGGCAGACTCAGCCGCGATGCGATCGAGCTTCTTCTCACAAAATACACCCACCTGGCCGCGCGAAGTTGCCCGTCGCTCAGACGGAAGAGAGTCTCTCCGCATGTCTGTCGCCACGCCACAGCCATGGATCTTCTTCACCATGGTGTGGATCGCTCCGTGATCGCCCTCTGGCTGGGCCACGAGTCCGTGGAGACAACTCAGATGTATCTTCACGCGGATATGCGCTTGAAAGAGAAGGCACTGTCGCGCACGCAGTCACTCGGCGTCAAACCAACACGATACCGGCCGAATGACAAACTGTTGGGCTTCCTGGAAAACCTCTGATTATGCCGAGTCAAAACAAGGCTCGTGCCCCTCCAGCCGCTACATCTGACAGAGAGTCGGCATAATCGGGGAGTCGGCATGCTGCAGGAAGTCATGAAGACGGGGCTGATCGTAGAAACCGTCCGGTGCGATTCACGCCGGCTTCATATCGGATTCGTTTGAACGCCAGCTCTGCGGTCAGATGCGTGACAGGGCTTCCATCGTACGTAGCCAAAACGGTGTGGTGGGCGGAAAGCCTTTCCCGAATCGCCGGCGTTTCGACCGATCCATGGAAAATTTCCTGCTTCACTATCGGTCCTTGGCTGAGGTTTGGACGCTGTTTGACAACTCGGGCAAGACTCCTAAGATGATCGCTTTGGAGAGGGACAAGATCATCCGTATAATAGACAAAGGGACGTACACCGCGCTGGTTAAGCGCTACGGTCGAACATGAGCAAGCCCTCAAGAGACGTATTGCGGTTACCGATCGAGAAGCGCGCGGAAATTGCCATTAAGGTCGCAGTGGCGAAAAGCCATCGACGAGCATACCCGCCTAGGCCTGCCCGTTTACATCTGGCGCAACAATAGAGTCGTGAAATTGCCCTCGCACAGGACTCCTAGTTCTTCGAGACGGCCAAAGTAAGAGTCCTGTCGTTTCTCAGCGTGCATTTTCCAGCCGACAACTATTTGGCAACGCCCTTCGTGTCGACGCACGCTCACTGACTCTGGACGTGACCGATTACTCTTCATCGGCCGAGGGGACTGAACTGGTTCCCCTTTCGTACCCTTCGTCCGCCTGCCCCCGACCTGAAAATCCCGTAATCGGTTTGTCTTAAGCACCCACGCAGCTTGAGCGAGCCTCCCGCCCCGTAACGCCCAATTCTCAGCGAATGAGAAATGAGGATGCTCATGAGAATTCGTGTGACCACCAGGGCCAACCTGTACGAGAAACGAAAACAAGAACACATCGAACGCGGCTATCGCATTAAGGATGAACGGCCGATTCCGGTGAACGGTTTTTGCTCATTTGTCGCCGTGCGGGATTTGCCTGCTTCAGACACACTTGCCGATCTTCTGGCGAAGGCGCTGAACGGAAACCACCCCGCTCGTGGGGATTGGTGAGGTGCTCGATGTCTCTCAAAATCCGGTTTCGCTTCGATGGACGCTGTGCACGTCATCCTCGCTACGACCCCAAGCGCGATGGACGTCCATCGGATGGAGAGTGTGAAGGATATGAGTCGCTGTACGTCATTCACCTTTACACGAAGATCGCCGAAAGAAGAGCTGAACACGCGAACCTCATCGTGGTCCGAGCGTCCTCCGATCGTGAGGAGCAACCAGCCATTGATGTGCAGCCAAGCTCTGAAACGGGAGATGAATCATGAACTCCCTACCGACAATTCCGCTTTTTTCACCCGGCAGCGTGGTAGCCTCGCCGGGCGCCCTCGCCTTGCTGGAGCAGACCCATAAGTCACCTCTGGAATTCCTTTCGAGACATCTGCGCGGCGACTGATCGTTATGTGGAATCTGTTCGGCAAATGGCAATAGTCGATTCGTATTCAGCTGTTTGGGGAAAGCTGTGGTAACGCCACACGCCCCCCCGGAACGGAGGCCTGCGACGTCGTAGGCGGATCGTTTAGGTCGAAGTGGAGGGAGGGGTCGTGTGGGGCAGATCCTTCCCCTCTTCCGCCACTGTAGCCTCACATCGGCCAGTGTCCATGCGCCACTGCGGATCTCATTCTTTGATTGACAAATAACTCGACATAGGCATATATGTCATAAACATATATGACGATAACGAATGCGGGCTTTGATCGGGAATTGAAGAAAGGAAGTGCCGAACTGCTAATCCTCTCGTTACTGGAGGGCCGAGCCCGCCACGGTTACGAAATCAGCCAACTTATCGAGCAGCGTTCGGCCGGTACGCTCAAGTTCAATGTGGCCTCTCTCTATCCCCTGCTGTACCGGCTGGAGAAGCGCGGGTGGATCGAAGGTCAGTGGGTCGAGAAACCCGGTCAGCGCCGGAGGCGCTATTACCGGTTAATCCCAGCCGGGAAGGCGATGCTAAAGCAACAGCGGCGGACTTGGGCAGAGTTCGTGGCCGCGATGCAGCGGATTACTGGAGTAAGCCATGCCTGATTTTAAAAAGATGGTGCGCGATCGGCTCCGCGACTGCGGACTTTCGCCGATGCGTGAGTGCGAGATCGTTGATGAGATCTCGCAGCATCTGCGCGACCGGTACGAGGCACAGCTGTCGAACGGCGCCAATGAAGACGCAGCAGAGCGTGAAATCATTGAAGAACTGGAGGGACGCGACCTGGCGGGCGATCTGCGAAAGATCGAGGAGCGCTGGATAGAACCGATAGAGCTGGGGACGGGTAAGGGCAGCGATGTCTGGTCAGGCCTGTGGCAGGACCTGCGCTACGCCACGCGCACATTGCGATTGAACCCGGGATTCACGACAGCATGCGTACTTTCACTGGCGCTAGGCATTGGGGCAAATACGGCTATCTTCCAGCTCATCGACGCAGTGAGGATGAGAGTTCTCCCAGTGGCGCATCCGGAAGAATTAGCGGTGATCCGGCCGACAGATTTCCATGTCACAGGCCGGCACCACGGTCGCTACGGATACGTGACCAATCAGATGTGGGAGCAGATCCGTGCGCAGCAGCGAGGGTTCAGCGGCGTATTTGCATTCGGCAACGAGGATTTCAATCTGGCGACGCGCGGGCAAGTGCGCTACGCACAGGGCCTATGGGTCAGTGGTGAATTTTTCGATGTGCTCGGGATTCAGCCAATACTCGGGCAGGTATTTCACCGGCCGGATGATCGCGCGGGTTGTGGTACGCCCGGCACCGTAATTAGCTATGAGTTTTGGCAGAGCGAATTTGGCGGACAGGCCAGCGCCATCGGTAAGACACTCGAATTGGAAGGCCACCCGTTTGCGGTGCTCGGTGTAACCCCAGCGAACTTTCATGGAGTAGACGTCGGCCACCGCTTCGATGTTGCGGTGCTCATCTGCTCTGAACCAACCATCGCAGGTGAGAGCAGCCTTTACGTGTTGCCACACGGATGGTGGCTGGTGGCCATGGGCCGATTAAAGCCCGGATGTAGCCTAGACAAGGCATCGGCGCAACTCGAGGCAATCTCTCCGGGATTCATGCAGGAAACCTTGCCGCCCGTGTATCAGGCGGAAGCCCGAAAAGAATACCTGCAGAAGAAACTGGCAGCGTATCCGGGAAGCACAGGGGTGTCCAATCTTCGGCAGCAGTATGAGTCGCCTCTATGGCTGCTGCTGGCGATCACGGGACTTGTATTGCTGATCGCGTGCGCAAACCTCGCGAACCTGTTGCTGGCTCGCGCCAGCGCGCGAGAAAAAGAAATTGCCGTACGCATCGCGCTTGGCGCGGCAAGAGGGCGCATTGTCCGCCAGTTGTTCACCGAGAGCCTGCTTCTCGCGCTGCTCGGGGCTACGTTCGGAATGGTATTAGCTCGCCTGCTGAGTTCCTTCCTCGTCCGGTATCTCAGCGGGGAAGGTGATGTACGCCACATCTTCGTTGGTCTTGCAACGGACTGGCGAGTACTTGGATTTACGGCCGGTCTCGCTGTGCTCACCTGTGTGCTGGTGGGGCTTGCTCCTGCGATCAAATCGACCAGGATGGCGCCTGCGCAGGTGATGAGCTTGGCGGGGCGCGGTTTGACCACAACGCGCGAGCGTTTCACTCTCCGCCGTGCACTCGTCGTCGCGCAGGTCGCTCTTTCCCTCGTGCTCGTGGTCAGCGCGTTGCTGTTCGGCGAAAGCCTGCGGAAGATCCTGACTTTGGATTCCGGATTCCAACGCGATGGCGTGCTGGTGATGGATATCGACTACACGCGTCTCAATCTCCCCTACGATCAGCGAGGTCCATTCCGGGAGCGCATCGTCGAGCGCGTGCGCTCACTGCCCGGAGTGCAATCGGCCGCGGAGACGAACGAGGTGCCTCTAGGCGGGAGTTACTGGAATGATGAAGTCGTGGTCAATGGCGAGGTGAAGAAGGGTTGGGTCGACATGGGCAACATCACACCAGGGTACTTCCAGACGATCGGCACGCCTTTGTTAGGCGGACGCAATTTCAATGAGCGCGATACCGCGAGTTCGCCAAAGGTGGCGATCGTCAATCAGGAGTTTGCCCGGAAGATCATGGGAACCGAACATCCTGTCGGCAGGACGTTCAAAATCAATGTGTATCGGGGACGGCCACAGTACGAGTATGAGATCGTCGGGCTGATGGCAAATGCGAAATACGATGACTTGCGGAAAGAGTTCGATCCAATCGCATTTTATCCTCAGTTGCAGGATGACCGGCCCGACACCAACGCGGAAATTATCGTCCGCTCAAGCGGATTGTTCGAACCGGTTGTGGGGGAGTTGCGGCAAACTATGGCTGACGTCAATCCCGAGATCGCAATCGATTTTCATTCACTCGCCGCCCAAATCAGCGACGGATTGCTGAGAGAGCGTCTCTTGGCAATTTTGAGCGGGTTCTTTGGCTTGCTGGCCGCAATTCTGGCAACCGTCGGACTCTATGGAGTGATGGCATACATGGTGGCAAAAAGGACAAACGAGATCGGGATCAGGATGGCATTGGGCGCAGCGCCGATACAAATGATCGAACTGGTTCTGAGCGAGGCAGGAAAGCTGTGCGGAGTCGGAGTTGCGGTCGGGGTCGTGATGACGCTGGTCGTCGGCAGGTGGGCGGCGTCTCTCTTATTTGGATTGAAGCCCTACAATCCCGCGGTACTGGCGACCGCGTGTCTGGGACTGGCTGTGGTGGCGGTGCTCGCCAGTGCGGTCCCAGCAAGAAGGGCGGCGAAGCTACAGCCAATGGTGGCGTTGAGGGAAGAGTAGTGGCTGGCAATGACCAGAACCCGTTACAAGGGTTCCGTGTCAGCAGAGAATGGCTGCACTATCGTAATCCACTGTCGCAATCAGGCGAGAAGCGCTCAAAATCCTTAAGAGCTACTTGACGGTAGCGACCCGTCCGGCAGTACGGTGTGCAAGGTCGAGTTTTGCCTCTCGCAGGCTTAAGTAGCCTCGATCTGCACAAACGATTCTTCTTGAAGTGATTCCACAGAATGGGGCGATCTCTTCCAAGAAGACAAGACGGAAAATGAATTAAGCCTGAAGTATGACTTCCGGTTGATGAGCAGCTATCCGATAACAGACACCGAAAAGCTCTGAGTCATCACCGAGGCGGATCGATCCAGCCTGCGCGGTCAGACATAGCCTGCGTTACATGGACGTGGAACCCTTATGGTTCCTGAGCTTTGGTCTTACGCACGATGATGCGGCATGCCCTGGAAAGAGAGTCGTCTGTCCCGCATCTCCATATTGCTGTTTGCATCAAGAGCGCATTGTTAGGCCCGCGATAGCGCAATGCTGGCCACATAGCAGGCCAAAGAAATGCTGATGCCTGTGAGAGGCCAACTAAAAAAATAAACCTTGCAGAGCACAACAAAACCAACAAGCATTGCGAGCCCGACAACCAGCAGAAACGGTGACCGAAAGAGGAGTTGACCGTGAGCTAATGCGAGATAACCGAAAACCAAGCCGAACAAAATAAGTCCCAGGCTGTGGCTGGCATTGAAGCCCACCCAACACCGCCACATGGTTGTTTCGTTCGTCATAATAGGTGGACTCTGGCTCATACTGATTTGCAGTGCGGGGTCACGGGGCGTGAGGCTTGGGCCCCAGAACGTAGAAACGAGGTGAAGGACTCCAAGCGTAAGGACAATGCTCGCGCTAAGAACCATCAGAATTCTTGCGGCCAAGATGCTCTCCTTATTTTGTGGGCCTAGCGGTCGGACTGCACCTTCCCTTACTTCCCTGCGGCGTTCACTTCGTTGACGTAGCCAAAAGACTGGACGAACACGTCCGTGTTATGCGCGAAGCGGAGGCCATAATAGCCACTTGTCGACATCAGTTTGTGTTCAAGCAAGGCACATGGTGGGTAAGACCATCGAAAGGGTTGAGGTCGGGTCACGAGAGCCTATAGAGCACGCCCACGGTAGCGAAGCTATAATCATCTACTTCACAGACGGCTCGATAGTTGGTCTTTCCACCGGCTCAAATATTGGGAATCTAACGAATGACGAGAACGGGTTACGTCCGGAGGACTTCAGTATTGACTTCCATGTGGATTGGGTCCCAGAGCGACCAAGGGGCATCTAGGATCGACTCAGAATGAGTTGAAGCTAATGAACTTTCACATTGGAAAAGTATTCATTTCGCATACAAAAGCCGACAAGAGATTCGTGCGTCGCTTAGCTGCTCGCCTC
>Ga0070732_10001381_pt1 | contig 13299 bp, 10 predicted proteins | sample Coa_R1_5_FD_66449 | JGI IMG/M metagenome (GOLD analysis project Ga0070732, IMG submission 66449) | Surface soil microbial communities from Centralia Pennsylvania, which are recovering from an underground coalmine fire - Coalmine... | ecosystem: Environmental > Terrestrial > Soil > Unclassified ...
CTCGATCTCGCTCTTGAGCTCGCGGATGCGGGTGATGGCCTCTTTCTCGGCCTTCCAGCGCAACTTCAACGGGTCGGACTTTTCACGCAGCCCGGCCAGCTCGCCTTCGAGCTTGCCCAGACGCTCGCGCGACGCAGCATCGTCCTCTTTGCGCAAGGCCTGGCGCTCGATTTCAAGCTGGGTGATGCGCCGCTCGATCTGGTCGATCTCGGCGGGCATGGAGTCGATTTCGATGCGCAGACTGGACGCGGCCTCGTCAATCAGGTCGATCGCCTTGTCAGGCAAGAAGCGGTCGGAAATGTAGCGGTTGGAAAGCACGGCCGCCGCGACAATCGCCGAGTCCTTGATACGCACGCCGTGGTGGACCTCATAGCGTTCCTTGAGTCCGCGCAGGATGGCGATGGTGTCCTCGACCGTCGGCTCGCCCACGTAGACGGGCTGGAAGCGCCGCTCGAGCGCCGCGTCCTTCTCAATGTGCTTCTTGTATTCGTTGAGCGTGGTGGCGCCGATGCACCGCAGCTCGCCGCGCGCCAGCGCCGGCTTCAGCATGTTCGAGGCGTCAATCGAGCCTTCGGCGGCTCCCGCGCCCACCAAAGTGTGCAGCTCGTCGATGAACAGAATGATTTCGCCGCTTGACTCCTCGATTTCCTTGAGCACGGCTTTGAGGCGATCCTCGAACTCGCCGCGGTATTTCGATCCGGCCACCAGCGCGCCCAGGTCAAGCTGGATGATCCGCTTGGATTTGAGCGACTCGGGCACGTCGCCGGCAACGATGCGCTGGGCGATGCCCTCGACGATGGCCGTCTTGCCGACGCCCGGCTCACCGATCAGCACCGGGTTGTTCTTCGTGCGGCGGGAAAGCACTTGGATGACGCGACGCACCTCGTCGTCGCGTCCGATTACGGGGTCCAGCTTGCCGCGACGCGCGAGGTCGGTGAGGTCGCGCGCATAGCGCTCGAGGGCCTGGTACTTGGCCTCGGGATTCTGGTCGGTAACACGCTGCGTGCCACGCACCGCGACCAGCGCCTTGAGAATCGCGTCGTGGGTGACACCCAGGCGGCTGAGGATGCGCCCAGTGCTCTCGCGCGACTTCCGCGCCAGCGCCAGCAGCAGGTGTTCGGTCGAGACGAATTCGTCCTTGAACTGCTCGGTCTCCTTCGAGGCTTGTTCTAGAACCTCCTTCAGCATGGGCGACAGATAATGCTCGGCGGCGCCGCCGACCTTGGGCAGCGCCTCGATGGCCTTTTCCGTCTCCTGCGCCACGCTCGAGGCGGCTACACCCAGGCGTGAGAGGATCGCGGGAACGATGCCCTCCGGCTGCTCGACCAGCGCCAGCAGCAGGTGTAAAGGCTCGAGTTGCTGATTGCCGAACCGGCCGGCAACGTCCTGCGTGTTTTGCAGGGCTTCCTGCGCCTTAATGGTGAACTTGTCAAATCGGGTCGCCATAGGATTTCTCCGACGATTGGGGATCTGGAATCATTCTAGCAAAGGAAAAGCCGCGCTTCAGTCACACGCAGCGACGACAGCGCGGCCTCAACTTCAATCGGACAACTTCCAGCAGTCACTTCGCGCGATTAGCTGCGGGCCGCCGCAGCTCGCGCCGGCTCGCTAACCTGGATCTTGATGGTCTTCGGCTTTGCCTCTTCCTTCTTGGGTATGGTCAGCGTCAAAACGCCGTCCTTGTACTCGGCCTTCACGTTGTCGGCATTGACGGAGCCCGGCAGCGAGAATCTCCTCGCAAACGAGCCATAGGAGCGCTCGATGCGATGGTAGTTCTCCTTCTTCACGTCGTTCTCGAACTTACGCTCGCCCTTGAGGTACAGAGTTCCGTCCTCCATACGAACTTCCACGTCCTTCGGATCGAAGCCCGGCAACTCAGCCTTCAGGACCAGGTTCTGGTCATTCTCGTAAATGTCCACCGCCGGAGCCCAGCGCTGAACGCCGGACTCGGTCCGGTCGAACAGGCTGCGGAACGTCTCGTTGAAAAGACGGTTGAAATTGTCCTGGGTCGTCACCAGATCACGGAACGGTTCCCACCGAACGATCGCCATAGCAACTTACCTCCTTCAAAGTAACTTCTGCTCGCATCCCTATAGATGAAGAACGCCGTCCAGAGGTTGCAACAATGTGATAGCATGTAAGGCATAAAACATGAGTGTAATGATGTCAAGCAATGTCTTTAGCTTATTATTCAATAGCTTGGATACCGTTCTGATGGTCTTCTGGCTGTTTCAACACCATTCGTGCCTCGCTAGATTATTGTCCGGTGGTCAGAGGGTATCCTTAGAGGACTGGCTTTGACATATGATTTATCATGCCACAGAATCAGATTTCACTCGTGGGCAGCCGAAGAGCTGCAAGGACTTGGAACAACGATGCCGGACCAGAATCCACAAGGACGCCTTCTCGCCGGACAAGTGGCGGTCGTTACCGGTTCGACGCGCGGTATTGGCGCGGGTATCGCGAAGAAGTTTGCCGAACATGGCGCGCGAGTCGTGGTCCATGGGAGGGAGGGCGGGGAAGGCGAGGCGGTCGTGGCGGCGGTACGCGAGTGCGCGAGCGACGCCTTACTGGTCACCGGCGACCTGGCGGATGCCGGGCACTGTCGCGCCCTGATCCGGCAGGCCATCGGGCGCTTCGGGCAGCTCGATATCCTGGTGAACAACGCTGCCTCGACCGAGCGCGGCAACATTGAGAATACGTCGCTCGAGTTTTGGGACACCATGCTCGCCGTCAACCTGCGCGCGCCCTTCATTCTTTGCCAGGAAGCGGTGAAGCACATGAAAGACCGCCACAGCGGATGCATCGTCAATATCGGTTCGGTGAACGCGCGCGGCGGCATGCGCAAGCTGCTGCCTTACTCGGTGTCGAAGGGTGGGCTGATGACCTTCACGCGCAACCTCGCGAACGACCTGACGCGCTACCGCATCCGCGTCAACCAGATCAATCCAGGGTGGGTGCTCACGGAGGGTGAGCGTTACGTACAGTCAGTCGGCGAAGGCCGCGGCGAGCAGTGGCTCGAGGAGGCGGTGAAGACGCGTCCCTTCGGACGGCTGATTACACCTGAGGAGATCGCGCGCGCCGCGCTTTTCTTTGCCACCAACGAGCTGATTACCGGCGCGGTGCTCGACTACGACCAGATACCCGTCGGCATGCCGGCCGAGTAGACCCCGGCCCGTGTCATGCTGAGCGAAGCGAAGCATCTCGCCCTGAACGACAGCAAAAGCAGATCCTTCACTTCGTTCAGGATGACACTTGGCGCGACATCAGTGCAACCTTAGATAGGAGCCGAGACTCTGAAACTGGCGGCGTTCCCCAAATGTTATATGGATCAGCTCGTGGTCGAGCGCAGCATGAGTCTGTTCGATTGGATCGCCATGGCGGGGGACCTGCCCGTCGACGGGCTCGAGCTCTACGACGGCTTCCTCGCGTCGACCGAGCCGGAGTACCTCGAGCGCGTGCGGAAGGCGCTCGACGAGCGGCGTTTCGCGATGCCGATGATGTGTTTCTCGCCCGACTTCACTCAGCCCAGCGCTGAAGAGCGCCGCCGTGAAGTGGAGCGCGCCAGGCGCATGATCGAGGTGACGGCGGCGCTCGGCGGGCGCTTCTGCCGCGTGCTTTCCGGCCAGCGACGCCCCGAAGTCTCGCGCCGACAAGGTGTGGACTGGGTGGTCGAGTCGATCCGCGCACTCCTCGAACATGCGGCGGCGAAGAACGTCGTCCTCTCGATCGAGAACCACTACAAGGACAATTACTGGAAGTATCCCGAGTTTGCGCAGAAGCGCGAGGTCTATCTCGAGATCCTCAATCGCATCGATTCGCCGTGGTTCGGTGCGCAGTACGATCCCTCGAACGCCATCCTGGCCGGCGAAGACCCGATCGAGCTGCTCGAAGCGGTGAAGCACCGCGTCGTGACCATGCACGCGAGTGACCGGTTTCTGAAGCCGGGGCGTACGCTCGAGGAATTGCGCCGTGTGGAGGACTCGGTGGGTTACGCCGCGATCCTCTCGCACGGCGTGGTCGGCAAGGGATTGAACGACTACCCGCGCATCTTCCGGATTCTGCGCGGCGTGGGTTACCAAGGCTGGGTTTCAATTGAGGATGGAATGAACGGCCTCGAGGAAATCCGCCAGTCCGCCGAATTCCTGCGGTCGTTCATGCGCGCTACACCTGCCACGCCAGTCGGACATTGAGTTGGTCTTCTCCCTCACCTATAATGAACTCATGGCGAGACCCAGAACGCTCGGAGAATTGAAGAAGTCGAGTTTCCGGAGCGTGAGCGTCAAGGATGAAATGCGCTCCAACCTCATCCGCAAGCTGGAGGCGGGTGAGCCGATTTTTCCCGGCATCATCGGGTTCGACGATACGGTCGTTCCCCAGATTGCGAACGCCATCCTCTCCCGCCACAATTTCATCCTGCTCGGGCTGCGCGGGCAGGCCAAGAGCCGCATCCTGCGCGCGCTCGTCAACCTGCTCGACCGCGAGGTTCCGTTCATCGCCGGTTGCGAGATCAACGACGATCCGCTGCATCCCATCTGCCACGCCTGCACGCTGCGCCTCGAAGAATGCGGCGACGCAACGCCGCTCGACTACCTGCCGCGCGAGCAGCGTTTCGTGGAAAAGCTCGCGACGCCCGACGTGACCATCGCCGACATCATCGGCGACCTCGATCCCATCAAGGCGGCGCGCGGCGGACACGCGCTCTCGAGCGAGCTGACCATCCACTACGGCCTGCTGCCTCGCGCCCATCGCGGTATCTTCGCCATCAACGAACTGCCGGACCTGGCAGGCAAGATTCAGGTGGGACTGTTCAACATCATGCAGGAGGGCGACGTCCAGATTAAGGGCTATCCGGTGCGCTTGCCGCTCGACGTGGCCATGGTCTTCACCGCCAATCCCGAGGACTACACGGCGCGCGGCAAGATCATTACACCGCTCAAGGACCGCATCGGCTCGGAAATCCGCACCCACTATCCGGCGTCGCTCGAGCACGGCATCGCCATCACGGCGCAGGAGGCCTGGACGGATCGCAACGGCGGCGAGCGCCTGGTGATTCCGCAATTCGTGCGTGAGGTGATCGAGACCATCGCTTTTGAGGCGCGCCAGGAGAAGAAGATCGACAAACGCTCCGGCGTCAGCCAGCGCATGCCCATCACCTGCCTCGAAAACGCCGTTTCGAACGCCGAACGCCGCGCGCTTTCAAACAAAGAATCGCGGACCGTGGCGCGCCTTGGGGACGTCTACGCCGCCTTGCCGTCGCTCACCGGCAAGTTCGAGCTCGAGTACGAGGGCGAACTCAAGGGTGCGGACTCGGTGGCGCGCGAGATCATTCGCGCCGCGACGGCGCGCGTCTTCAAGAAGTATTTCGACGGTGTCCCGCTCCAGCCGGTCGTGCAGTGGTTCGAGCTCGGCGGCACGCTCAAGATTCCCGATAATGCGTCGACCGACCAGGTGTTCGCCGAGTTCAAGAAGATCCAGGGGCTGCTCGAGAAGACCCAGCCGCTGGGCATCAAGTCGAAGGACGAGGCGGCGCTTCAGGTGGCGGGCGCCGAGTTCATCCTCGAGGGACTCTACGCGCTCAAGAAGATCAGCCGCAACGAGGAGCTGGGCTACCACACCGAGCATCGGCGCGCCGAGCCGTCGGAGGAGGAACCCGGCGGGTTCACACCGCCGCGCCGTCGCGGATTGAACTGACTGTAGCGGCGCTCTCTGAGCGCCGAAAGGCGCGAGCGCAGCGTGTAGAATCCTGTCATTCCGAGGAGCCGAAGGCGACGAGGAATCTCGCAGTTTTTTTATTTTCAGAGCGAGATTCCTCGCTTCGCTCGGAATGACACGGTTCAAGGTTCCTCGGAACCGGCTCGAGAAGGGGTCGAGAAATTGAAATTCACCAAGTATTCCAAATTCTCCGGCGACCCCTTTGAAGGCCTGAGCGCCGAAGACCTGCTCCAGCTCCTCCAGGACTTCCTGCTCGAGAGCGGCTTCAACAACCAATACTACGACTGGTACGAAATGGACGGGGAGCGCACTATGGAGCAGCTCCAGCAGGCGCTGCTCGAAGCTATGCGCGACCGCGGCATGATCCCCGACCAGCTGCTGAAGCAGTTGCTCAAGAACGCGGAGAATTATCAGAACTCGGACCTGTCGGAGTTGATCAACAAGCTGCTCGAGAGACTGTCGGAGGAAGGCTACATCACCGTCACGCCCCCGCCCCAGGAAGGCCAGTTGACCGAAGCGCGTCAGGGGTCGACGATGGGCCAGGAAGGCAAGGCCAAGTTTGAGATTACAGACAAGGCGCTCGACTTCCTCGGGTACAAGACGCTCAAAGACCTGCTCGGCTCGCTCGGCAAGGCGAGCTTCGGCCGGCACGACACGCGCGAGCTTGCCACGGGCGTGGAATCGCACGGCGCAAGCAAACGGTACGAGTTCGGCGACACGCTGAACCTGGACGTGAACGCCACGCTGCTCTCGGCCATCGCGCGCAACGGGCTCAAGATGCCGCTCGACCTCGATTATCAGGACCTGCAGGTGCGCCAGTGTGAGTATCAGAGCTCGTGCGCCACCGTCCTGATGCTCGACTGCAGTCACAGCATGATCCTCTACGGCGAGGATCGCTTCACGCCCGCGAAGAAGGTCGCGCTCGCTTTGACCACGCTGATTCGCACCCAGTATCCCGGCGACTCGCTGCACATGGTCCTGTTCCACGACTCGGCCGAAGAAGTCCCGATCGGCGAGCTGGCGCGCGTCCAGGTGGGCCCTTACTACACCAACACGCGCGAAGGGCTGCGCTTGGCGCAGCGGATTCTCTCGCGGCAGAAGAAGGACATGCGGCAGATCGTCATGATTACCGACGGCAAACCGTCGGCGCTGACGCTCGAGGACGGGCGCATCTACAAGAACGCCTTCGGACTCGATCCGCTCGTGGTCTCGGAAACCCTGCATGAAGTCGCGCGCTGCCGCCGCAACGGCATCCTGATCAACACGTTCATGCTGGCGTCCGACTATGGCTTGATTAATTTCGTCCAAAAGGTCACGGAAATCTGCCGCGGCAAGGCGTACTTCACCACGCCCTATACGCTCGGCCAGTACTTGCTGATGGATTACATGCAGAAGAAGGTGAAGCACATTCACTAGCGAGCGCCGGCGTTTCGACGGGTTGAGCGCTGCGAACAGAAAATATCGGATTTGAAGGAACGAACCGAAGAAGTCATTTAGAATCAACAAATCGTTGTTTGCAGAAGCGTCGAATCCGCATCTTGTTGCAAGGGCACGAGTTATGCCTTTGCCTGATCTGTATCTTATTGAAAATAGGCATGCTATCAGTCGGCTAGGTTCGTGCTAAAATACGGGTTCAGCAATTGAAGGAGGCGATTTCATATGGCAGTCATTGACGCGGTCGCAGGACTCGAGCGGCCGGTGCATGCGGCGACGGAGCGCGTGCGCGAGATCCTGAGCTGGTACGAGAGCGACAATCCGGGGACCAAGACCAACCTCGCGCGCCTGCTCAATCACGGGACACTTGCGGGCACAGGTAGGCTAGTTATCTTGCCCGTCGACCAGGGATTCGAGCACGGCCCGGCGCGCAGCTTCGCGGTGAATCCGGCGGGTTACGATCCGAACTACCACTTTGAGATGGCGATTGCGGCAGGCTGCAACGCTTACGCGGCGCCGCTGGGGTTTATCGAAGCGGCGGCGGCCCGGCACGCGGGCGAGATTCCGCTCATCTTGAAGCTCAACAACCACGACGTGCTGCACGACGAGAAGGATCCTATCTCGGCGGTGACGGGCAGCGTGCGCGACGCGCTGCGGTTGGGCTGCGTGGCCATCGGCTTTACGATTTATCCCGGTTCGTCGGGCGCCCGGACGATGTACGAGGAATTACGCGGCTTGGCGGAAGAGGCCAAGAGTCACGGTCTCGCCGTGGTCGTCTGGTCGTACCCGCGCGGCTCCGAGTTGAGCAAAGAAGGCGAGACGGCGATTGACGTGGTGGCCTACGCCGCCCACATCGCGGCGCAACTGGGCGCACACGTCATCAAGGTGAAGCTGCCCACGGCGCACATCGAGCAGGCGGAAGCCCAGAAGGCGTACACCAAGGCGGCCGTACCCATCGGGACGCTCGCCGAGCGCGTCCGGCACGTGGTCCAGAGCTCGTTCAACGGGCGGCGCATCGTGATCTTCTCGGGCGGCGCGCTGAAGTCCGATGACGAGGCGGTCTACAACGAAGCGCGCGCCGTTCGTGACGGCGGCGGGTTCGGGTCGATTATCGGCCGCAACTCGTTCCAGCGTCCGCGCGAGCACGCGCTGAAGTTTCTCAGTACGATCATGAAGATTTATGCGGGCGAGATCCGCTGACCGATTCGCTGACGACCTTCGCGCCGCCGTGCGGCGAGTACTTGGTGAGCGCGGTAATCAGCGGCTGCGCGGCAGCCGGTGGCCTGACTTCGTCGTTGAAGACGATGTCCCTCGGACTGAGGTCCTTGCCATAGAGCCGTGCATTGGCGTCTTCGTCCTGTTTGAGGACGGCTCCGGCCAGTGACACTCCGGCGAAAACACCGCGCGTCCGCGAATAGCTGAGGATTTCGGCGCGCATCTCGACGTCGGTCGCTCCTTCCGCCGTCCGGCCCACCGGCCCGCCGGCTACCGAAGCATCGACACCCAGCTTGACGTTGTCGGCCAGCAGCTTTTCGGCGCCTTTGGCGTTCTTCACGATGAAGACGATGTCCGTCGCCTTACCGCCGATCTGGAGTCCGAAGCTGCCTCCACCCAGGCCGAAAAGCGAAGGCGCGCCCCAGGGGCCGTCTCCGTGGCGCCGGCATACCAGTACGCCGCGTCCGTAGTTGCCGCCCACGATGAACGCGAACCTCAGCTCCGACGGCACGATACCCACGCACACCGCCCGGTTGAGCAGGTCCTGCGGGATACTGTTATCCGGAGTCGCCATGATTTCGTCGAGCACGTCGCGGGCTTTCGAGAGCTGGCTCGCTTCGTCCGAGGCGAGCAACAGGGTCGAGCAGAACAGAACACCAATCAGGGCCATCGCCAGTTTACGCATAAACACTCCTCCGGCGCCCACGGGCGCTCGCGTCCTGTTAGATGCGGTCACGGTATCCACGCGTTTCTCGTGAATCGCCGCCCGTTCCGTGGAGTAGAATAATGGCCCAGCGAGCGATCGGGGAGTCGCGATTCTGAAACGGGAGGCAATTACTGATGGCTGCTCGAATGGCATGCGGGATGGTAGTGATCGTTGCGGGGCTGGCTTGGTATCCCGCCGCATCGCGCGGTGCGGACCGCGTCGACGTTAAGAGGAACAAGGACACGATCCAGGTGATGATCGGCGGACGGCCTTTCACCACCTACTACTTCGGACCCGAGGCGCCCAAGCCTTACCTGCACCCGCTGCGCAGCGCCCAGGGTACGATCGTGACGCGCGGCTATCCCATGGTCAAAAACATTCCGGGCGAGAGCCACGACCATCCGCACCATCGCGCCATGTACTTCGCGCACGGCGACATCAACGGTATCGACTTCTGGGGCGAAGGTCCGCCCGTCAAAGCCCAGCAGACGGCGCACGGCCGTTACTACTCGAGCGGAGAACTGCCCACGGGCCGCACCGTCTTTCGCAAGCTTGAACAAATGCAAGGCGGCGCGGACTCAGGCATGGTGAAGGCCGATTTCGACCTGGTCGATCCTGACGGCAAGGCCATCGGCCGCGAGACACAGGAATACATCTTCCACGGCGACGCCTCGTCGCGCACCATCGATTGCACGTTCACGATCGAAGCCAATCACGAGCCTTTGAAGATGGGTGATACGAAGGAAGGGACGTTCGCCATCCGCGTCGTCAAGGCGCTCGAAGCGCCCAACGTCCACATGCTGAATTCAAACGGCGGGGTGGGCGAGAAGCAGATCTGGGGCAAGCGCGCCGACTGGGTGGACTACTCGGGTAAGGTGGCGGGCGAAGATCTGGGCATCGCGATCTTCGACAATCCGTCGAATCCCAAACATCCTACTTACTGGCACGCGCGCGATTACGGGCTCTTCGCGGTGAATCCGTTCGGCGAGCACGACTTCTACAACGACCCGAAACGCGACGGCAGCATCACGATTCCCACCGGTGGGTCGCTCACGCTGCGCTACCGCGTGCTGATCCATCACGGCGACGCGAGCCAAGCGAAGGTCGCTGAGGCGTACAAGGAATACGCGGCGGGACACTAGGGTCAGCGGACGCCCACGAGTAGCTATTCGTCACCGGAGCCAGGCTCTTTGGGTTTGCGGCGCGGCGCGGTCTTGCGGCCGCGACTCGTCCCTCTCGCGGCGCGCTTGCGCGGCTTGCGTGCCGCAGCGGATTCGGCCGGCGCATCCGCGGACACGCCCGAGGACGCAGCGGCCTCCTCGATCACCGAACCAGCCGCTTCGAGTGGCACGGGCTGACCGAGCGGGGCGTCCTCCACTGCGGTTCCCTCGGCGGTCGAAACGTCCTCCCCCATCGATGCCGGAACTTCCACCGCAGGCTCGGCTTCACTGGACGTGACCGTCTGCTCCGACTGCCAGAAATCTGTCGACGCGGCTCCCTGGGCCTCGATCACCGGCTCGGCTGTGGCACGCGCTGGTTCGGCGGGAGACGCAGCAACCGCGGCACTGGGAGCAAGCGGGAAGATTCGCCAGACGCCTTTGTGGTCGCGCTGCAGGCGGATGAGGCCTTCGCGCTGCGCCTCGTGCAGCAGGTCGAGCATGCCGCGGAAGCCGTGGCGCCGCTCGTCAAACGTCTTGTCAATAGCGCGCATTCCCTGGCGGACCTGGCGCATGTAGAGGGGGCGATTGGGCGCTTTCGCCGCCGCGGCCGCGAGCGCCTGCCGCAGCAGGTTCATAGCGTCGACGCTGCTGGCCGCCGCTTCAGGCGCAACGGGCGCTGCCGCCGGCTCGGCGCCTTCCGTCTCAGGCGTTCCTTCGGACTCGGATGGTCTCGCTTCGCCCTCGGCCGGAAGCTCCACCAGGAAACCTCGATCCGTCCGGCGCAGGTGCGCCAGCCGCTCACGTTCCATCTTCTGCATGAACTCGAGAAACGATCCGGCGCCGAAGTCGCGCTCGCTGAACGTCGAGTCGAGCTGGAGCAGCGTGCTTTTGAGCAAGCCGAGTTGGGGTGCGACGCCGCGGTCGGCAAGGATTTGCAGGGCGCGCTGGATGTTGGGCAGCGCCTCGGAAAGCGGGCGTGCTTCGAGGGTGGCAGCGCGGGCGTGCTCGCCTCGACGCCCCCCGCGCGACGCTCGTCCGCCGTCTCCCGCCGACGGAGGCTTCAGCAGGTGCTCGTAAGCGACGAACTCCGTGCAGTTGCGCTGCAGGATATTGCTGGTGAACTCGCGTCCACCGACCACGAACACCTTCTTGTCATACTGCTTCAGCTTCTCGACCAGCGCGATGAAGTCGCTGTCGCCGCCTACAACGGCGAAACCATTGATGTGATGCCGGGTAAAGGCCATCTCCAGAGCGTCGAGCGCCAGGTTAATATCCGCGCCATTCTTGTCGCCGCGCGGTGTCACGTTGCGCTGCACCATCTGCACGGCGTGCTGCGTCATCTGGCGGCTCTGGTCGCCGGCGCGATGCCAGTCGCCGTAGGCCACCTTGGTAACCACCTCGCCGCGCTCCTTCAGCGCTTCGAGCACGAGGGCGACGTCAAACTCCTTGCCCAGCGTGTCCTTCACGCCGATTTGGATGTTGTCAAAGTCAATAAAAACCGCAAGTTTCAAACGTTCTTCAGCCACATTACCTTCTCTCTTCGGGATTCAAAGCGTCTTGAGGTGTGCATTCTGAGCTACCGCAAAAGCTTTGCCTAATATGATACCCGAAAACGGCACCAATGTCTTGCGCGGATGGGGATTCCCATTATCCACGAACGCCGGGGTCTTCAGGCGCTCAGATTTTTCATCGTCGCATCGATCAGCTTTTGCGTGCCCTCGTAGGGATCACCTTCGCCTTCGAACTCCATCGAGCAGTAGCCGCGGTAGCCGCTTGCCTTGAGGATTCCGAAGGTCTTCACGATATCGATGCGAAACAGCTTGTGGCCGTCGAGCTCGGAATCCTTCACGTGGCAGATATTGTAAGCGTGCTTGAACATAGCGGTGACGGCGTCGTAGTCGAACTGCTCGTTGCCGGTCAGCATGGAGTTGCAGAAGTCGGGCAGGGCGTGCAGCCAGGGATGATCCGCCTTCACGATGACCTTGACCAGGAAGAACGCGTCTTCGGTCTTGATGTCGTCGTTTTCGAGGTTGATGACCACGTTCTTCTGGGCGCCGTAGTCGGCTACCTGCCGCAGACTCTCGGCCGTGGGGTCGACGTCGGGCGCGACGCCGTGTACTCCCGCTACGTGCACACGCACGCTGGGCGAACCGAGCGCGACGGCGACATCAACCCACTTCTTGGCGGAATCGACGGCCAGGGCGCGCTTCGCTGCGTCGGGATCGTAGAAGCTGTTGCGCCCGCCAGACGGCAGGTCGATGACGTGCGAGCCCGCCTTGTCAACTGCGGCGCGAAACTCGGCGAGATACGCCGCGTTGGTCGAGCTCAGGTGCTCGGCGAGGGGCTCGATGTTGTGGATATTGAATTTCTCGACGACCATGGCAGCGAAGTCCTTGAGGTCCATGCCGGGCAGGTTGGGCTTGCGCGCCCAGCGGTTCGTTGGACTCTCAATCCAGGCGCGAAACGGCCAGGAGGACACCGCGATCCGCTGGCGGGGCTCCGTTGGGAACGAGATGTGAGGTTCTGAGGCGAGGGGCGGGGCCGCCATCGTGGTTGTCGCAAAAGCGGCGCGTCCGAGCGTGGCGCTTGCCGCCAAGACTGCCGAGTCCGCCAGGAACTCGCGACGTGAGAGGTTACTCATTCGATGCTCCTTTTTTCTGAGGCACGCAGGTCTCAATCTTGACGGCACCATTCTAACCCTCTCACAGGGCGGCGCAGCAAGTTTTCGCTTTCTGATTCTCGCCCGCCGCCGTATAATCGCCTCGAGTTGTCCGGCAGTACACGGGCCTCCGAGGTCGTCGATTGAGCTTACGCGTTTGCGTTCTGGGCAGTGGGAGCCGGGGGAACTCGACCTGGATTCGCACCGAGCGAACCTGCCTGTTGGTTGACGCCGGTTTCGGCCGCAAGGAGACGGCGGCGCGCCTCAACGGCGTCGGCGAGTCGCTCGAAAGCTGCAAGGCGATTCTCGTTTCCCACGAGCACCAGGACCACATCAATGGCCTGCGCGCCGTCGCCCTGCGCCTTAAGATTCCCATTTATATCTCGGCTGCGACTCGCGATGTCATCACT
>Ga0070732_10001382_pt1 | contig 13293 bp, 15 predicted proteins | sample Coa_R1_5_FD_66449 | JGI IMG/M metagenome (GOLD analysis project Ga0070732, IMG submission 66449) | Surface soil microbial communities from Centralia Pennsylvania, which are recovering from an underground coalmine fire - Coalmine... | ecosystem: Environmental > Terrestrial > Soil > Unclassified ...
TGTGCGTCGGCGGCACTTTCGTGGTGATTACCCTCGCCGCGACGCAGGAGGCACGCCGTCTTGCCCCTGCGGCGGCGACGGGTCTGGTCGCGGCGATGACGGCGTCCTTCGCGCTGGGGCAGATTCTCGGCCCGGTCTTTGTCAGCCTCGCCGCCCGTTCGCATGGGGGCATGGACGGGCTGCTCGAGTTTTCCGCTGCGCTGCTGGCGGCGAGCTCGGTCGTGCTGTTCCGCTGGGACCCGCCCGCCCGTTCTTGAAGCGTTTTTTGCCGGATAATCCCGCTACGGCCGGCTTTACAACACGGCCCCGAACGTTCCAAAGGAGGTTTCGATGAAACACTGTCTGTTCGTATTGCTCGCGCTCGCGGGCGCGCCGGCATTGGCGCAGGAGCAGGTGCCCGTCATTCCCTTCGACTCGGTCCCGGATGCGCTCAAGCTTCCCAAGGACATGTACCTCGGCGAGGTGTCCGGCGTGGCGGTGAATTCGAAGGGCCATATTTTCGCGCTGTCGCGCGGCAACACCACCGGCCCGGCCTACGCGGCGGCGGCCACGCAGTTGCTCGAATTCGACCGCAACGGCAAGTTCATCCGCGAGATCGGCAAGAACCTCTACGCCTGGTCGTTCGCGCACACGGTGCGCATCGACGCGGGCGACAACATCTGGGTGACCGACAAGGGCTCGGACATGGTCATCAAGTTCAGCCCGCAGGGCCGCGTCTTGATGGTGTTCGGCCGCAAACAGGAGGCTTCGGACGAGGACACTGCGCCGCTGAAGCACCCGAAGCCGCCACTTCCCGCGGAAGACGGGCGCTTCAGGCAGGTGACTGACGTCGCCTTCGATCCGGCCGGCAACATCTTCATCAGCGACGGCTACATCAACTCGCGCGTCGCCAAGGTCGACAGGAACGGCAACTGGATCAAATCCTGGGGCGAGCGCGGTGACCAGCCCGGGCAGTTCAACACACCGCACAGCATCGCGGCCGACGCCAAAGGCAATCTCTACGTCGCCGACCGATTCAACCGCCGCATCCAGGTATTCGACGGCGAGGGCACCTTCCTGCGCGCCATGACCATCGACGTTCCCTTCGATCACAACGTCCGCCCGGTTATCGGCAACAAGCCGAACCCGGACGCGACCTCGGGAACCTTCGCGCCCGGCGCACCCTGGGCGGTGTGCATCACGCCCGGGCCGAACCAGGTCCTGTATACGTCGGATGCCTACCCGGGCCGCCTGTACAAGCTGAGTCTGGACGGAAAAGTATTGGGTGTGCTGGGCGAATCCGGCAGGCAACTGAAACAGTTCGGCTGGATCCACGAGATCGCCTGCCCATCGGAGAACGTGGTCTACGTCGCCGAGCTGATCAACTGGCGCGTGCAGAAGCTGATACTGCACCCGCATTGAGCGCGGGGGGAAAGAAGTGACACCGGATCTCCGGCGGCGGAGAATGGCAACCGTCTTCCACTGAGGCGGTCGCAGGCCCTGCGGCCTGTTTCCGAAAAAACCGTGCAAGGCGTATCGTTCCTGCTGCCGATCGAGTTCGACCTGCTCGCGACCTTCCTGGGAGCGATAACGGGTGCTTGGGCGGCGAGCCGGCGCGGCTATGATCTCATCGGCGTCGGCGTGCTTGCGTTCGTGAGCAGCGTCGGCGGCGGCCTTCTCCGCGACAGCGTGTTCCTCATGCAGATCCCGGTGGTGATGCAGGACTCGCGCTACCTCTGGGCCATCCTTGCCGCCGTGGCGGTCGGCACGCTCACCTACGGTTACGCCGAGCGTGTGGTCCACCTCTTCGCCTACACCGACGCCCTGGCCGTGGGAGTCTACGGAGTCTACGGCGCCAACCGCGCGCTGATCGCGGGCATCTCGCCGGAGGGCGCGGTGGTCGTAGGGCTATGCAACGCCATCGGCGGGGGGCTGATTCGCGACGTCTTGGTGCGCGAAGAGCCGTTCGTGTTCAAGCCGGGGCAACTTTACGTCGTCGCAGCGCTGGGTGGCTGCGCGCTCTACGTGATCCTGTCGAACGTTCATGGCATGGAAGACCAGCAGGCGGCGTGGATTGCGATCGCGGGGACGGTCCTCCTGCGGGCGCTCGCGATCCGCTTCAACTGGACCACCAAGGCGGTGAGAGAGTGGGGGCGGCGCAAGGAAGACTAGCTCCGGATCGCGTGCATGATCGCGACGATCACCGGTCCCCAGATCGTGGGCAGGATGTTGCCGATCGCGTAGGCACCGTGTAGGCCAGCGCCCCGATGTTGCTGCCCGTGGCCTCGCGCAGCGCGTTCAGGCCGGGTGTGCAGGTCTGGGCGCCGGCGAGGCCGCCGACGATGCTCAGGAACAGCGCGAGTTCCGGGACCTTGTGCAGCAGGGCGGCAAGCTGTTCCATCTTTTTTCTTGCCCTAGTCGATGCTGATGTTCTTTTCCCGGATGATCTTGCCCCATTTCGCCGACTCGGCCCGGATCAGCTCGCCGAACTGTTCCGGGGTGCTGGCGACGATATCCGCGCCCTGCAGCGCGAACTTCTCCTTCATGTCCTGCGCGGCGAGGATGTGCGCGAGCGTGCCGTTGAGACGCTCGACAACCGCGCGCGGCGTGCCTGCCGGCGCGATCATCCCGACCCAGGAGTTGGTCTCGAAGCCCGGATAGTATTCGGCGATCGTCGGCAGGTCGGGGAACTGCGGGCTGCGTTCGCGGCCGCTGGTGGCAAGGCCGATGAGCTTGCCCGCCTTCACGTTCTGCCCGATCGACCCGCCCGCCTGGATCAGCATCACCTGCACCGTACCGGCGACGAGGTCGGTGATCGCCGGGCCGCCGCCCTTGTAGTGGATGGGGTCGATGTCGATGCCGGCGGTCTCCTTGAACAGCTCGAAGGCGAGGCGGCTCGACGAAGCCGGGCCGGCCGAGCCGTAGTTCATCTTCGCGCCGTGCACCTTGGCGTAGGCCACGAATTCAGGAACTGTCTTCACGTTCAGCGCAGGATTCACCACCAGGATCTGCGGGTAGCGTGTCACCAGCATCACGGGAGAGAAGTCCTTCACCACGTCGTAGGGCAGCTCCTTGTACATGTGCGGATTGGTGGCGAAGGTGTCGAAGGTCATCATCACCGTGTAGCCGTCGGCGGGCGACTTCGCCAGCTGCATGGTGCCGACGATGCCACCCGAGGTGACGCGGTTCTCGACGACGAAGGGCTGGCCGAGCGCCTCGGCGAGCTTCGGGCTCACCAGCCGCGCGGCGACATCCGACCCTCCGCCGGGACTCGCGGGGACGTATACGTGGACCGGTTTTGCCGGATAGACCTGCGCCGGCGCCGTTACCGCGAAGCCGGCCGCGAGCAGGAACGACAGGAGTCTGCGCATGCGGGCCGCCTAGCTGCTGAAGCTGGCCGCCTTGATCGCGTACTCGGGAAGCGCGGCCGGCGCGGGGTAGACCTGGATGTACTTGATGCTCTCGAAGGGGAAGACCAGCAGCGCTCCGTCGGCCTCGACGATCAGATGCCGGGCCGCAAGAGCTTCTTTCAGCTTGATGACGGCCGCGCCTTCGCTCGCGACCTGCTTGGGAAAGTCCAGATTCATCTTCGAGCCATCCATGAAATGGATGGTCATTCCGCGCCTGTCGTTCATGGTTTTCTCCGCCGAGGTCAGGCAACAAGTCTAACTGCGCTCCCGCGGTGCGGCAATCGCGGCGAATGCCCGTGCCGGGACGTTCCCGGCTTGCGCGGGAGGAGGCGGCAGAGCATGATTTCCGCACCGCGTTTGGATCGTTCCGCACCATGCCCATCGCAATCGAGCGCCCGGATCAACCGGAGGTGGTGCGCCTCATTCAGGCACTGGATGCGTACCAGATGCCTCTCTATCCTCCGGAGAGCCACCACGGCATGGATATCGCCGCTCTCTGCCGGTCCAACGTGGTTTTCGCAGTGGCGCGGTCTGCCGACGGTCGCGCTGTCGGCTGCGGCGCGGTGGTGCTCGGCAGGGAGTACGGCGAGCTCAAGCGCATGTACGTGCTCCCGGACAGCCGGGGGCAGGGCATCGGGAAGGCTTTGCTCGCGTTCATCGAGTCGCAGGCGAGCGCTGCGGGCCTGAAGGTGCTGAAGCTCGAAACCGGGGGTAAACAACCGGAGGCGATCGACCTCTATTCAAAGTCAGGCTATGTTCGATGCGGCCCGTTCGGCGATTACACGGACGACCCGCACAGCGTCTTCATGTCAAAAAACGCGCGCTAGCCGGCGCCCACGTTGTCGGAATCCAAGCATAATGTCGCCGAGACTTGCAGGAGCCGGGACTCTGATGCCACAGGATTCCTCTCTACCGAAATCCGCCGTCGGCGGCAGCTATGCCGGACCGCTCAACTTCCTGCGCTGTCCTTACACGCGCGACCTCCAGGGGGTCGATCTCGCCGTGCTCGGTGTTCCCTTCGATCTGGCGACGACCAACCGGCCCGGCGCGCGTTTCGGTCCTCGAGCCCTGCGCGAGCAATCGGCTTTTGTCGGCGAATATCCGTGGGGAGTCTGGCCTTGGGAGTTCGATTTGCGTGAACGTTTCAGCGTGATCGATTGCGGGGATGTCGACTTCAACGTCGGCTATCCCGAACGCATGATCGAGGCGGTCGAGCAGGCTGCCGGGCGTATTCTCGACGCCGGTGTTTCCCTGCTCGGGCTGGGAGGAGATCACTTCGTGTCCTACCCGCTGTTGCGGGCGCACGCGGCCCGGCACGGCCCGCTGTCGCTGGTGCATCTGGATGCCCACTCCGATACCTGGGCGTCGGAGGACCGCAACCACGGGACCATGTTCTACCACGCGGTGAAAGAGGGCATCATCGACGCGGCCCATTCAATCCAGATCGGGATACGGACGCCCAATCCCGACACGCTCGGTTTGACCATATTCGACGCTCGTGCGCTACTCGATCAAGGGTCGCGCGCTGCGGCAGAAAAAGTACGGTCGGTGGTGGGCGGGAGGCCGGCGTACCTCACGCTGGACATCGATTTTCTGGATCCCGCCTACGCTCCGGGAACGGGCACGCCGGTTATCGGCGGGCCGACTACCCACCAGGCGCGCGAGCTCCTGTTCGGGCTGCGCGGACTGAATGTAGTGGGCGGCGATCAGGTCGAAGTTGCCCCTGCCTACGATTCGCCGGGCCAGATCACGGCTCTCGCCGGGGCCACTCTGGCAGCGGATATTCTCTATCTGATGGCTTTGGCGCGTGCCGGGCGGGGCGCTGCCAGATGATCTCTTAGCCGCCCAGGGCAACGATCACGCCGACGAGCACGGTACCGAGCGCGGCCATGGCGATGCCGCCAAGCCAAGCCTTCGCCCCCGCGTGGCGTCCGAGCGAGTAACCGCTGGCGAAGAGCATGAACAGCGCGATAGTGTTCGAGACGCGCAGCGCGAACATGGTCGTGTCGAACACGGCGAACGGAATGACCACCGGGAAGGTCACCAGCACGACCAGCAGGAACACGCCGAGCGCGCCGAGGAAATCGTCGCGCTCCAGCAGCCGGGGCAGGGGGGTGTCGGCGGTTGCGAGGAGGCGCTGGCGCAGGGCTTCGAGCGCGTGGGGGTCGGCAACCGCGCCAAGCCGCGGCGGAAGTGCGTCGGCGATGAGAGCTTGCGCTTTGGCCGCGTCCGTCGTCGCGTGCAGGCGCGCCAGTAGCTTCATCGCGCGCAAGCGCTCGGTGACGATGCCGACGAGATACATCACCGCGTCGACGAGTCCCCAGGCGAGATTGCAGCCCAGCGCGGCGGCCATCATCGTGCGCGCGTCCTGGTGGCCCGCCGTTGCTACGCTGACCGAGCCGGTGAACGTCAACGCCATCAGGAGGCCGAAAACGATCTCCGACTCGCGGTGGATCGGATCGAGCACGCGTGGCCTTTCGATGCTCATGACTTGGCTTCGAACTCGCCGAGGATATCGATCGCCGTGACCCTGTGGCCGAAGTATTGCGCCGGCGGAAAAGCCGCGCGCCATCCCGTCGCCGGTGCAGGCGGGATCTTCACTGGGGTTCAGTAGCGCTGCTGGACGAACCTGCGGTTCCGGATCGAGGCCTGGTCGTCGTACTTCCCCTTCATGGAGCGGTCGGGCAGGCGGATCTTTTCGCGAGGAAGCTTCTTGTAGGGGATCAGATCGAGCAGGTGCGCGATGCAGTTCAGGCGCGCGCGCTTCTTGTCGTCCGAACGCAGAATGTACCAGGGGGCGTGCTTCGTGTCGGTTGCTTCGAGCATGAGATCGCGGGCGCGCGAGTATTCGAACCAGCGGCTGCGCGAAGGGATGTCCATCGACGAAAGCTTCCACTGGCGCACTGGATCGTCTATGCGTGCCTCGAAGCGCCGTTTCTGCTCCTTGTCGCTCGACTCCAGCCAGATCTTGATCAGGTAGATGCCGTTGGCCACGATGTGCTTCTCGAATGCCGGGCACAGCTTGAGGAAACTCCGGTGCTGCTCCTTGGAGCAGAATCCCATGACATATTCGACCCCGGCGCGGTTGTACCAGCTGCGGTCGAAGATCACGATCTCTCCCGCCGCCGGGAAATGGGCGAGGTAACGCTGCATGTACATCTGGGACTTTTCGCGGTCCGAGGGCGCCGGCAGCGCCACGACGCGGAAAATGCGGGGACTCACCCGCTCGGTGAGCGCGCGTATCGTGCCGCCCTTGCCGGCCGCGTCGCGGCCCTCGAAGATGACGATCACCCGCAAGCCCCTGTGCTTCACCCACGCCTGGAGATGGCAAAGCTCGGCCTGCAGCCCTCGAAGCAGCTTCTCGTACTGCTTTCCCTTGAGCTTCCCGCTTTCCCCGTCGTTGCCGTTCGAACTCATGATTCCCTTCTTTCCTGCCGGATCGATCCTGCAGCCGCCATCATAGAATACGCTCCGCCGTTGCGATCAAGTCCTCGCCGGACGACATCTCCGCGCTCGAAAAGGGACGCGGCGGCAAACGGGGCGACCCTACCAGTCCATCAAGGGTACCCACGCACGCAGTTCCCGCCCCTGGTAGATGCGTCCGTGGATGCGCTTGGCCAGCGCTTCGGCCTGCGGGCGGGTTATCTCCATTTCGATGAGCGCCGACGGCGTGCCGCCTTCTTTCACCAGCTTGATGTTCTCGACGGGTGCGAAAGGCTTCAGCGCCTCGTGTATTCCGTCCTCGGAGATGTCGTCGGGAAGGTTTCCGATCACGATACGCATGGATTCATCCTCCAGTCAGCGGGGAAGGCGGCGCTCGACCGTCTCCGCTAGGCACGGTCTGACGCCATGGCGTCTGAGCCGCCGCCAGGTACACCGACCTGCCGGTCACGCGCCGCGCGAAAGCTTGCGTGCCTATTTCTTCGGAGCCGGCTCCACGGAGATTGCGATGGCCTCCGTATAAACGACCTTGACCTCGTCGCCTACTTTCACGACCTTGAAATGGCCCGGGTCCTGCACATTGAGCGTGACCAAGTTGCCCCTCGGCCCCTTCAGCGTGATGGTCTTCGCTTTCTTGTCGATGCCCGTCACCTTGGCGATAGCGGTCACTTCCCGGCCCGCCGCGGCCGCGGGACGCTCACCCGGCTTGGCTGTCACGGCGGTTTGTTGCTCGGAAATCACGCCCGAGCCGGATTTGGTTTTCTGCAATTCGAGCGTGAGAGATTGCATGACGCGCACTATCACGAAATCGCCGACCTTGATCTGCGCGAAATTCTTCACTTCATCGCTGGCTACGACGTCGACGACATTGCCCTTCGGCCCCTTGAGCGTAATGGTTCGCGTCCCCTTGTCGATCGTAACCACCTGCGCCGAAACCTGCACCGTACGCACGGCGGCCGCTTTGCCGGGCTCGCTCGCGACGATGGTGGCGCCGGTGACATCGGGTTTTTGGGCGGCGGCGGGCAGTACCACCGAACAGATCAGCGTTGCTACAACAATGGAGATCTTGCGCACTGGGTGCTCCTTAATGGATGAGGCGATAGGGCCGCTGTGTCAGCGGGCGTAGGTGATTCCGTGCTCTTTTTTCGATATCGTCGTGCCCGCCTTGCCTGCGATGATGCGGCCCAGATCGGCAAGCGCGCCGATCGCCGCGCGCTTGCCGGTGGCGGCGGCAAACTTGCACGCCGCCTGCACCTTGGGTCCCATCGAGCCGGCGGCGAAATTCATCTTCGCCAGCGCGGCGGGCGAGGCGCGGCGGATCGCCTTCTGCGTCGGCTTGCCCCAGTCGACGTAGACTGCGTCGGCGTCGGTCAGCATGACGAAGAGGTCGGCCTTCAGCGTGCGCGCGAGCAGTTCCGACGCGAGATCCTTGTCGATCACGCACTCGACGCCGGCGAGGCGGCGCTTCTCGCCGGGCAGGTAGGCCGTCGGGATGCCGCCGCCGCCCGCGGCGATGACGATCGTGTTGTGCGCGAGCAGCCATTTCATCGGTCGCATCTCGAAGATGCGTTTGGGCAGGGGAGACGGCACCACGCGCCGCCACTTGTCACCGTCCTGCCTGAACACCCACTTTTTCTCGGCGGCGATGCTGTCAGCCCGCGCCTTGTCGTAGACCGGGCCGATGAACTTGGTGGGGTTGCCGAATGCCGGGTCCTTCGGGTCGACCTCGACCATGGTGAGCAGGGTGGCGAACGGCCTGCTGAAGGGCAGCAGGTTGCCTAGCTCCTGCTCGATCATGTAGCCGACCGAACCCTCGGTCTCCGCGCCCATTACATCGAGCGGGAAATCCTCGGCTTCTTCGTAGGCCGCGGCCTCCAGGGCGAGCAGGCCGATCTGCGGGCCGTTGCCGTGGCCGATGACGAGCTTGTGCTTGCGCGCCACGGGCGCGAGCGCCTCCGCCGCAATGCGCACATTGCGGCGCTGGTTGTCGGCGGTCATCGGCTCTCCGCGTCGCAGGAGCGCGTTGCCGCCGAGCGCTGTGAGGATCAGCATGGCTCTATCCTTTGGACGCGCTGCGGCGCAGCCATACGTACACGGGAATGCCGAGCAGTAGCAATATCAGTCCATAGAGCACCGCCTCCGGGCCGCAGCCGTAGACCGTGAACAGCGAAAACGCGAACGCGATCCATTCGACCGGGCGGAGCCGCGGCGCCTTGCCGGCGCCCGCCCCTGGCACCGAGATCAGGCCCACGGCGAGCGCGCAAAATGCATAGGGCACCACCGCGGCCATGGTGGCCAGGTTGACCACCTGGCTGTAGAAGGCCTGGGCGTTTTTCGCTCCCACGGCCGCCAACAGAAGCAACGCGGTCGCCAGCAGCGCTGAGATCACGATGCCGACCGCGGGAACACCCCGGCTGGACATCTTGCCGAACACCGAGGGAAACAGGCGGTCCTGCGCCGCGGCCATCGGCACCTGGCCCATCGTCAGCGTCCAGCCGTTCAGGGCGCCGATCGACGAGAGGATCACGGCGAAGGCGATCGCGTATCCGCCCCATGGGCCCCACATGATCCGCGCGGCGTCGCTGAACGGGGCCACCGAATGGACGAGCTGCTCGCGCGGTACGACACCGAGGACCACGACGGTGCCGAGCACGTAGAACAGCGCCGCAATGACGATGCCGAGCACGGTTGCACGCGGAATGGTGCGCTTTGCATCGCGCACGTCCCCCGCCGGCACGGTCCCCGATTCCATGCCGAGGTAGGCGAACATGGTGAGCGGCGCGAGCGCCGCCATGGAGGCGAACAGCGGCTGGCCGCTCGGGTTGAAGTCCGACAGGTTCTCCGACTTCAGGTAAAACAGGCCGATCAGAGACATCGCGACGAAGGGCGCGAGCTTGGTATAGGTCGTGACCGTGGCGAACATCCCCGCGGCCTTCACCCCGCGCAGGTTCACCAGCGCCACCGCCCAGATGGAGCCGATCGTGAGCGCCACCGCCATGGGCCGGCTCTGCAGCCCGGGCATCACGTTGAAGACGGCTCCGGCGAAGGCGAAGGCGATCGCCGGCAGCGATGCCCAGACGGAGATCCAGTAAACCCAGGCGATCAGGAAGCCCGCGAATTCGCCATACGCCATGCGCGTGTAGGCGTAGGGGCCGCCGGTTGCGGGGGCGATGCTCGCCAGGCGCGCGAAGGTGAGCCCGAGGCAGATGGCGCCGACACCCATCACGATCCACATCAGGATGGCGAGCAGGCCGTAGGGCGCAACCGCCGCCGGCGACACATAGAAGCCGGAGCCGACCGTGTTGCCGATCACCACGGCCGTGACCGCCACGAGGCCCAGACTCTTGCCCGCGTTATCCGTCGTTGCCATCGCTCCGGCTCTCAATCGCCCAGCGTGGCGACCAGGATCGCCTTGATGGTGTGCATGCGGTTCTCCGCCTGCTCGAAGGCGACGTTGTACTCGGATTCGAACACTTCGTCGGTCACCTCGACGCCTTTGTCGAGACCGAACTGCTCGGCGATGTCCTTGCCGACCTTGGTCTCGGTGTCGTGGTACGCCGGCAGGCAGTGCATGAACTTGACCTGTGGGTTGCCGCTCGCCTTGAGAAGGCTCATGTTGACCTGGTACTTCTTCAACAGGTCGATGCGCTCCTTCCAGACTTCCTTGGGCTCGCCCATCGACACCCACACGTCGGTGTGGATGAAATCGACATCCTTGACTCCGGCCTGCGGGTCGTCGGTGATCGTGAGCTTCGCCCCATATTTTTTCTCGAGACCGCGGGCGATGCTCGTGAACTCGTCTGACGGCCAGAGCTTCTTCGGGCCGACCAGGCGCACGTCCATGCCCATCAGGCAGCCGACGATCATGAGCGAATGCCCCATGTTGCTGCGCGTGTCCCCAACGTAGGCGTACTTGATCTGCGAGATCGGCTTGTCGCTGTGCTCGCGCATGGTCATCACGTCGGCGAGCATCTGCGTCGGGTGGTACTCGTCGGTGAGCCCGTTGAATACCGGAACGCCGGCATACTTGGCGAGGGTCTCGACGCCGGTCTGGCTGGCGCCGCGATATTCGAGGGCGTCGAACATCCGCCCGAGCACGCGCGCGGTGTCCTTGAACGACTCCTTGTGGCCGATCTGCGATCCGGCCGGGTCGAGGTAGGTCACGTTTGCGCCCTGGTCGTGGCAGGCGACTTCAAAAGCGCAGCGCGTGCGGGTCGAGGTCTTCTCGAAAATCAGGCAGACCTCCTTCCCCTTGAGGTGCTCCTGCTCGGTGCGGGCGTACTTGGCGCGTTTCAGGTCGCGCGCAAGGTCGAGCAGGTAGCGGAATTCGCGCTGGGTGTAATCCTGTACCGTCAGCAGCGAGCGGTTGCGCAGATTGAAACTCATGCCATTCTCCTTGCGGTGTCAGTACGCCGGGTCACGCGAGATCGGGCAGGTCATGCAATGCCCGCCGCCGCGGCCGCGGCCGAGCTCCGCCCCGCGCACCGTGATCACCTCGATCCCGGCCTTGCGCAACAGCGTGTTGGTGTGGGTGTTTCGATCGTAGGCCACAACCACGCCGGGCTCTAGCGCGACCACGTTATTGCCGTCATCCCACTGCTCGCGCTGCGCCTGCCAGTCGTTGCCGCCGGTCTCGACCACGCGCAGTTCCTTCTGCCCCAGCGCCTCCTTGACGACGTCGAAGAGATGCCCCTTGTCGGGGTGGACCTCGATTCCGCCGTCGCCGGTCGGGCGCGCGCTGTAACAACGGATCTGGTCCGTGACCTCGCTGAACACGGTGCACACGTGTCGATCGCAGAAGCTGAACACGGTGTCGAGGTGCATCGCAGCGCGGCTCTTGGGCATGAGGCAGGCGATCACGCGCGTCGCCGCCTTGTTCTTGAAGAGCTGTTCCGCGACCTGGAAGACACCCTGGCGGGTGGTGCGCTCGCCCATGCCGATGAGCACCACGCCCTTGCCGATCGGCATGACGTCCCCGCCCTCCACGGACGATGCGCCGAACGATTCGTCGGAATCGCCCCACCAGATCTTGAAATCGCCGCCCTTGAAGCGCGGGTGGAACTTGTAGACGGCGCGCTGCAGCAGCGTTTCGGGCTTGCGCGCGGGCCAGTACATCGGATTGCAGGTGACGCCGTTGTAGATCCAGCACGAGGGATCGCGCTGAAACAGCGTATTGGGCACCGGCGGCACGAGAAAGTCGGTGCCGCCGTAGGCTTCGGTGAGCATCGTCGCCAATTCGCTCTTCGGAAGGTCCAGGATCGCAATGCCGCCGATCAGGTGCTCGGCCAGCTTCTCCGCTTGCATATCGTCCAGCCAGGGGCGCACGGCGCGCACGGCGGCACCTCCGACGTCGCTCACGGTGATGCGGCGATCGAGCACCCAGGCGCGCGCCGCCTTGTCCTTCATCGTTTCGGCGAGCAGCTCGTGCAGCTCGAGCACCTCAGTGCCGCGCTCGCGCATCTTGAGCACGAAATCGTGGTGGTCCTTCTGCGCCTCCTGCACCCAGAGAACGTCGTCGAAGAGGAGACTACTGGCGTTTCCGGGCGTGAGTCGCTGGTGCGCGAGCCCCGGGCGGCACACCAGCACCGTTCTCAGCTTGCCGACTTCGCTGTGGACTCCGAATTTCTGCATTGCGTGCCCTCCCTGGTTCATTCCGGCAGCGCGACGGCGCGGAAGAACGCGGTCGCCTCCGCGTCGGGCTCGCCAAACCATTTCGTGTACAGCGCGCGGAACTCGGGCGTGCCGTAGAGGCGGCTCAAGGCCCGGTCCGCGGCGAGGCGGCCGTTCTCGTCGCCGAGGCGCAGCGCGAGTGCCATGGGCGCGATCGTGAAGCGGCGATCGAGCACCGTCAGCTCGCCGGCCTTGGCGCTGCGCTTGGCGGCGTCGAGCAGCATCGAGCGGTCGGAGAAGAACACGTTCGCCTTGCGCTCGACGACCGCCTGCACGCCTTCCGCGACGTCCTTCACCGGAACGACTTTCGCGCTGAGCTGGAATTGCTTAAGCCGCTCGTTGAGCAGCTTCTCGGCCGGCGAACCCGCCACCACGGCGAACGCCTGCTGCTGCAACAGTTGCTCGGTCGGGGTGCCGCGCCACAGCGGACCCGACGGTGCGGCCCGTTCCGACAGCGCCTTGGCGAGCCCTATGGGCGCGTCGGTGCGCAGTAGCGCTCCAATGCCCCCCTGGAAGATCGGGATCGAGAACGTCATGTCCTTCCGCGCCGGCAGCCTGTCGGGCTCGCCGCATACCACGTTGACCTTGCCGTCGCGCAGCATTGCGACGCGATTCTCGGGTGTAACTGCGACCCACGCGACCGCCGCCGCAGCGCCGGCGACCTGCTGGCACAACTCGACCGCGTAACCGGCGGGCTTGCCGGATTCGTCGGTGTAGGAAAACGGCCGTGCGTTGGCGTAGTAGCCGAGCGTGAGCTTGCCGGACTTCTTCGCCCCTTCCGGTGCGGCGGCTT